>Ga0182039_10000768_pt1 | contig 16759 bp, 16 predicted proteins | sample sta12Can44000111_FD_125975 | JGI IMG/M metagenome (GOLD analysis project Ga0182039, IMG submission 125975) | Lab enrichment of tropical soil microbial communities from Luquillo Experimental Forest, Puerto Rico - statanox.12C.anox.44.000.111 | ecosystem: Environmental > Terrestrial > Soil >...
CTCGAACACAGCATGCCCGTCCTGCTGCAGGTTCGTCGCAAGAATCCTCCGCATATGTGGTTCGTCATCTACGACAAGTATTCTCGCCATACTTAATGTTTCACCATTTCGATTGACGCTCCCACCGCGGCAGGCAGATTGACGGAAAACCTGACGCGGTCAGGACCGTTCTCTGTCAGGGTGAGGTCCCCTCCCTGGCTGCGGGCGATGGTGTGGGCGATCGCCAAACCCAGACCGGTTCCCCGTAGTTTAGTTGTAAAAAATGGCTCGAAGATGTGTGTCAGGTCATCGGGAGGGATACCCTCTCCCCAATTTTCTACCTCGATCAGAACCCGGCCCGAAGCTCCCTTTCCGGTCAGAGTGACTGTCGCAACTGGCGGGGAAGCGTCGATTGCATTCATCACCAAGTTCAACAGTAGTTGCTGAAGTCCCACGGGATCACAATCGCATAGCAACTCGTCAGGTGCGTTCACGGTCAAACTGACGCTCCTGGAATCAGCGTGCGCGCGCGACAGGTCGGCAACGTAGGCCAAGAGGTCCGCGACATTGTTGACAACCTTCGTTGGAGGACGTGGTCGAGCGTAAGCCAGGAAGTCATTGGTCAGTTGCTCCAGGCGCGTGGCCTCTTTGGCTGCAATGTCGAACATCATTTCGCGTTGCTCGGCATCAACTGTTCCACGCATGGCGGTTGCCAATGAACTGGAGATCATCGCTACGGGGTTTCGGATCTCATGGGCGATTGCGCTCGACAGTCTTCCCACCGCCCCCAGCTTTTCTTCAACCAGTAGGCGCTCTCGTGTTTGTTCAAGCTCGGACATGTTTCGCGCCAGTTCGATCTGATTAGTCCGCAAATCGTTCACCAGCATCCACACCAACACGCCGACACAACCATAGATTAACGATATGGTGGCTGCATCGAAATATTCGTTAGGCAGTACTTGGCCGTGCCGCCATCCATACAACACAATCCACAGGAAGTTCAACATTCCAGCGGCGACGGTGATCGCCAATGTGCTGAATAGCGAGAACGTGAAGGCGGCCTCGATGATTGGCATTGCCAATAGGACAAAATACTGCGCGTCTGGACGATTCGTTAGCAGCGCGGCGGTAAACGCGAGCGCAAGATTAAGAACGATGGAGCCTGATGTCAGGAGCTGCAGACCAAAAGGGGACAACGGCGATGTCCGTTGCTGGACCCAGATCAGCTCAACTGCACGCAACAGAAAGGCAGCGCCCAACATGGTGAGCAACGTTGGTGTTGGTAGTCCGAAGTGATTGGCGAAGAATGTATGAATCAGAAGTAATGTCGCGAGCACAATCAGATTGAGGATGGCCAGCTTTGATTGCTGGCGCTTGAAGGATGCCAACGTCTGCGGTATTAGGCGTGGGCTCCGTTCTAGATCGGTATTCATGCCTGCTCACCAACTGCCCGGCTCTTCCAGAATGCATGCTCTGCGAGTGTTGCGTCCCTCAGCAATTCGACAGGATGCTGAGGAGGGGCACAACAATTGTATCCGCCCTGCACCGCCGAACCACCGCTACGAGCATCAGAAGTCGACCAAATCCCCCGTGGGGAGCGCTACTCGAACGGCGTTCACTACTGCCGCCAGGTCAATGATCTCCTGCAGAATGGCTCCCTCAAGCGGAGGCAGATATCCAAGTGCAGCTGCTGTCATCCCTACGACGCTGGCCACCATTCCTCCCACGGCGCTCTGTAGTGCGATTGAACGCATACGATGGCTGACATGAATAAGCTCATCCACTTTGCTTAACGAGGTGGTAAGAATCACGACGTCGGCCGCCTCGGAGGTGATGTCACTGTTAGGACCGAAGGCAACCCCTACCGTCGCCGTCATAAGTGCCGGGGCGTCATTAATTCCGTCTCCGATGAACAGAGTGCGCGCCCGCTTGGTCTCTGCCTCCACGATTGCGACCTTCTGCTCTGGGGTCTGTCCAGCATACACTTCAGTGATGCCGACTTCCTGCGCCAGGTAGCGGACCTCCGACTCGCGGTCTCCGGAGACCAGTAGAACCCGGTTGACCTGGTGACTTGGGTTCAGATGGTGGACGAAGGGCTTCGTGTCCTGCCGAAGCGCATCGTGGAAGCGAAAAGCTCCGGCATAACGATCATCTACGAAAATGAGGCATTCCAATCCTGAAGCAAGCGGAGGCAGTGACAGCAGCAGCTTGGGATCTACTTTGCCGCGTCCCGTGATACGGACTGTTCGGCCTGCCACTATGCCGAGCAGTCCTTCTCCGGGCTTTTCCTGCATCTGGCTGACCTCCAGTACGGCCAGCTTGGCGTCGCGCGCTGCTTGCAGCACCGCGCCGGCCAGCGGGTGCTTGGAAAATTGCTCAAGACTGGCAGCCGCCTGCAAGACCTCATCTTGCGTGAAACCAGGGCCGCACAACACCCTTGTCATTTGCGGCTTGCCGTAAGTCAAGGTCCCCGTCTTGTCGAAGATCAGTGTGCGGCAAGTTGTAATCTGCTCCAAGGCCGCGGGATTCTTGATGATGATGCTGTGCTTGGCCGAGAGGGAAATCGCGCCAATGACCGCAACCGGAATCGCCAGGATGAGAGGACATGGGGTGGCAATGACCACCACTGCCAGAAAACGCATAGAGTCCCCGGTCACCAGCCACGTCAGTCCAGCTAGACCCACAGCCAGCGGTGTGTACCATGCACCCAATTGGTCTCCAATGCGGCGAAGCTGCGGGCGCTTTTCCTGCGTCTGCTCCATCACCTGCATGATCTTGGCGTAACGCGAATCCACCGCCAGCTTCTCAGCTTCGATGGTCAACGCCATATCGCCATTGATCGCTCCGGAGAGGACCCTCGAGCCCGGAGTCTTTGAGATCTCAAACGGCTCACCCGTCAGATAAGACTCGTCCATCACCCCAAGCCCCTCCACCACCAGTCCATCCACCGGACAGATTTCGTGGGGTAACACGATGAGCTCATCCCCGATATGAACCTGGTCTAGGTTTACATCCTCGACCGATGTTCCACGTTGGCGATGGGCAATTTGCGGCATGCGCTTGGCCAATGCGTCCAGAACGGAGGACGCCCTGCGTGTTGCGAACTGTTCTAACGCGGCTCCGCCCGAAAGCATCAAAACGATAATCGCTCCCACAAGGTACTGTCCCATCAGAACGGAGGCCAAAATGGAGATTCCGGCCAGTAAGTCCGAACCGAACTCACGAATCCACAGCTTCTTGCCTAACGTCACGAGAATTGGAATTCCGCCCACCGCCAGAGCGACGAATAGAGGGACCAAATAGGCCAATCGGGGCAGATGGGTCAGATATTTGAGAATCAGGTGTGCAGCGATCGCAAGCGCGGTCACTGTCGCGATGTATGTTTCGCGGGAAGTGGAGATCGGTATTTTGACAGGGAGCGCTTCTTCTAGGGACATGAAATGCGCATCACTCTGCGACCGTAGGTCGCCGGGACTCCTCCATCAACCGGTCGACTCGGGCCGGGTCAAAGCTCAGTGTCACAGTAGCGCTCCAGCAACTTCGTAGGCTGTGACGGAGGTTACCTGAACACGCACAGCTAAAATAGGCAGTGATTCCTTGACACCGGGAGCACCGCCGCCAGTCAGAGTTCCGAGCCGATGGTCAATGGCTCGCTCCGAGTGTATTCGCCCGTGGCCGGCGGCCTCGGGATGCAAACACACTCTCTGCCCGGCTTCACGAGAAGCGTGAAGCGATCACAACACTCCTCGCACAACCAAAAGGGCTCGAAATCTTTGACGTCGGCTTTGGCGAAGGTCCCTTCTAGTAACGGCTGGCGCAAATGGAGTACGATCAGCCGCCCCTTTCTCAGGGTAAGAAATGGGGCGGAGCACAGAGGGTTTGCACACTTGGAAACCATCCATTACTCCTTTCAGCAATCGCAGGCGAAGCGTGAAGCGGAAACCCGGGGGATCCCATCTCCAATGGCAGCAACAGCAGTAAATAAGGCGATCATCCACCTTCTTGCCGACTCGCTGTCCAGCTCTCCTCTGACGATGGCGGCTCCGAGCAGGTCGGCGGCTTCTTCCAAAGCAATATAACGTTCCTCGGCACGCGCTGATTTCAGGTGACAGACCAGTTGTGACCACGCCGCCTCATCCGCTACTTTCAGCTCAAGAGGACAAGCACTAAGCGAGTTGAGCGATGTCATGGGGGACCTCAACAGTAAGGAGTTGTGCGATTCTCCAAAGCCTGTCTCTTGCGGGCCGATAGTTTAGCCCAATGGGGCTGCTTCAGGCGATCCGCGACGTACCTGCTCGCCTTGGCCACGGCTCTGTTAATGGCCACGCGAAAGTTCGAGCCTCTGCCCTCCATCACTGCGGTCGTGGAGTGAGGCATCACCACGACAACGCGGCAGTGTTTGTCGATCCCGCCCTTCGGACCGTTTACATCCTCGATCCGCACCAACACTCTCTCTACCCGCCGATCGAAGCGCCCCAGTGCAAAGCCGAGCCGACGCTGGATGTATGTGCTCAGAACGGCGGTAACGTGAAGACCCTTTCCACGAACCTCAGCCTGCATGTGCCCCCTTGCCCAATCTTGTCGGACTGCCCGCATGCGTACGCCACGTGTTTTCCGACCGAAGTCAGACCCCTTGTGAGTCTGCTGACCCTTGGCATTGACTCGAACTTGCCAGGCGCTCCCTGTAACGGCTGCGTCACGCTTGATTACTACCCTCCAACGCACCTAACCTGAGGTCACTGCAAATCGCCTTCCACCCTGTCTGCCCCAATTGGGACGGCTACCTGCGCGCCAAATTGGCGCTTTTCCCGCGCGTTACGGGACCCATGCCCGCCTTCTGTAGTTCCGGCTTGCGACCGCCGCGTTCGAGCTTTTTGACAGATTTACGGAGTTGTTCAAAAACTTGTACCTCACCTCAATAACCCGCCCTCCCCTCCCGCTATAAATGCGTCACTTTGAGTCCGCGATAGGGTGACGGTTTGGCACATGAGATGCGTGGACAAAAGTGGATCGATGCTCATGTTGACCACGAACGGGGAGCAGGCCACAAGAATCCAGTTCGGGCCAATTCTGAAGCGAGAAAGGAGTTTATGCTCGTCGCAAAGGACATGAGAACGGTTTGCGACATCGGCGGAGTGCCCATTCTCGAGATCATCAAAGAAGAAGGCACGATCACTATTTTCGAGGCCGATGACATGGACCAGCGGGTGAAGTTTCCAGCTGCTGTGATACCAGCGCTCATTAATTATCTGGAGAGTCTCAGATAAGCAGTTCAGGGTTCGCAATCCCGCTAATCGTCCCCTGGTACTGCGAGGTCAGGAGGCACTCCCATGAACCTCGATGATTGGTTTCCTTTTGAGGAAGAGGCGATGTCGCGGGCAGCGCATGCCAACGTAGCGTAATTTTTTCGATCTGACTCCGTATCTTCAAGTGAGGTGCCTATGCTTATTCAGCAGATAATCCTTCTCCTCTGCTTCTGGAATGCACTTCAATTGAACGCGCAAGACAAGTCTCTCATCACAGTACGTGACAGTGAGGTGAACAATGGCGTTGTCATTGTTACCGTACACTCGACGAATCCAACCGAAGGAAAGGCATCCTTTGCACTGCATTGCAACAAGGGGATGCACGACTGCACGATTCCCGAACCGGGAAGCTACGTGATGGTTCGCCTCCCCAAGAACTATGGGATGTACGATTGCGCAAATGTCCATTTGTATTTGCCTTCGTCGGATCTGGAAACCGGCAAAAAGATCGGCGAGTACTGTCTAGTTGACAGGTAGAAGGGAGGGGGAACAAGCGCGCATTTGATTATATCGGGGATCGGCGCTGCTTGAAGGAGGTCTTATGTATCAGCCACTTTCCGATGGCACTCTGCACCTGTTGGCCATCGATCTCCCCCTCGCTTGTATTCTGGTTGCACCCTTGTTACTGGCGGCAAAACGCCTTGCGCAAAGAAAGCAACCCCGCCCTTATTGTTCCCGCCGTAATGCTGATCGTTTTGGGTGCGTCGTCGCTGTGTGCCGCGCTATTAGAGACTCAACCCTCAACTGAGGCACTTCGGACCGGCCTGGTAGCAGCCGAGATACTGGAACATCAGCGCAATTTGGTCATTCTCGCGGCGAGTACTTTTGTGGCAGCCGCGTTGCTGTTTGCGACTGCGCTGTTCGTCTGGCGGGCATGTGCCGTCCGAATGCAACCGAAGGCGATGTCCGGGACCGCCGTCGTTTTCAGTCTCGTCTACGTGCTCTGTTCTGTGTTGCTAATCGTCGCGGCACACCAGGGAGCGAGACTGGCGGATCATCTGTCCGGGCATGCGAGTCCTTGATTGCCGCCTTGTCTGTTCCTAGCTGGCCACGGCCACCTGTGCCACATCGGTACCTTTTCATGTGCGTTACGACATATGCCCGCACGCAGTAATGCCAACATTGCAATCTCTGGATTCAAGTTTTTTGAGAGATTTTCAAGTTTGTCCAAAAGCTTGAACATCGCGGCAATTACCCGCCCTGCTCTTTAGCGACCTAAGTACATCATTTTGAGCACTCGCGGTAGAACAACCCCCCTGGTACATCAGTTGCGTGCCACAGTCGTGGATCATGACTTTTGTTGGCCATCCCGACCGCTGTCCTGCCGCGCGGATGCGTGAGTTCTTTGGCCCCAGCCGATCCCCGCCTCGCACGCCAGCTATCAGAACCGACGTTGTGACTGCAACAAAGACCAAGTCGCGTGTCAATCGCCAAACGTTCGCGTAAAACGTGAAAGGAGCTTTCCATGAATAGAAAACTGCTAATTATCTGTTGTCTGTTACTTGTTCTGCCCGGCTTTGCACAAAATTCTCCCGCCTGCTCCCTGGCTGGTACCTGGTACGGGGGAAGTGACTACAAGTACATCAGCACGATTACTCCCATTACCGGGCAGACATTCGCAATCACCAGTGACCCCGTTTTTGACAACGCTAGCTTCGGATATAAGGCTTGGACTCCCTGGTCTGGAGAAATCATAAGAACGACAGCAAGACGCTATGTCACCCAGGTAGTCGGGATGTTCACGACCAGCTCTGAACTTCCGCCACCGGCGAACTCGTACGAACTTGACGGAGCGCGGGCGTGGGTGGAATTCATCGACTGCGACCACCTCCAATTTAGCTACGACTTTTTCGGCGCGTATTTAGATCTGAACAAGGTCCCCTTCATCGATCCGCCCGATCTCAACTATCTTCCTCCTGGTGGGATCATCGAGACCTACCAGCGAATGCCGACCACATGCCCGGCGTGCTCGCTTGCCGCCGCGCCCACTACGCAATTGCGACCGAGACGTTGAACGTTATTTCCGCGAAGGGGCAACTCGCATTGGATTTCCCCTTCGCGGTGGTCCAACACCGGGCCGTTCGTCCCAACAACCTGACGATGGTAGCGAGATTCCAAATACTTGTACGGAATAGATCCGCATGACGGTATTCCGTCAACCAAAGGTAATGTCCGTGACCTCCCGTGTCTTGGGCCTCGACTACATCCACTGTTGCATATTGCTGATAATCGCAACACACCAGGGAGCAAGATTGGTGGCCATCTCGCCGGGCCGCGAGCCCCTTGATGCATGGTGCTAGTATCCCCCCATGCTGACGACTGAGAGTCCAGCCTTTCGATTGGCCACCGCTCTGGCGATCGGCCTTTTGATGGGCGCGGAACGTGAACGCCGAAAGGGGGCAGGTCCGGGGCGTTCACCGGCGGGCATCCGCACCTTCGCTGTGGCAGCACTACTGGGTGGTGTCAGCTATCGGCTGGGCGGCGACCTGCTGCTCGCCGTGACGACCCTGGCGCTCGCCGGTTTTTGCGCTGTGGCCTATTGGCGAGGCCACCACAAGGACCCGGGACTTACTTCTGAGACCGCTCTGTTGCTGGCCGCCCTGCTGGGCGGACTGGCTCAGGTTGAGATAGCGATTGCGTCTGGCATCGCGGTGGTGGTGACCATCCTGCTGGCGGCGCGCACACCCCTGCACCACTTCGTTCGGGCCGTACTCAGTGAGCAGGAGGTGACCGACGCGCTGATCTTTGTGGCTGCGGTCCTGGTGGTCTTGCCCCTGACTCCGAACCGCTACCTGGGGCCGTTTGGCGCAATCAATCCGCGCACCATCTGGAAGATCGTGATCCTGATGATCTCGATCAGCGCGGGAGGATATATCGCGGTCCGGCTGGTGGACGCACGTTTCGGGTTGCCGGTGGCCGGCTTTGCGTCGGGCTTTGTTTCCAGCACGGCGACCATCGGTGCGATGGGGGAGCGGGCGGCGCATGAACCTGCGCTGGCGCGTCCAGCCGTGGCCGGCGCGGTGCTCTCGAACGTTGCCACAGTTATCGAGATGGCCGTGGTGCTAGCGGCGATCAGCCCGCCTGTCCTCCGATTACTGCGTCTTCCGCTCGTTGCGGCTGGGATTGTCGCCACTGCCTACGGCGCATTACTGATGCTCCTGAGCGCTCGGCATCGGGTGTCGCAACACTCGCACCCGGGGCGTGCGTTCAGCCTGAAGACCGCTCTGGGTTTGGGTGGCACGATCGCGGTAGTGCTCTTGCTGTCGGCTGCACTTAATTCGTGGTTTGGGGAAAGGGGCGTGCGGGTGGCAGCAGCCATCGCTGGGTTTGCCGATACCCACTCGGCTGCGGTTTCAGTTGCGTCGCTGGTGGCGGCAAACAAGATGGCGGCATGTGAAGCTGTGGTACCAATTCTGGCGGGACTCACCACAAACACCATTAGCAAGGTTGTATTTGCCTGTGTGGCTGGTGGGCAGCGCTTTGCAGCGCAGGTCGTTCCAGGGTTGGTGCTGATGATCGCGGCCACTTGGCTAGGACTGGCATTCCTGGGGACTAGTTAAATGGCCAAACAAATGGCGGAATCGTGCAGAGCGAAAGCGCCCTACCTGTCTCTCTGCATCAGGTACAACTCCGAGAGGTGGCGAACGTAGGAGATTAAAAACGTCTTGCCGTCGGGAAGACAGGAGAAGCTTCCGGGACCTTACCCGGGCAAACGTGACTTGGGCGCTAAGTAATAATCTGGACATTTCAGAATAGGAAGCTGGTGCCAAGGAGCGCAGTGACCCCGGTCACGGCTGCTTGGGCAAGTGCTGGCCCTAGAGCAGGCCGCAAGTAGTTGAATTCCAATTCAACCAATCACCGGATTGAACTAATTGCATTCTTGCTGAGCGGCATCGGCACTAGTCTCGGTATCTCCGTTTGGACGCGCCCGTTCGTCGTGGGCTAAACGCTGAAATTCCTCATACGATACGAGCAGCCCAGCGACCGTTCCGTCGACGTTGCCAACGACCGGCAACTCTCTCGACAACACGGCGCGCACGATATTTACCTTGGTCTCGACGGAACCATACCGTCCGCGCGCAACGATTGCGAAACGGATGTACTTGGGCGATGACAGATCCGCGGGGTCACAGGAGATGCTAGCCTTTTCAGTTTCTGAATAAAGGCTTCAATGTCCAGTTCATGAAACCCCGGTTTCGTCCTGAGCAAATGGTTCACCTCGAAATCGCCACTCGTTTTCAGGCGTCTCAGCAATTCGCTGGAGATCCCGATCATGGCTGCGGCCTGTCGCAGCCGATAGATTTTACCCGGGACTGTGGGAGAGAGTCTCGCTGCCGCGCTGTCAATTAACTTGCGTTCCGACTTCCCCCATCGGAATGTCCTGGACGGCACTCCTTGGTCTTCCACAAAACGAGCCGCCGTTCTCGGGTTGATACCGTACCGTCGAGCAAACGCGGCCTTGGATATGAACCTCTCGGACCGGCCCGTTCTTAAGCGCCTCATCAGCTTCGGGTCAATGAAATCAGGCCTCAAGTCATTCCTTATGAAATCAAGGAAGGCAATTCTCAAGAAGTCGACTCGTTCAGTCGGCATGATCCGTTGGAGATTAAGGAGTGAGCGGTAGATTCCACCAAGCCGCCCTCGCGCGACACCTGTCGAGGAATCCGTCGGTCTGTTCTCTGGGATTCCACGAAGGAGCCGGAAGAAGTTAGTCGGCCAGTCAGCCAGGACGCTGGCGGCCGCGGAAACGATACGCCGGGGATTTCTTCGGTCGGAATCCTGGTCGACTATCATGCGGCGTCTTCCCAGCATCGCGACCACCGACAGCAGGGGTTGAAGCCGCATGACCTCGAGATGCGAACTAGGGAGTCTTGAATCATAATCTCGGCCGGCGGCGAGGCCGAGTATTTTTCGTCGCATGATGTCGAGCAGATCGGCTTCGGCCTCTGAGATCGCGGTCAGACTGACGTTCCGCAGGCTAGTGCCACAGTGACATTCGAGCAACCCCGGCCGGAACCAGCGCAATGGATTCATGCACCCGGGGCAGCGGCAAAGCAGCGACCTCCTGTGGACGGGGCATCCAGCCATGAGCGCCAGGTCAAAGTGAGCTTCAATGAACCCCTTCTCGGCAACGCATTCCGGACACAGTCTCGGCCGGGTTACAGCCAACTCCCATGGCGTCAGTAAATGCCCAAGCAAACGACACGACCTAAGGTGATCGCCCGGCCATCGGTAGGAAATGGACTGCAGTTCGGTGTGTGGCCGGTTGCATACTTGCGCGAGCTTCGCCACCTTCATGCCGCTGGACCGTGCCTCGTGCTGTCTGATCTGTGCATGTAGAAGCAAGCTCCATGGCGTCGTATAGCCATTCTCTTCGCTCAGCCGCAAGATGTAGCCGAACAGGCTTTCTGTTCGGAAAGGAGCGGGGTGGCGCACCAACAGCGGTGTGGTCATCGCGCTACCAGCGCTGCAGCTGCCGACTCGCCTCCAGGCTTGCGGCGGTCGGATCTCGCGGGCTTCGCCGGAGGAATGGCGGATTCATCCTCAGGTACGTGGACGGTTCCAATGAGGCTGACCTCTCTCAATAGGTCAACCGTCGGCAGGAGTTTGAAGTCGCGTGCGAACGGTCTTGGAAGATGTTGCGGAACCCGCCCACACCACACGGCCTTCTCGTGCGCATCGCATAGGTCTTCTAGCGTGATCTCGTTTCTCTCAGCCGCAACCGCATGCCACACCGACCGCCGCAAGATCTTTGTCAGATATCCGATTAGCCCTCCGGTGGCGCAATAGAATCGGAACGCCATGGCCTCCCGCTGAAACTCAGGTGCTTGAAAGTGCTGGCCCAGCACCTGGTGGAATGCCTGCAAAATCCCGATGAACTCTTCCCGTTGTTCCACGTCCTGCCACGAGAATCGCGGCATCAGGATAGGAGCGTGAAACCGCCCAGCCAATTGCTCGTTGGAATCGATCACCGTCTGGCAGGATGGAAGCCCAGCGACCACCAGCGCACACCGGGTTTCATCCACCAGAATCTTGAGCCAGTCGGCGACGTGGTGCATGATCAGTTTCGTGCCCTTGTCGAAGAAATGCTGAAACTCGTCAATCATCAGCATTCGGGTTCCCGTGCTGCGCATCAGGTACTTCACGCGCCGGGTCCTTTCGTTCTCGGTGCCGCGGGTTGCGTCTACCGCGCCCATTCCTTCCAACAAGACTTCGGCTAGACCTTTTACGGTCGGCTTCGATGGGGTGGCTACACGCAGGATGGGAACGTACATTCCATCCTCACGACGCGGGGCGTAATGCATCTCAATGCCGTTAAACAGGCATACCTGTTCCAGGCTGTCGCTATGAAACTCTGGACCGTTATCCAGCATGAGTTCCCGCATGACTCCATGAGCGGGCCAGTCCGACCGAATATCGGGATAAGCTTCTTTCAGCCAGGTCTTTGGGCGGAAGGCATCTTTCAGGCAAAGGGACACTGTGAGGAAGCTCGGTGGGATGAAGCCCACGAACATGCCCAGAATGCACCGGGTATAGTCGTCTTCACAGGCCGAGAACCACGGCCGCCCGAGGGGCAACAGGGTTTCATCGTCAATAGCGAACAGGTCCAGATAGGTGTGATCGATTTCCGCTCGCGCCAGGGGTTCGCGGGTAACACGGTGGCCTTCCACCGAGCGGAAGCGTCGCACCGCAGCATCATGCCCGTAACGCGCCGTGTATCGGTCGAATGCGGGAATGTCCTCCACCAGCCGCTTCCCCAGTCGCCGTGTCGGAAGCGGCAGTGTCATATCTGCGGGACGCATTCGGTTTTCCTCCCGAACTTTGACGATGGCATGGTCGATTACGTCCTGCAGGTGCTTCCGTTCCCTCCTCTCATGTACACCCTGTCGATCGACTGCTCGCATATTTCCAGCACCTCGGAGGGGAAACGCTTGGTCCTGTTCCCCGTCCGCTGCTCGTCCTCAAGCGCTCGTATGTCCCTACCTGACTCCAGGAACCTCTTCTTCCAGCGATACACGCTCTTGTACCCGGGTGGTTTGTCGGGCCTGTTTGTCTTATGCCACACCTTTGAGATAGCCTTCTTGAGGTCGGTGAGAGTATGCGTTTCGAGGGCAGCGAGTGCGTAAAGGCGGCGCAGTTTTGCGGCTTCCGATATTTCGATGTGAGCTTTTCCGCACACTGTTTCAACTCTGTTCGCAAATCTGAGCTTGCGATCGGCATACATTCCAAGCAGTTGCTCCTGCTCCAACTCGGAGATGCGTCCCGTTTTACTATGCTCAAGTTGCCAGCGGGTGTCCGACATCTTGCGCAGCATGCGGTACTTCTGACCATCGATTTCGATGACGGCGTCTCGTTCGAAAGCAGCGGTTCCCATATCAGTGGTTCCTCCTTTCAAGGAACTGTGTGCTCGGGCCTAAAGGTGAATCCACATCGAAGCTCAGCACGCCCTCGAGTACGAGACGGCAAACGATCTCCCGGCTGTGAGTGCCCAAGGCGCCTTCGCAAAGCTCGGACCAGCTGAGTTGCCCCGTTCTCTTCAAAGCCAAGCGTACGTATTCACGTTCGTTCTCACTTGCCGTACGTCGGCCGTACCGCAGAAGGGTCTTTGCGTTGTCGAGTCTGGGCTGTTTAGCCAGTTCGTGGTCCAGAACGACTCGATAGGTGAAGCCGTACTGTTGTAGACCGCTTGTCAGCAGCTGGGTCCGGGTTAAGACTTCGCTCTGCGAAGCTTCACGCTCTGCTTTCACCTCCCAAAGCTCGTGGTTACTGTCTATTTCGGCGTAAATGTCTGGATAGTGATGCCTGGTCTTGGCCCCGTCGACATAAACGATCTCGCAGGGTTGGTCAGTGAATGCTGTGACCCTCGGATCACAATCCAGCAGCCGGAATGCATGGAGCTCATTCATCGATTCCCACTGCAGCATGCGCCCCATCTTCCAGCTGGGGTATTTTCCGGTCGGGCGAAAGCGCGAGCGGGTTACGACGCGTCGCGAGCGAACCTGCTCTGCCGACGAGAACACGATTCGCAGAATTTTGCAATCGGACGAAAAGTCGGCCGGGTTCTCGATAGACATGACCTGGCCGTACAAGTGGCTAAGCGCATGCATACCTTTGCCATCCGGATAACGACTCGAGATCATAGTGATTTTGGCGCGCTCTGCTTGCATTAAGTGAGTGAAGTACTGTCAAGCGCAACCGTGGCCATCCGGTCCAGGCACAGCGATTTTGCTCAGCAGCTCGGCGGCATCCGCCACACCGATGCGGCAGTCCTTTCCATAATTGGTCAACCTTGATTTGAAAACGACGTACGACGGAAGGTACCAGCATCACAGCACATCTACTACAGAAGTTAGCCGGGGCTTACCAAGGGGATCGGTCCCATCTCAGGAGGACTGTCGCCACAGCGGGAAGTAAACTTCCGGGCGCGCTCAATTGAGCGCCCGATTCGAGTTCTATTCCGAGCACCGCGCCTGGGGTCTCATTTTCATCTTATGGGGCCTCCGTTCTCATCTCATGGCGTGTCCATTCTCACCTTATGAGGTCCCGTTCTCATCTCATGGGTCCACCCACAACCCTTCCGAACTATGCAAAGGGGCCTTCGAGCAACAGCCGGTTGGTGTTCCACAGGTACGGCAACGAGTACTTCCTCGCGGAGGTCTGGACTGCTGGCCAGGACGTGGCCCGTAATCCGCTGTCGAGCAAGAAGGCGATGGAGAGCGCAAGCAATGGCGAAAGACCTGAGGCGTTCACGGTTGTCGCACTTGCCGATAGCCGCTAACTGCCGGGACGATTCTGTTGTACTGAACCCTTCGGGCGCGTCCACCGTCGCGCCCGTTTTTGTTTGTAGGGACAAGCTCAGAAGTTCTCAATCATCCAGACGTTGTTCTCGCCGGTTAGCTGCTCGACGAGCACGTGGCGTCCATCCGGGGACTGAATAGCCCACCAGAAGCGCGTATTCTTGTCGGCCTCCAGCAGAACACGCTGATTACCGGACGGCTCGACCTCGACAATCGTGTCGGCTCCGCTTTTGGTCTGGGCGACGACGTAAACACTCTTGCTGTCGGCGGTCCAATCCACGGTATTCACGTGGTTAAAACCGTTGAGTTCGACTTCGCGAGTGCTTTTGTCCTTTACTGACATAAAGGTGACTTTGGGCTCGGAGCTGGTCCAGGTCAGGGCGAGCTGAGATCCGTCCGGCGACAGGCTCCAGTTCAGACCTGTTTTCGCCTTATAGGTGGCGACATTCTGGGTTTTCCCACTGCCCGGATCAAAAGAGAGAAGTTGATAGACGGGTTGATACGCTGACGCTGCATAAATAGTAAGCATACACAGCTGCGAAGGCTTGCGTGCGCACTGCAAATTGTAAAGAGATGGCACACGCAAAATCGATCGTGGTGGGCCGCCCTGCAACGGTATCTCCATCACGTCGCCCATATGTTGAGGATCGTCGGGGTTAGGTCCCGTGAAGTAAAGGATGGCGGTGCCATCGGGGTTGAGTCGCGGCAGGACAATGTTGCGGATCCCATCGGCCAGCACTTCGGGCGTGACCTGATTAACCTCCTGGCGAAAGAGCTTCCAGCTGCCGCTTCGATTCGAGACCATTAATACGGCACGGCCATCGGGAGTCCACGCGGAGGCAATGTTAATGTTGTCGTCGAGGGCGAACCGCCGCGGGGCCTGCAAGCGGCGGCTCGAAGCATCGAGTTCTGAGATGAAAACCTCAGGCTGGGTGTTGGCCCGTCTTACTGCGATCTTTTTGCCGTCACTGTTGACACTCAGGTCGCCAATTCGGCCCGCCCCCTTGCTGACAGGTACGGGATTTCCCTCGGCCTCGCCGGTTACTTCGTTGACCCGAAGCGACCAGATGACAGTATCGAGGGAGCTGCTGCTGGCCACGTCTCGCTGGGCAAAAATCAGGCGACCGTCTACAGCCCAGGCGAGCGCCGGCCGCAGCTGCGCAGAATCCCTCAACAACTTAGGGGGACCGCCGCCGGCATCCACGGTTTCAAGAGTGTACTTGCTGTCCATCGAAGGGTCAGGAAAAACCGGCCAAAGACTCGTGATGTAAGCTATGCGCTTTCCGTGAGGCGACCATGCGACGTGCGTTACCGCGCTACCTGTATAGAGCGGATTAATGGCGCCAGTACTACCGATGTGCGCTGCTATGGCTGGTGCTACCGACTCGACGAGGCGCCTGCCACTGCTGCCGTCACTACGCGATACCCATAACTCCAGGTTGTCCTGGCCGGCCCTCAGAAAAGCAATGGAAGATCCATCTGGCGAGACCGCACCTGCGACGGCATTCTCGATCAGAACTTGCGGATTCCCACCCAGAATGGACACCTTCCACAAACACGGGACTTCGTTCGCGCCTTCCTCAGCCACAAGCAATAAATGCGTGCTGTCGGGAAACCAGCCCGAGGGAATTGGTTCTAAGTGCGCCGGCAACTGCAAGGGGCGCGTCTCGCCACTGGCGAGGTGCCGTATGTAAACGCCGGTGGGGTCGGAGTAGGCAAGGTAATTTCCGTCAGGAGAAATCACTGCACCGGTTACCGGCGCTTCGGGCGGATTTGAGGTGATGCGTTGCTCGACAGCCAGAGGCGGAGCGTTGTGTCTGCCTCTCCACCCCATGAACGCGACGACGATCACGAGAGTTGCCGCAGCCGCCGCCAAAAGCCACCGCCACACTCCCCTTCCACTGCCTGACGCTGTTCCGGCTGGTATTGTCGATTCGCTCGCTGCGGCTGCTTCACCCGCCTCTGGAAGCCCGCTTCCCCCTTGCGCGACGGGCGCGACGAACCGATAACCTCGCTTCGCCAGCGTCTCGATGTAGCGCGGACTGTCTGCGTTGTCGTTGAGCGCCTGCCGCAATTTGCGGATTGCTGAGTTAAGTCCAACGTCAAAGTCCACGAACGTGTCTGCGGGCCATAACTTCTTGCGCAGGTCCTCGCGCGAAACAAGCTTGCCCGAGTTCGCAACCAGCTCTAATAGCACACGGAACGGCTGCTCCTGCAGCTTAATCCGCACGCCGCTTTTGCGCAGTTCTCCCTCACGCTCGGACAATTCGAACGGTCCAAAGCGAAAGACGCGATCACGCTCTGTGGAGGGCTCAGTGGGCATTTGTACCCCGCTAGTGCAGGTATGTTAACTCGACTTAAGCTTTGCCACAGACTCTCAGAGAAAAGAACTCGGCGCAGGTTGTTCGCAGAGCTCTAAACGGCGTTCCTAGCGCATGACGGGCCATTGGCCCTCGTGCCGTTGGCACAGCGAGAATTCGTCCTCTGTAACGGCGCAGTGTTTACGAACCCACTTTGACGGTTTGTCGGCATGTCGGACACGTGAATCGTGAGACATTCAAATCTCCGCGTAGGTCATTTACCTTCAAGGTGAACGCGCACTGCCAATTTCCGGATCGCGCCTTTGAACGAGTTCGTTCCTCTGCCTGAGGCTGCGCCAACGCGCGGCATCAAAAA
>Ga0182039_10000770_pt1 | contig 16728 bp, 12 predicted proteins | sample sta12Can44000111_FD_125975 | JGI IMG/M metagenome (GOLD analysis project Ga0182039, IMG submission 125975) | Lab enrichment of tropical soil microbial communities from Luquillo Experimental Forest, Puerto Rico - statanox.12C.anox.44.000.111 | ecosystem: Environmental > Terrestrial > Soil >...
CCGGTCAGCGGCGCCTCGTGAACGATCACGCAACGGCCGGTCTTCGCGACTGATGCGAGGACAGTATCGCTGTCGAGCGGCTTCAAGGTCGCGACATCGATGACCTCGACACTGACCCCCTCCTCCGCCAAGGTGTCGGCAGCCGCCATAGTCTCCTTGATCATCGCCCCCCAGGTGACGAAGGTGATGTCGCTGCCTTCGCGCAACACGAAACACCGGTCGAGCGGCAGTGCCGCACCGTCGTCCTCGACCTCCTCGCGCGCGGCCCGATAGAGCCGGGTCGGTTCGAGAAAGACCACCGGGTCGGGGTCGCGGATTGCAGCGAGCAGCAGGCCATAAGCGCGCGCCGGCGAGGATGGGATCACGACACGCAGACCGGGGATATGGGCGAACATTGCCTCTGGGCTCTCCGAATGGTGCTCGATAGCTCGGATGCCGCCGCCCGCCGGCGAACGCACGACCATCGGGCAGCTGAGCCGCCCGCGGGTGCGGGTGCGCAGGCGCGCGGCATGGTTCACCAGCTGGTCGATCGCCGGATAGATGAAGCCGGTGAACTGGATCTCGGCGACCGGGCGGAAGCCCTGGGCGGCGAGGCCGACCGACAGTCCAGCGATCGCGTTCTCGGCGAGAGGCGTGTCGAGGACGCGGTCCCCTCCGAAGCGCGCCAATAGACCTTCGGTGGCGCGGAACACGCCGCCCTCGGCCGCGACGTCCTCGCCGAGAACGAGGACATTTACATCCTCGGCCATCGCGCGGGCGAGCGCCAAATTGACGGCCTGGACCAGGTTGATCTCGGGCATCCGCCGTCACTCTTGCGCCACGCCGAGTGGCGCCTGGCGCTGCTCGATCAGGTCCTTTGGTAAGGTCTTGTACGTAAAATCGAAGATCGTTTCCGGCCCCTGCGGCGGGGTTGCGAGATAGGCTTCGACCGCTTTGTCGACTGCCCCCGAGACCTCCGCCAGCAGACCCTCCTCGTCTGCCTTTGCCCATATGCCGCGGCCGACGAGATGGTTCCGCAGCCGAGTGATCGGGTCTTCGCCCCAATGCGGGCTTACATCGGTATCGCTGCGGTAGCGACGCGCATCATCGGCCGTGGTGTGGTCGCTCAATCGATACGTCAGCGCCTCGATCAGGTGCGGCCCTCCGCCCGATCGTGCCTTGACGACGGCGCGAGCCACAGCTTCGCGCACCGCGATGACATCGTTGCCGTCGACCTGCTCGCCTTCGATGCCGGCGGCGATCGCCTTTTGCGCCAGCGTCTCGGCTGCTGTTTGCTGAGCGACCGGGAGTGAAATTGCCCAGCGGTTGTTGTTGACGACAAAAACCAACGGCAGACTCCACACCCCGGCCATGTTGAGCGCTTCGGCGACGTCACCTTTCGAGGTGGCGCCGTCGCCAAAGGCGCAGACGGCAACCCGTTGCTCATGCCTTAGCTTGAAGGCGAGAGCGACACCGACCGCGTGCGGCGCGTGGGTCGCGACCGGCACACAGATTGGAAAATCCTGACGCGCCTCGGCAAAATCGCTGCCCCGCTCGTCGCCGCCCCAAAACAAGAAAAGCTCGACCAGGCTCACCCCGCGCCACAACTGGGCGCCATGCTCGCGAAAGCTCGGCAGAAACACATCATCCTTGCGCATCGCCGCGGCGATCCCGACGCCCACCGCTTCCTGACCCAGCGCGGAAGGAAAGGTGCCGAGCCGGCCTGTGCGCTGCAGGGCCACCGCCTTGGCGTCAAAGGCGCGCGCCAGCACCATCGCCCGGTAGAGGGCCACCAGCTCGGCGCGGTCGGCGGCAAAATCGGGCAGCGGGCGAACCGCATTGCCTTTGGGATCGAGAAACCGGCTGTAGCGGATTTCGAACCGCGCCACCGTCGCCGCAGCGGGTTCACGGGCGGCTTGGGTAATGTCAGGCAATTCCAAGATTTTTTCGGCGGACGGCATCTCATACTCGAACGTAATTCGCGATTGCCGATATGTGGTAACGCTTGCCGTCGAGCGATAGCTCCACCTGCGTCATCCAAGGGAAGGTGAGTCCGATCGGCGACTGCCGCTCCCTGCCGGCAGCGGTAAATTTCTTCAAGCCTCGCAAAACTCCGCGCTCGGAGAGGGAAATTGACGTGGAATCAGAGCTTTGATGCGATTTTGCCCCGACACCCGGCAGCCGAATTTCGAGGCGGTTTTGCGCCCGCGGCAGCCGAATGGCAGTGAAATTCAGCAACACCCTTCCAGAGGGGTTTAATCATCATCTAAATTCAATTCTGATAATTAACTTTATAGCATCGAATGGGTATATATGCGAGGAAGCCGGCCTGTGCAAGGGTCGAGCCCGGTGAACGACGAGGGCGCGAAAATGGCCGATCGGACCTATGCTTACATCATCGTCGGCGCCGGATCGGCCGGCTGCGTGCTCGCCAACCGGCTCAGCGAAGACCCCAGCGCTCGGGTATTGCTGCTCGAGGCCGGGGGCTGGGACCGCGACCCGTGGATCGGCATTCCGCTAGCCTGCGGCCGGATGCTGCAGCAGCGCAAGCATGATTGGGGATATTTCACCGAGCCCGAGGCGACAATGGACGGCCGGCGAGTGGAGTGCGCCCGCGGCAAAGTTATCGGCGGTTCGTCGTCGATCAACGCGATGGCCTATGTCCGCGGTCATCGCGACGATTACGAGCGCTGGGCTGCCACCGGCTTGGACACCTGGTCCTACGCCAATGTGTTGCCTTACTTCCGCCGCCAAGAGTCCTGGGAGGGCGGCGCCAGCTCCTTTCGCGGCGGCGATGGGCCGCTCACCACGCGGACCGCCCGCTTCGAGGACGAGGTCATCGGAGCCTTCTTTGCCGCCGGGCAGGCCTCCGGCCATCCCTTGACCGAAGATTACAACGGCGCCCAGCAAGAAGGGTTTTGCCGGATGCAGCAGACGATCCGTGACGGGCGACGATGCAGTGCCGCTGTGGCCTATCTGCGGCCGGCACTGGCGCGGCCCAACCTCGAGGTCGAGGTCGAGGCGCTGGCGACGCGCATCCTCTTGGAAGGCAATCGCGCTGTGGGGGTGGAGTATCTGAAGGGAAGAGAGCTGCTGACCGTCCGCGGCGAACGTGAGGTAATCCTAGCGGGTGGCGTAATCAATTCGCCGCAGCTCTTGATGCTTTCCGGGATCGGCGACCCCGAGGCGCTCAACAAGCAGGGGATCGCGGTGAAGGCCGCGCTGAGCGGCGTTGGCCGCAACCTTCAGGACCAAGTCTCGGTCACCATCGCTTACGCCCGCAGGGAGCCAGGTCCGTTGCATGCAAAGATGCGTGCGGACCGCATCGCTCTGGAGCTCGCAAAAGCCTATTTGCGCGGCGCGGGGATCGCGGCTGATTGGCCGGGTGGGGTCATGGCCTTTCTAATGAGCGCCCCTGGGCTGCCATTTCCGGACATCCAGCTGATCTTCAATGCCGCACCCATGACGGCGCATCCCTATTTTCCGCCCTTTGTACAGCCCTATGCCGATAGTTTCGGCTGCCGGGCCGTTCTGTTGCGGCCCGAGAGCCGCGGTCATATCGAGCTCGCTTCGCGCGATCCCCGTGTCGCAGTCCGCATCCGCCAGAACTTCCTCGCGACCGAGAACGACTGGGCGACGTTGCGGGCCGGCGTCCGGATCGCCCGCGAGGTCGGTGAACAGGCTCCCCTGGCCGCGTTCGCGGCAAGTGAGATCGCGCCGGGCCCGGCTTGCCGGTCCGACACCGAAATCGACGCCTATATCCGGGCGACCGCGATCACCGTCCACCATCCGCTCGGCAGCTGTAGGATGGGGCGCAAGACCGATCCAGCAGCTGTCGTCGACCCCGAGCTCAGAGTGCTGGGTGTCGATGGCCTGCGCGTCGTCGACGCTTCAGTGATGCCCGATCTCGTCGGCGGCAACATCAACGCACCCGTCATCATGATCGCCGAAAAGGCGGCCGATCTGATTCGCGGCCGGGCTCCGCTAGCACCGGTCAACGTCTAGCTTCTATACCGTCGCCTCTAACAGCTCGTCCTCGGCCTCGCCGTCGAGCACGAGGTTCAGACGCTCATCGTTGAGCTCGCCCATCCATCGCGAAATCACTACGGTCGCGAAGATGTTGCTGAACAGGTTGGTGACGGCGCGGATCTCGGACATGAACCGCTCCACCCCAAGGAGCAGCGCCAACCCGCCGACCGGCAATATTCCCAGAGCCGGTAGTGTCGCAGCGAGAGCGACAAAGCCGGCGCCGGCAACTCCCGCCGCACCCTTGGAGGTGAACAGCATAACAAAGAGCATCGTCAGCTGCTGACCGGTCGTTAGCTGAATGTCGGTCGCCTGGGCGATAAACAGCACCGCCATGGTCATGTAGATGGCCGTGCCGTCGGTGTTGAACGAAAAACCGGTCGGTAGCACCAGCCCGACGGTTTCCTGCGAGCACCCCAACCGCTCGAGCTTGACGATGGAACGCGGGATCATTGCCTCGCCCGAGGTCGCGCTGAAGGCAATCAGCAGCTCGTCCTTGAAGTAGCGGATGATTTTCCACACGCTCAAGTCAAAGATCCGGGCAATCAGTCCGAACACTATCAGCACGAACAGAATCGACGTCAGATAGACGCTCCCCAACAACCATCCGAGGCTGGCGAGCATTCCAAAGCCGAACTTGCCAATGGTGAACGCCATAGCGCCGAAAGCCGCTAGCGGCGCCACATACATGACGATCCGCACGACCCCGAACAGCGCGTGCGTGAAGTCGTCGATCAGGCCGACCAGCCGCTGACCGCGCTCACCCATATGGCAAAGCGCAAAGCCGAACAGGACCGCCATCACCAGGATCGGCAGGATGTCGCCTTGGGCGACGGCGCCAACGAGATTGGCGGGAATCATCTTGATCAGAAAATCGACAATCGTCAGCGATTTGGCGCTGGTGACGTATCCGGCGATGGCCTTTTCGTCCAAATGCGCCGGATCGATGTGAAGGCCGGCACCCGGCTGGACGAGATTGCCGACAGCGAGCCCGATAAACAGCGCCAAAGTCGACACGATCTCGAAATAAATAATGGCTCGTAGCCCCACAACTCCGACGCGGCGCATGTCACCCATTTTGGCGATGCCGACCGCAACCGTTGCAAAGATGATCGGGGGCACGACGGCACGGATCAGGGTAATGAAGCCGTCGCTGATCGGTTTCATCTCGACCGCGAGGCTCGGATAGAAATACCCGAGAAGAATGCCCACCCCGATCGCGATCAGCACTTGTACATAGAGCTTCTTCAACGGCGAGCGGCGGGCTGCCGCTCCGCGCACTTGATCCGCGGCTCCTAAGTTCACCATTCAATGCGCTCCGCGAAAATTCTCTGACCGCCTCAATCAACCTGCCGATATTCAGGGGCGGCGGCACTCGTATCACAGGTTACTGGTCGAGCCAAACCTCGGTCAAATCCTGCCCAATAAAGTGGCTCGGTGTGATGCTCCATCCTTTAAGCTTCGCCGAGGTGGCGACGATCCGGTTCCACCATAGGAGGGGAACCGTGTAAGCCTCGGACAGCGCATGCTGCTCGAAATCGCGGACGATTTTCGCGCGTTGCCTAGGGTCGGTGGTAACGGCTTGACCGATAAAGAGCGCATCGAGAAAACGATCGGTCGAATAGGAGTAGTTGACCGGCGACAGATCGTGCGACACGTATTTAGTCAGCTGGATCGTCGGGTCATCGTAGAAGTCGCCCGAGAAATCGAGCGCGACATCGAATTGGCGGGCGTCGATTTCCTTTTGCCAGTCCCAGATATTTCGACGGTCCTGAGTCGCCGTGACGCCGATCTGGCGCCAGCTCTTGGCCAATAGATCGGCACCTGCATAATGTGGCATCGGGATATCGCGGACGGTGATCGTCACCTTGAGGTCGTGGACCCCGGCTTCTTCGAGCAGCCGCTTCGCCTCGTCGCGCGAAGCGGCGACATCGCGCGAAAAGCCAGGTATTTTGACCAGCTCCGCTTCCGGTGTGGCCATGCTTGAGCCCGGCCGCATGACACCGCCCACATATCTGAGGAAGGTAGAGCCCTGCAGCTCCGCCGCGGCGCCCCAGCGGTCGATCGCGAGCGAGAGCGCGCGCCGTACCCGCGCATCATCGAAAAGCGGGCGCTTGGTGTTGAACACAACCAGGAGATTGGAGAGCCACGGGCTTTCACGGATGTCTATGTGGTCGCCGAGCGTCTCGACCAGCTCGTCGCGCTGCGGGGGTGTCACACCGCGAAACTCGGCGGCGATGCGGCCGCTTTTGTACCCACCCATCACCCCGTTCGCGGGAATGAAATCAACCTGGTAGCCGTCAAGATAGGGCCTGCCAGGCAGGAAATATCTGTCCCATCGCCGGCCCCGCCAGTACTTCCCCTTCTCGTACTCGACAAAGGCGAATGCTCCGGTGCCGAGCACATGGGTTTTGGGAAATTCGGGGTCCTGGGCGAGCTTGGCGGCACTGTAAATGCAGTTCCACGGAGAGGCGAAATTCGCCAGCATCGCCGCCTCCGGCCATTGCAGATGGAAGACGACGGTGAGCGGGTCCGGAGTGTCGATGGTTGAGATGGCCGCGTAATCGACCTTGCGCGCCGAGACGACACCCGGCGGCGGATGAGCGATGCGCTCGTAGCTCGCTTTGACGTCGGCGGACGTCAGCCGCGAGCCGTCATGAAAGAAGACATTGGACCGGAGCTTGAAGGTATAGGTGAGCCGATCAGCTGAAACACTCCACGACTCTGCCAAGTCGCCAATGATCTGCGGGTAATTGGCGGCATCAAATTTCAGCAAGGTCGAGTAATGCGGCGCGATGGGGTGGAGGAAAGCAAAGGATATGTTGCCGTGACAGTCGTAATTACCGGGTTCGACCGTTACCGCGAACTCGAGCGTTCCGCCGTGCTTGGGGCTGGTGTCAGCGACGACCGGCCCGCCCCCGACGACCACGAAGGCAAAGGCAACCAGACAACGCTCGGTCAGCATCTGAGCCAGGCCAACTACTTTCTCAACGAGGGGGTGGTCCATCTGCGCCGAGCCCTTCCAAAGTACCCAAAGGGGTAGCTCTGCTCGCTGCGACGGTCTATCGGATTTGGCGTTTCTGCCAGAGTTCGAACTGCCCGAAGAGTTGGTCCTTTTCCTGCTGGGTCATCGCCTGCCCGCCGGCGGCCTGCTGACGCTCGTCGATAAACCGCGAAAAGATCGCCTTGAGGTCTTGGAGGTTGGGTGGGGCGGCTGCCTGCATGTTGCGTTGCAACCACTGGTCAGCGGGCGGAAATCGATGCCATCCGGGAAGCTCTGCCGTTATATTGACCTCCCGCCATTTTGGGTGGTGGCCGGGCTCGAGCAGCGACTGGAACCCAGTAAAAAACGCCTCGACAAAGTTCACAAGATTACGGTAGCGGTCGGTTCCGAACTGCAGATTAGCAGCCGCGAGCACAGCGCCGACCGCTACGGTGTCGACAGACTGGTCCGAAGGCACGAGGCCTGGATAATCCTGAGCGGTGAGCCGCGTCGGGACATAAACGGCGGTCACGGCCGGTTTGAGGGGTATGGGAAGGAAGTGGAGGCCGTCCTCACCGGCAATGTTACTGAAGAGCGGCGCTGGTTTCCCGGCGACGAACGCGATGGCAGCGATCTCGCCCTTGCAGAGCTTCTCGAGCGCCACCTCGTGATCATCGTAGAGGGGCGTCACTGGAATATTTAGAAGATCAAAGAGCCGGCCTGCCGTGATCGTGGTACCGGCGCCCCGCAAATCAACGTTTACCTGCTGGTTGGCTAGCTCGGCGATACTTTTGACGTCGCGGCGAGCGAGCAGATGGAACTCTTCATTAAAGAGCTTGGCGATGTAAGTTATCCAGCCCTCGAGGCCCGGGAAATAATTCTGCTGCCGAGCGTAATCGAGAACGTCAGCCTGAATAATGGCGACGTCGATGCCGCGTAATAGCTTGAGGTCGGTGATGTTCTGCAGCGATCCTTTGCCGATGACCGGCAAGACTCGACGCGTAGCTCCGTCGTCGATGACATTGGCGAGATCCTCGGCGATGCGTACCGAGATGCCGGCGGCACGCCCTGTTTCAAGCTCAACGACGCCCCTGTTGACGACGGCAACATCCGTCGGCGCGGTGCTCGCTGGAGTTGCAGCGGCCATCGGCGTCGCGAAGACCGCGACGATCGCGGCCGCGATGGTCGGACGCTTCATTGTCGTTCCCTGTGGCTATTTCGTCTTTGGGTTCTCGACCTGACGATCGGCCTTGGGCGCGCCAAGGTCAAGAGCATGGCGGTACCAGGATTGCGCTTGGGCCGGATCGCCGCCAGCGCGCACGCCGGCTCGGGCGAGAAACGCAGGATCGAAGGTTGCCCCCATGCGTATCGCCGCTTGCCAGTCGCCGGCGCCCGCGGCGCGCTCGTAAAAGAGCCGTGCGGAAGCGACGTCACCGGCGTGAAGGAAAGAGTCGCCGCGGGACAAGAGCTCGGTGACTTGCGCAGCGGATAGATGCGAGGCTTCCTCGGGCTTCGGCGCCGCAGCGAATGAAGTTGGCGCTGGGTCGGGCGTTAATGCTGGCGGGGAAGCCTCTCGGACCTCCGACCCCGGCGCCCCTTTGCCAAAGGATGGATCTTTCGCGTCGCTTGCCGGCACACTCCCGACGGGGGATGGCTGCCCCGCTGGCGGCGCGAAGGGGACGGCGGGCAAGGTGGCTGTCGCAGTCGACCCAGGGATCTGTGGTTCGATTGAGACCGACGCGATATCGCCGTAGGTCGACGATGCATTACTCAAAATACGCGGGAGACGATTGGCGAAGGAGCGAGGTTCTCCGACGCCGGCATTCGAGTTCACTGCCTCGTTTGACTGAGCGAGTAAGAAAAAACCAATGCCAAAGAACACGCCGATGGTCGCAGTGGCGACGACCCCGATGGAGAGGAGGTAGAGGAGGATTCCGACCGGAAGAGCCCTCACGGCGCGGCGCGAGATCGATGTTCGAGCCACCAAAGCGGGCAGCCGCTCGCTCCCAACACCGGAGGACATGCCCGACGATGCGCTGAGCGTATCGGGAAGACTCGCCGGACCGAACGAGCCGCGCCACGCGAGCTCGTGCTGCACACCGCTTTTCGGCGCCGATTCATCAATCAACGGGCTCGCCGCAGTGCGGTCGAACATCTCTAGCGTCACTCGCTCTGCGCCAAGTCGGGTCCGTGAAGTTGAGGGATCATCGTGGTGGTTCTATCACCAGTCCTTTGATACATATATAACACAAATCAGACATAAAAGCAATCAATGGTTAAGGTTGGTTAATATTCGGTTAAGATTCGTTAAGATTCGATCGCGGGACCAGGTGTTAAGAGGGTGAGCTAGTGGTTTTCAAAAAAGAATTTAACCATCGACCGGCTACTTTCTAAGCAACCGAGTCCTTTGACTCTCCTGCCGTCTGGCTCAGGGAGAGGACCCTAACGCAAATGACAGGCGACTTGGTGGCCGGGGCTCACCTCGCGCAACGCCGGGACCTCGCTTTGGCACCGTGCCTCGGCGTAGGGGCAGCGCGTATGGAAAGTGCAGCCCGGCGGCGGGTTGATCGGGCTCGGGACATCGCCCTGCAGCAGATGCTTTTTGCGCTTGATCCTCGGATTGGGGACCGGGACTGCAGCCAACAGGGCCTCGGTGTAAGGATGCAGCGGCCTCGTGAACAGGGTTTGCTTGTCAGTATATTCGACGATCTTACCGAGATACATGACCGCAATGCGGTGACTGATGTGCTCGACCACGGCAAGATCGTGGGCAATGAACAGATATGAGAGGTTTTTCTCGCGCTGCAGATCCATCATTAGGTTGATCACCTGGGCCTGGATCGACACGTCGAGTGCAGAGACCGGCTCGTCGCCGATAATCAGGTTGGGGTTCAAGGCGAGCGCGCGGGCGATACAGATACGCTGGCGCTGCCCACCGGAAAACTCATGCGGGAAGCTGCGCATCTGCAAACGGCGCAACCCGACCTGATCGAACAGCGCAGCGACCCGCTCCTCCTTTTCCTTGCCGTGGGCGATCCCGTGCACTTGCAATGGTTCGCCGACGATATCGCCGGCCGACATGCGCGGGTTCAGCGAGGAGAACGGATCCTGGAAGATAATCTGCATCTGTCGCCGGTGCGGCCGCAATGCTGTCTTGCCCAGCCGAGTGATGTCCTCACCGTCGAGCCTGACCGTGCCGGCGGTCGGCTCGACCAGCCGCAATACCGTCCGTGCAACGGTCGACTTGCCGCAGCCGCTTTCGCCGACCAGCCCCAGGGTTTCCCCTTGGTTGATCGAAAAGTTCACTCCGTCGACCGCATAGACGTATCCGGCGGTACGGCGAAGCAGGCCTTTTTTGACCGGGAAATGCTTCTTGAGCCCGGCGACCTCGATGACCGGAGCGCGGTTTCGGCCCGCCTCCTTTGTCGCAGCAATCTCTGACATCAGAGCGCTAGCCATCCCGCCCGTAGAGCCTTTCCGAATGCCAGCAGGCCGCCCAATGCCCCGGCCGCAATTGTTCATAAGGGGGAAATTGCGCCCGGCAACGGTCATCGGCGAAGGCGCAGCGCGGGGCAAACGTGCAACCCGGCGGAAGATTGCTCAGCGCCGGCACTATGCCGGGGATTTCCTGCAGCCGCTCGACCGAGGCGTAGTTGCGCCCTGCCATGATCTCGAGACGCGGGATGGAAGCTAACAAACCGTGCGTGTAGGGATGGAGCGGCTGCGCGAACAGCGCGTCGACCTCGGCCTCTTCGACCTTCTTGCCGGCATACATCACGATCACGCGCTGCGCGGTCTCCGCGACGACACCGAGATTGTGCGTAATCAGAATCAGGGCGGTGCCCAGCTGCTTCTGCAATTCCAGGATCAGGTCCAGGATCTGCGCCTGGATCGTCACGTCCAAGGCGGTCGTCGGCTCGTCGGCGATCAGCACCCGCGGATTGCAGGCGAGCGCCATCGCAATCATCGCCCGCTGTCGCATGCCGCCCGAAAGTTGGTGCGGATACTCCCGCGCGCGCTGCGCTGGCTCCGGGATCTTGACAAGCCGCAGCATCTCCACCGCCTTCTCGTTGGCAGCGCTCTTCGACAGTTCCTGATGCAGCCGTAGCGCCTCGGCGATCTGGTGGCCGATCGTCAGCACCGGGTTGAGCGAGGTCATCGGCTCCTGGAAGATCATAGAAATGTCGTTGCCGCGGATGTCGCGCATTTCGGCTTCATCGAGCTGTAGGAGGTCTCGACCCTCCAGGACGATCGTGCCGCCGACGATCCTGCCTGGAGGATTGGGAACGAGCCGCATGATCGACAGCGCGGTCATGGACTTGCCGCAGCCCGATTCGCCGACCACTGCCAAGGTTTCGCCACGCCGCAGAGAGAACGAGACATCGTCCACCGCCTTAACGATGCCCGACCGGGTGAACAGGTAGGTCTGTAAGCCGTTGACCTCGATCACCGTCACGGCCTGCTCGGCCGTTTTTGTCATTGCGTAGGCCGGAGACGATGTCGGGTCTGTCGCGGTCTCGTCATTCGCTATCCGAAGCATCCCGCTGTTATCGTCTGCTCGATGGCGCAGCGGTCAGCTGCGCTGCCGCGGGTCGAGGACGTCGCGCAAGGCATCGCCCAAAAGGTTTGTCCCGAACACGATCAAGCTGATTGCAAGGCCGGGAAAAATTACCAGCCACGGCGCGGTGCGCACGTATTCCGCCGCCGACTCCGATAACATGCGCCCCCATGAGGGATAAGGCTCCGGAACGCCGAGCCCGAGAAACGAGAGCGCCGCCTCGATCAATATTGTCGCACCGAGCTGTGCCGTCGCCAGCACGATTAGCGGCGCCAAGGTGTTCGGGAGCACATGCCGGAATGCAATTCGTACTTCGCTCATCCCGATCGCTTTAGCCGACTCGACGAAGGGTTGCTCACGGAGGGAGAGCGTGCTCGCTCGGACGACGCGGGCCGAAGAGGGAACCAGCGCGATCGAGATCGCTATGATCGTGTTCCGAAGTGAAGGCCCCAGCGAGGCGGTCATCAACAGCGCCATGACGAGCAATGGCAGCGATTGCAGTATATCTATCAGGCGCTGCACGGCGAGATCGACCCAACCGCCGAGATAGCCGGACGTCAGCCCAATAATGACGCCGCAGGTGAGCCCCAGACCCAGCGAGCCGATGCCAACCGCCAGCGAGATGCGGGCGCCATAGATGATGCGGCTGTAGACATCCCGTCCCATGAAGTCGCAGCCGAGCCAGTGCTGCGCGGAGGGCCGCGCCAGCGAAAACGCCGCATTTGTCGATAGCGGATCGAAAACCGTGATGTAATTGGCAAATACGGCGGCAAAGACGCACACCGCCATAATCACGGCGCCAGCCGCACCCAGCGGATAGCGGCGCGCGAGGAAGCGCAATTTGGCCCAGCGGCTGTCGACGTTTGCGCCGGCCCTGGCGAGTTCCGCCCGGTAATCGATGCTGCTCATGGCATGATCTCCGGCTCAATCCGAGTATTTGATCCGCGGATCCAATGCCGCGTACAGCATGTCGACAGTGAAGTTGACCACGACGACGATGATCGCGATATACATGATCAGGTTCTGCACGATCGGGTAGTCGCGCCAGCGGATGGCTTCGACAAGAAAACGCGCCACCCCCGGAATGTTGAACACGGTCTCGACCACGACGAGCCCGCCCATCAGGAATGCAGCCTCCAGGCCGATCAACGTGATGACGGGCAGCACCGCGTTCTTCAAGGCGTGGTGGTAGTTGACGACGTTTTCCGATGCGCCCTTGGAGCGCGCGGTGCGGATATAGTCCTGTCGCAGCACTTCGAGCATTGACGAGCGCGTCAACCGCAGCATCAGCGCCTGGCTGCGGAACCCGACAACGGCGGCGGGTACGCTGTACATGACGAGTGCCGCCCCAAAGCTCTGCGGCGCATCACTGTAGATCGGGATAGTTCCGAAATAGCTGACGAAAAACATCAGGACCAGCAATCCGAGCCAGAAAGCCGGCATCGACAGCGCCGACAGCGACAGCACGCGCAAGATGTAGTCGAGGCGGGTATTCTGCTTGACGGCGCTGACGACCCCGAGCGGGATCCCGATCACCGCGGCGAAGAACAGCGCCAGCCCGGCGATCTTGGCGGTGATCGGGATGCGCGGCAGGATCTCGCGGATGGCCGGCCGATCGGTGACGTAGGAAAAGCCGAGATCGCCCTGCAGCAGCCCGCCGATCCAAGTCGCGTATTGCACCGGCATCGGCTTGTCGAGGCCGAGGTCCTTCATGATCTGCGCCTTCTCGGACTGGTCGACGAAGCCGGCGGCGTCGAACAGGATGTCGGCTATATTGCCCGGCGCGACCCGCAACATGACAAAGATGATCACCGATATCCCGAACAACGTCAGGAGCATCAGTCCGAAACGGCGCACCAGATAAGATCCCACACCCTTCCTCCCTCCCCGCCGGATGCGACTTCGCGGGTTCGGCGCGCACGATAGCATGCCTCGCCACGCTGGTCGATCGCATCTCCGTGATCTGCCCCTGCAAGGGGTCGAGGTCAGCGGTCGAGCCAGACGTCCTCCATACGCCACCCGTTGTAAATGCCGTTGACCATGACGGTTATCCCCTTCACTTGAGGATACCAGCAGGTGGCCGCGCGGTTGTGGTAGATCATCGGCCTGGCGCCGTCCTCCTGCAGTTTCCGGTCGATCTCCCACACCAGACGCTTGCGCCTTTCGGGATCGGCTTCCATTGATTGCCGGTCGAAATCCTGTTCGAGCTCACGGTTGCAATATCCGGTGTAGTTGCGGTCCGCACCGCAGGCGAAATTCTCGTAGAAGGTCTGGTCGGGATCGTCGAGGCCGTTCTCGGCGAGGTTGAGACCGACGATGAAATCTTTCCGCGTCAGCCTTGGATACCAGTTGACCGTATCGATCTCTTCGAGATCCCCGTCGATATAGATCTGCTTCAGTTGATCGATCAGGATAATTGCCGGATCACGGTATTGCGGAATGTTGCGGGTCGACACGGTGATCTCGAGCCGCTTGTCGGAACCGTAGCCATGCTCCTCCATGATCTTGCGGGCTGCGCCGCGGCTCTTGGACACGTCCGGATCGTAGCCGGGCAAGCTCCTCAGCATCTCCGGCGGCATCCCCCATATGCCCTCGGGCGGTGGCAACATAGCGCCGCCGATGTCGGCCTTGCCTTCGTTGATCGTGTCGATAAAGGCCTTGCGATCCAGGTTCAAGGCCAACGCCAGGCGGATCTGCGGGTCGTCGAAGGGCGGCTTGTCGCGGTTGACGATCAGGTTGCGGGCGACGTTGGTCGGGGTCAGCTCGCAGATCGCCTGCGGTGCCTGGTTTTGAATATCCCGCATCAGCGGAATCGTCAGATTGTAAGGTGTCGTCATATCGAACTTGCCGGCGATGAATGCCAACACCCGCGTCGAGGGGTTCTTGATGATCGTGTACTCGATGCCGTCGAGATAAGGCCGGTTTTTCTTCCAGTAATCCGGATTTCTCGTCACCTTGATCGACTCGTTTGGGCGGAACTCGACCAGTTTGAACGGGCCGGTGCCGATCGGCTGGGTGCGCATCTCGCGTGGCGTCACGTGGCAGGGGTAGACGGCCGACCAGCCGGAGGCCAATAGCGCGATAAACGAAGGCTGCGGCCGCTTCAGGCGGAATGTGACCTCGTGCTGGTCCTTGACGGTCACCTCCTCAAGGTTCTGGTACCAGGCCTTGCGCGGATTGAGGCGAAGCTTGTCGTTCGATTTGCCCAGCAGGGTATCCCAGGTGCACTTGACGTCATTGGCCGTAAAGCGCTCGCCGTCGTGCCATTTGACACCGTCATGCAGGCTGAAACGCAGCTCGGTCTTGGAGGAGTCCCACGACCATTCGGTCGCCAGATCCGGCACGATGGTGTCTAAACCGGCTTGCGGCACGTGCTGATCGAACAAGACGAGATTGTTGAAGAGGCCCATTGCGGGCCCGAGCGCCGCAAACGTCACTTCTTCATGCAGCGACAGGCTGGCTGGGCTGTCGAAATGGTACATTCTTAGCACGCCGCCCGGCTTTTGTGCCAGACCCGGCCCGGCGGCCAATAACCCAAACAACAGCACGGCGTTTGCTGCAAGCCTGGGTAGCTTGCGCATCATCTGTTTATCCCTGATGTGGTCGACTATTTGTCGAGCCAAACGTCTTCCATGCGCCAGCCGTTGTAGATGCTGTTGACCATGACCGTCACGCCCTTCACCTGCGGTTGCCAGCAGGTCGCTCCCCGCGTGTGGAAGATGATCGGGCGCGCCCCCCTCCTCCTGCAATGTAGCGTCGATCTCCCAGACCAGCCGCTTGCGCCTTTCCTGGTCGATCTCGCGTGATTGCTGGTGGAACAGATTCTCGAGCTGGCGATTGCAGTATCCGGTAAAGTTGCGGTCCGAGTCGCACGCATAGCTCTCATAGAGTGGCTGGTCGGGGTCGTCGACGACCGCACTGGCGGTGTTTTCGAGCCCAACCATGTAATCCCGCCGGGTGACCTTGGCATCCAATTTTCGGTCTCGACGAGATCGAGTTCGCCGGCGACATAGATTTCCTTGAGCTGGTCGATCAGCATTACCGCCGGCTCCCGGTATAGCGGAATGTTGCGGGCCGCTACCTTGACCACAAGCGGGTTGCTCGGCCCGTAACCCAACCGCTCCATGATGTTGCGCGCTTCCGTACGGTTTCTTTGCACAGTTGTAACCCGGAAGCTTTCGTAGCCAATCGGGAGGCATACCCCATAGACCCTCGGTGGAGATAGCATAGCGGCGCCGATATCACCTTGACCACCGCTCAGCACATCGATGAAGGATCTCCGATCCAAGGTCAGCGCCATTGCCCGACCAAGATCGGCATTGTCGAAAGGGTGTGCATTGCGGTTGACGATCGACGTGCTGGCAACGCCTCGCGGCCGCAGCTCGCAGATGGCTCGTGGTGCCTGTTGCTCAATGTCCTTCAGCAACCGGTCACCTCATAGGGAAAGGTCATGTCGAGCTCGCCTGCGACGAAGGCGAGCAGGGCTGTCGAGCGGTTGGGGATAATCGTCCACTCGATCCCGTCGAGATAGGGCCGGCCTTTCTTCCAATAGTCGAGATTGCGGGTCACCTTGATCGCCTCGTTCGGTTTGTACGAGACGAATTTGAACGGACCGGTGCCCGTCGGATGGTGTTTTGCGGTGTGTGCTGGTCGAAGACGGCGAGATTGTTGAACACCGCCATCATAGGCGCGATGGTCGAAATCGTCGCCTCCTCAAGAGTTGACATGCTGGCTGGGCTGTCGCGATGGGCAATCCTCAGCACGCCCGCCCGGCTTTGCGTCAATGCCGGTTCGGCGACCAGAAGCGCAACCAACCCTGCGCCTGCCATTGCGAGCGATCGAAGCCTTCGCGTCTTTGCTCCTTCCTTATTGTGGCATCCTCAGGTCCCGGCGGGCGGCACGAAGCAACGGATAAATCCGTTTGGCGTCCGGCAGAGGATCGGTCGGCCGTCCGGGTTCTCGCGCCTCAGCACCGTGCGATCCGGTACCGCAACCCAGCGGGCGCTGCCCTCATAGGGTTGGATCAGGACCTCCCAACCGCCATCTTTGATCCGCGCCTCCGCCGGCGCGCAGTCACGCATCGAGCAGCACGATTTTCCCTCCGCGGTGGTCAGCGAGCGATACCATGCGGCGAGCGGGTCTGTCCCCTCATGCGCCATCGCGATTACGGCGATGAAGCCGA
>Ga0182039_10000775_pt1 | contig 16677 bp, 16 predicted proteins | sample sta12Can44000111_FD_125975 | JGI IMG/M metagenome (GOLD analysis project Ga0182039, IMG submission 125975) | Lab enrichment of tropical soil microbial communities from Luquillo Experimental Forest, Puerto Rico - statanox.12C.anox.44.000.111 | ecosystem: Environmental > Terrestrial > Soil >...
CCTTGGAGCGCCGATCCCAAGTCCCATCCCGCTGCGTCTCCCGGCGATCGAGACGGTTTGGGCGCCTCTTCCGTCCTACATCCTCTTTCGTTCCCGCGCCCCTCCTCACGCTTGAGGCCGGTTTAGCCGCCTGATCGAGCGCCACGGCCTCGCCGTGGCGTGCCATCCACGCGAGGAGCTTCATGAAGAACCCCATCTGCCCGGGGGCGCAATGCGTCCTCACGATACTGTGTTTTGCTGCTACACACCTCATCGCGGGCGCCGCCACAGCCCAGGAGCCTCGCCCGGCAAAGCAGGCGTGTCACTCGATCTGAACGTGGTCGCCAAGCAGCTCGACATCGCTCGAAGCGAGATCCAGCCGAGCCTCGGCGCCACTGTCTACGATTTCAGCCGGCAAGCGATCGAAACCCAGCCGCAAGGCGACAACCAGCCGTTCAACCGGCTCCTGCTGCAGCCGCCCGGCGTCTCTCAGGATTCGTTTGGCCAGCTGCATGTCCGAAATGAGCATGCCAACACCCAATTCCGGATCAATGGCGTTCAGCTGCCGGAGGGGATCAATGTCTTCGGACAGGCATTACAAACGCGGCTCGCTAACTCCGTGGCGCTGATCACCGGCAGCCTTCCGGCGCAATATGGTTGCGCACCTCTGGTATTATCGACATCCAGACCGAGACTGGAACCCTCGCTCCAGGCGGTTCCGCGACGATGTACGGCGGCTCGCAGTCGACGCTCCAGCCCAGCGCCGAATGGGATGGCACCGTTAGTCAAGTGGATTACTACTTCACTGGCGAATATCTGCAAAATGCCGAGGGGATCGAAAACCCGGCGCCGACCCGGAACGCGATCCACGACGATTCCCAGCAGCCACGCGGCTTTGCCTACGTCTCCGGCATCATCGATCCGACGAGCCGGCTGACCGCCATTCTCGGCACCTCGCGGAGCGGGTTCCAGATCCCGCAAGTCGCGGGTCAGACCCCGAGTCTGGGGCTCACGGTAAACGGTGTCAGCGATTTCCCATCGGCCCTGATCAATGAGACCCAAACCCAGATCAACAACTACGGAATCCTTGCCTGGCAGAAACGGGTCGGGGATATCGATTTCCAGCTAGCCGGGTTCAGCCGATACAGCAGCGCCTATTTCTCTCCGGGTGACCCTATCGCCGACATTCTTTTCAACGGCATCGCCCAGACCGCCTATCGCCAGAGCTGGGCGAGCGGCGTGCAGGGTGACGGCAGCTGGCGCGCGTCTCCCGAGCACACGCTGCGGAGCGGCTTTTATGTTCAGCGAGAGCGTTCACCATTCAGTTCCACGTCTAACGTCCTGCCAGTCGACGAGACTGGTGCGCAAACAAGCGACCAGCCACTCTCGATTTTCAGCTCGGGGAGCAAGACCGGATGGATCTATAGCTACTATCTCCAGGACGAGTGGAAGATCGTTCCGGCGGTCACCCTAAATTTCGGCGCGCGTTACGACCAGTTTGCCGAGTTTGTCAGCGAACGGCAGCTCAGCCCGCGGATCAATCTGGTATGGCAGCCGACCGAGGCGACGACATTCAAGCTTGGCTATTCGCGCTATTTCACACCGCCTCCGTTCGAGCTTGTCGCGTCGCCGGACCTCGCTCTTGTTGCTAACAGCGCCGCCGCGCCGGCGGTCACTCTCGATTCGACGCCCAAGGCGGAACGAGCCCATTACTTCGATGTCGGCGCCACTCAAATCATTTTGCCCGGGCTCAAAGCCGGGATCGATGCCTATTACAAGATCGCCAGCGACTTGCTCGACGAAGGGCAGTTCGGTGCGCCAATCTTCTTCACCCCATTCAACTACCAGAAAGGATGGGTCAAAGGCGTCGAGCTGACCCTCAGTTATGAACTCGACAACTGGTCGTTTTACGGCAATTTCGCTGCCTCTCAAGAGCTGGGAAAAAATATCATATCGGGGCAGTTCAACTTCTCTGCCGACGACCTCGCCTTTATTGCAACTAACGCCATCCACACCGATCACGACCAAACTTACACATCCTCGGCCGGCATCAAGTATACGCTTCCTCCTTATAACACTCGGTTTGCCCTCGACCTCACTGCCGGCAGCGGTCTCAGAACCACGCTCCCGGGCGAGCCTCCGAACGGGGCCGCCCTGCCCGGCTACCAACAGGTGAATTTCAGCATCGTCCAACCGATTGACACCGGGATCTACAAGGGTTGGAATTCCGCTTCGACGTTCTCAACCTGTTCGATCAGATCTATCAGATTCGCAGCGGCACCGGCCTAAGGGTTTTTGCCCCACAATTTGGTCCGCGCCGGACATTCTTGGCCGGCTTGACGCAGCGCTTCTGACGGACCCGCGGGTCTCCACGAAATCGCCACGATCGCTGCCTCGTCTTGCTGGCCTGCCGTCCCGCCGCATGCGCACGATCCCGGCTCAGGAAATGAATTGCAGAGGTTAATCGTGAACGACCCGGCCGCTTCCCTCTCGATCGTCAAACTGTTTCTCAATGCCGATCCTGTCGTCAAAGGCGTGTTGCTGCTGCTGCTCTTCGCATCCGTGTGGAGCTGGGCCGTCATTATCGACAAGCTTTGGAGGCTCGGAGCGGCGAGCCGATCCGCCCGCGAACACGAGGCGCGGGCCGCCGCCGCGCGGTCGGCGCAAGAGCTGCTGGCGACAGAGGCGCAAAGCCATGACGGCGACCCCGCCGGCCTGATGCTTTCGGCCGGGTGGGCCGAGAGCACTGCCGAGCCGGGGCTAGAGGCCGAAACCGCCGGGGAACGACGCGATCGCATCGAGCGCGCGATGCGGCTCGCGCTGAATGCCGAGCTGCGGCGCCTCGAGGTCCGTTTGCCGTTCCTTGCCACACTCGGCTCGGCGGCGCCGTTCATCGGTCTCTTCGGCACGGTCTGGGGGATCATGCGCAGCTTCGAGGGGATCGCGGCGGCGAACAACACCAGCCTCGCGGTCGTGGCGCCGGGGATCGCCGAGGCCCTGTTCGCCACGGCCATGGGCCTTGCCGCGGCGATTCCGGCGGTCGTCGCCTACAACAAGATCACCGTCGATCTCGGCCGCTTCGCCGGGCGCATGCAAGGTCTGATCGGTCGCTCGGGTGGTCTGCTCGCGCGAACCCGCGCGGGGGCTTGAGCCGTGGCCCTGTCGCTCCCTCCCTCCGGTGAAGCCGGCGAAGACCGTTATCAGCCGCTCTCCGAAATCAATGTAACGCCGATGGTCGACGTCATGCTGGTGTTGCTCGTGATCTTCATGGTTACCGCGCCGCTGCTCACCGTCAGTGTGCCACTCGATCTGCCGAAGTCGAGAGTGACAACGCTCACCGAGCCGAAAAAGCCGATCATCATCAGCCTCAACCGTAGCGGAGAGGTGTTCATCGGGAACGAGCGGATCGATTCCAGCGATCTCGAGCAACGGCTTGCCGACTTCGCCGCCGAGGATCAGACCCGGATCGTCTACGTACGGGGCGATCAGACGATTAGCTACGCGCAGCTCATGGACGTGCTCGGCATGGTCAACCGTGCCGGCTTCTCCAAAGTGTCGCTGGTCGCCGAGGCAATTGTTTCGAAGTGAGCGAAATCCGATTACCGCTAGGCTTGTCGGTCGGAGGGCATGCGGCTTGCCTGGCGTTGCTGATCCTGCTACTCGGCGAGACTCCGCCGGTACCGGAACCGCTTGCCACGGGCGGGATCGAGGTGGTCTTCGCGCCGTTGCCCAAGTCCGAAGAACCGCAACCGCCGACACAGGCCGAGATACCGCCGCCAGTCGAAACGCCGCCGCCCGAGCCGGAGCTGGCGCCGCCACCGCCGGAGGAGCCGGTCATCGCTCCTCAGCCCCCGCCGCCGGTGCCCGAGACCCCCGTCCCGGTGGTTCTGCCCCCGCCGCCGCCCAAGCCTGTCGTCAAGCCGCCGCCCAGACCTGTCCACCGTCTGGAGAAAGCGCCAACGAGCCCCATCGCCGCACCGCCGCAATCTGCGGCGGCTGCGGTCGGGGCGCCGCAGGCCGCCTATGCACCGACGCCGGTGCCCGCACCGGTCCCATCGGCCGAGGTTAGTCCGGGCTACCGCGCCCTGCTGAGCGCTTGGCTCGAGACTCACAAGCGCTATCCCGATTCAGCCCGGCAACGGGGAGAGGAGGGTCGTGCGGTACTGCGTTTCGCAGTCGACCGCAGCGGCCGCGTCCTCGACTTCGCCGTCGCTCACAGCTCGGGCTTTCCCAATTTGGACTCGTCGATCGAGGAGATGATGCGCGGCGCCATCCTGCCGCCGTTTCCGGCGAGCATGACGCAGTCCCGCATCGACGTCTCGGTGACGATCCGGTTTAGCCTCGCACGATGAGGCGAAGGACCGGCACCGGCTACAGGCCGATGCTACAGGTTTGCGCTGATCGTCCTTCCTGGGACGATGAAGGCGCGGTCCCATCTCGACCATCTTCCGGGAGTCGGCCGGCCGGGGTTCCGATCGCTACGCCAGCAAATATTCGCGCCGGGCGGCACGTCGATGAACTTGGTCGCGTTGTTGGGCATCGTGAACTCGAGGGTCGAGATGTAGCCGTCGTCTCGCGCATCGCAATCCGGGTTGGCGGTGATCACGGCTTCGACATTGATCAGCGGAAAATCCGGATTGCTCAGCAGCAATCTTCCCGGACCCGGGGCCTGCGGCGCACAGGAGCCGGCGCAGAGCAGCACTAAAGGCAGGATTATGGATCGCACGGTGTTGCTCTCTAGGACGAGTACGACGAAGCCAACAATTTATGCGCGGGTTTCGCGTCGTTGCGCTTGCCGATTACGCTATATAGCGGCTGCCGCGGTCCGATCAAATACCGACCGCACCTGTCGCTGCGTCAATCGAACAGCGACAGGTCGATCGCGTCGCCCATTTTGTTGTAGCCAAGGTCACTCGGATGGAGGTGGTCGTCGCAATCGTATATCGGCAGCATACGAGCCGGATGTTCCGGGTCGCGCAAGGCCCGGTCGAAATCGACCACGGCATCAAAGGCGCCACCCTGGCGGATCCACTCGTTGACCGCAAGACGCGTGCGCTCGCGCTGCGGTGTCCACGCGCCAGGGAGAAAGGTCTCGTTCTCGAACCCGGTCAGTGTGGCGCCGAAAATCTTGATACCGCGGGTATTGGCGCGCAAGGTGAACTGTTTCAGGCCGGCGATCATTTGATCGGCATTGACCTCCTCCTCGGGCTTGGCCCACCGGTTGCGGAGATCGTTGGTGCCAAGCATCACGATCACATGCGTGACCCCCGGCTGCGCCAGTACATCCCGGTCGAAGCGGCGTAAGCCGCTGTCACCTCTGATGTCGTGCAGGATTCGGTTCCCGCCGAGCCCTTGGTTCATCACTCCCATCGGCCGGCCGCGCGGCCGCGCTTGAAGCCGCCGAGAGAGCTGGTCGGGCCACCGGCAATGCGCATCGAGGGTCGAAATGTTGGCGTCAGTCAACGAGTCGCCGAGTGCCACGACCCCGCCTGTATCAGCAGAAGCCAAGACATCGACGCCGCTGACAAAAAACCAATCACCGGTTATCTGGCCGACCGGCATGACGACCGAGGCGGTGAAGTTGCCCGGCGGCGAGACGTAGTTCGTCTGGCGCGCATAGCGGCCGGTGATCCCGAAACTCGCCGGCAGATCCTCGGGCAGATAAATGCTGACCGCGACGTCCGCCAAGGGCGGGAGGTCGAGCACGACCGGGTCGCTTACCAGCAGCGCGCCCGCTGCGATCGTGGCCGATTCGGCGCCGCCAAAGGTTAGCTTCCGATCCGAGCCCGACACGATGCCAGGGCCTGTGTCGCGCAACGCTACACGCGCCGCACCGATTGTCAGTTTGCGATGACCGAAGGCGTTCGACAACCGTACCCGCAAGGTGTCGCCACCGAGGCTCGTGCGCGCAGTCATTCGCAGGGTCTGATTGCTGAACGCCGCACCCTCCGCCGGCGCAGGAGCCGTGGTCCAAGTGCCAACCCAATGTCGGTTGTCTGGCATGTCCATCTCCCTTCCGCGATCTAAAAACGCTGATAGCGGTCGGCAAATCTTATGCCCGAAGATATATGTTAGCCAATGTAAAGCACAGCCGATCCCAGCCTCAGCGTGCGCGTGATCTTCGGTCGGGCCGCCTTTGTTTCGATTCGGACATTCAGCTAACCTTGAGCCAAACCGTGTTGTCGGGCTGGAACAAGAGCACGGCAGTCTGTTGGTTCTGGCGCTTCTAGCTCCCTTCGCCGGCGCGGCGGCCGGGTTGATCGGCGTGATTTTCCGGCTGGGGCTCGAGCAGGCGGACCGCTTTCGCGATGCCCTGATCGTTGGGTCTCATAGCCAGGGACTCGCCGGTTTATTGTTCGTCACCGCCGCCTGCTCCGTTGCGGTCGCGATCGCTGCGTGGCTGGTCCGCCGTTTCTCGCTTCCGGCTTCGGGGAGCGGCATCCCGCATGTCGAGGCCGTGCTGAGCGGCGAGTTGCCGCCGGCACCGCCGCGTCTGATACCGATAAAGTTCGTCGGCGGGCTGCTGGCAATCGGTTCCGGACTGGCGCTTGGCCGCGAAGGCCCGAGCGTGCAAATGGGAGCGGTGATCGCCGATGTCGTAGGAAGGGTTTCCGGACGCCGGTGGCCGGACCGCAGGATCCTGCTCGCGGCCGGTGCGGGAGCGGGACTTGCCACTGCGTTTAACGCGCCGATCGCCGGTGCGGTTTTCGTGCTCGAGGAACTGGTGCGACGGTTCGATACCCGCATTGCAATCACCGCTCTCGGTGCCTCGGCGGGCGCGATCGCAGTGGCACGCGTGCTGCTCGGCTCCGCCCCAGACTTCCATGTTGAGCCCCTGGTTTATGCCGGTATCACAGCGTGGCCGTTTTTTGTTGCGTTAGGTGTTGTCGCCGGGCTCGCGGCGACGCTTTATAACTTCACCTTGCTTGGAGCTATCGGGATCGCGGAGCGGCTCAGCCGCTGGCCCGTGGAACTTCAGGCCGGAGTTATCGGCGCGGCGGTCGGGAGTTTCGCGTGGTTCGCGCCCCGATTGGTCGGCGGCGGCGACCCGATCACCCAGCATGTGCTGGCGGGCGAAGCGGCCATGGCGACGATCCCCCTGGCTTTTCTGCTGCGCTTCTGCCTCGGCGCGGTGTCGTATGCGGCGGCCACCCCGGGCGGACTGTTCGCTCCGATGCTGGTGCTTGGAGCGCAGCTTGGCATGTTTCTGGGCGCGAGCTGTCGGCTGGCTTTCCCCGATCTGGGGCTCGACCCGGTGTCGTTCGCCGTCGTCGGGATGGCAGCTTTTTTCAGCGGCGTCGTGCAAGCCCCGGTTACGGGTATCGTGCTCGTCACCGAGATGACGGGAGGCTTTACGGTCCTTTTGCCGATGCTCGCAGCGTGCTTCGCGGCGATGCTGGTGCCGAACCTGCTGCACAGTCCGCCGATTTACGAATCATTGCGGGAGCTTGCGGTTCGCCATCAGAAACCGAAGACTTCACTCGAGCGGCAGGTGCACGATCAGGAAATAGCCGTTGATCATCAGTAGCGACGCTGCGACAGCAAGGCCACCGCTCAATTTGATCAGCGAACGCGAAGCAGCGACGATGCTGACCGATCCGAGCACGATCGCGATCTGGAACAGCGCCTCAGCAAAATCGAAATTGGGATCGCGCTCGGCAGCGTGATCCCGCTTCGCCTCCCATTCCTTCGCCTTGGCTAGAAGCTCTTTTTTACCCTCACCGGTTGACGGGTCGCTTTCATAGCGCTCGGCCCGGGAACGATAGCGCTTGATTACGTCCTCGAACTTGGCCTTGGCTGCCTCCGGCATGTCGGGTTGGGCCAGAAGTTGCGCTTCGAGTTCCTCGGCGGTGGTCTGGTATACGGTTTGCCGGATGTACTTCGACTGATAGTACCCATAGATATCGGACCCCTGGATATTGGCGCTTAGCATCACCTTGGTTGCGTTCGAACCGCCGAGCGAGGTGATCGCGAGCAGCATCGCCACGATGCCGAGATAGATCGCGGCGAACTTCCGAAACGTCGCGTCTCCCTCGGCGCGGTGGGCTTCGTGCCCTCCATGGATAGTCTCGGCAATCTCGTTCGTTTCCACTCGCTCCCTCCGTTGCGATGCTGTCAACCGTCGAGGAAATCGCGCACGAGCTGCGCCACTCGATGGGGCTGTTCGAGATGCGGCAGGTGGCCGGCGCGGTCGATCAGCTCGACGTGGGCGCCCGCGATCCGCTGCGCGAACTCGTTGGCGTACGCAGATGCGATCACCTGATCCGCATTCCCCCAGATGATCAGCGTCGGCGCGGCTATCCGGTGGATGCGTTTCTTGAGACCCTTGTCCGGGAGCGGCCAAACGAATTTCCCGGTGCATGCCTGAGACCAGATAAAGCCGGCTTGCGCCTCGATGCGGTCCTCCGGATCGGCGGGAAGCATGAAGAACCGCTCCGCCGAAATCCCGGCGGGGTCGGCAAAGAGCGTCGCGCCGCGCTGGTCCTCCGGGAGGATCATCCAGTTCTTGACCGGCATATCGTCCAGCCAGAGGCCGAGCGGGTCGATCAGAACGAGCTTTGTCACTCGCCCCGGCATTGCGGCGGCGATCTCGCAAGCGAGCATGCCGCCAAACGAGTGGCCGACTATGGGTGCCGTATCAAGGCCCAGACGGTCGAGCAACTCACCGTGATAGACGACGAGGTCCCACAACTCGTCGAGCTGATGGATCGCACCTGGATCCCCGGGCGTCGTTCCGGGGTGGCTCGGCACGTAGATCCGATAAGCCGGCGCCAGGTGGTCGAGAAAGTCGCGGTCGCTGCGCACCCCCCACGGGCCGTGTAGAAACACCAGCGGCGGCCCGTCCCCGATGATCTCGACCCGGGTTTCGACCTTGCCTTGCCACAGGCGGATTTTACGCTCTTCTACCGCCGCCATGTCGTACCCCGCCGCATCAAGATTCGGAGGCCACCGCAGACAGGGCGGAGCGCTCGACCCGTAGTCGCTCGGGCCACCAGCGGTCCCGCCATTCGTCGTCCCAGATGCCTTCGAGGTGAGGCAGTACATCGCGGCAGAACAGATCGATATTCTTTAGGCACAGCTCGTGAGGCATCGAGCCGAAATGCAGGAGTGCCAGCAGGTGGCCGATGCGCAGCCGCTTGATGCCGTCGATCAGCTGGTCGCGGACTGTCGCGGCACTTCCGGCAATCAAAAAGCCGCGCTCGATGAAATCCTTGTACTTGAGCCCCCGCAGGTCGAAGCGTTCGCGCAGCGGCGCCCGCAAGGCTCGCACTAGGCTCGGATGGTCTTGGTAGCCCGGAATCGCTTGATAATATTGCGGCGTGTAGAGCAACTTGTGAAAGAAATATTCGACGTGGGGCGCATATTCTTCCGCCGCGGCGTCGCTCTCGGAGACCCCGATTAGCTGCAAGAAGCCTAGCCGATAGGGGTTGGCCTCGCGCCCCAGTCGAGCGACCGTATCCCAATAATAGTCGCCGAGCGTTTCAGCGTTTTTGGCGCCGAAATAGCTCAAGTGGCAGAAACAGTCGTCGCGATCGACCACAAACTCGACCGTCGTCGCGCTGCCCGAGCCTGGGATCCAGATCGGCGGGTGCGGCTGCTGGATCGGCCGCGGCCAGAGGTTGACCATTGGCAGCTGGTAATGCCTGCCGTTCCAGGCGAAGACCTCGCGCGCTTGCCACGCCTTCAGCACCAGCTGCAGCGCCTCGCGGTAGCGCTCGCGCTGCTCGACCGGGACCACTCCATTCGAGATCGTCGCATCAGTCGGCAGGCCTGTCGGGAAGCCGGCCACGAGCCGCCCGCCGCTTAAGCAATCGATCATCGCGTATTCCTCGGCGATCCGCGTCGGTGGGCTGGTCGAAGGAAGCGTCGAACCGATCTGAATGATCGCAACATTCAGTCCGTTCGTCAGCTTGGCGAGCGCCGAACCCATCAGGCTCGGGTTGGCCATGAACCCGTAGACATTCTGGTGGTGCTGATTCGTGCACAGACCGTGCATGCCGGCCCGCGCGGCATAAACCATCTCGTCCAAGGTCCAGTTGTAGTACTGGCCGACCTTGTCGGGATCGGCCACATCGAACCACACGGGATCGATGTAGGCGGATTTGTAATGCTGGTCGAAATCCGGCCCGAGGTCGCGATAGGGCATCAGGTGGAACATGCAGACTTTCACGGCAACACCTCACCTTCTTTGCCCGTCGCCCCGGCCGCTTGCCAGGCCGAGACAGAGAATTATACCATTCATTTTTTGTAACCCGGCGCCCTGCGGTAGCATCCGCCATGTATAGCTATATCATGCGTCGCCTTGCCTTTGGTGCACTCACGGTAATCGGGGTTTCCATTATCGTTTTCATCGTGTTGCGGATCCTGCCCGGTGACCCCTTGGTCGCCATATTTGGCGCGGAGGGCTACACCAAGCTCACCGAAGCGGAGCGGGCTCATTACATGGCCGAGCTCGGGTTGAGCGACCCGCTCGTCGTGCAATACTTCCACTGGGTCCGTGATATCGCCCGCGGGAACCTGGGCAGGTCGTTCTTCCGCGCCGAGAGCGTCGGCGAGATGATCTCGCGCCGCGGCCCGCTGACCGCGGAAATCGGCATCTTCGCGGTGATCCTGTCTTGGATCGTCGGTATCCCGGTCGCCATCGTCAGCGCGCTGCGTCCGAATAGTCTGGGCGACAATGTTTCGCGGTTCATCAGTATCGTATTCCTAGCAATCCCGGGCTTCTGGCTGGGGATGCTGATCGTCCTGGCGGCGCTGTTCTGGTTCGGCTATCGGGCGCCGCTAGGCGGAGCATCGCTGTGGGCCGATCCGTGGGCGAACCTCCAAATCGTCGTCGGGCCGGCGGTCGTACTGGGGCTGGGGCAGGGCGCCTATGTTGCGCGCATGGCGCGCTCCAGCCTGTTGGAGGTTATCCGGGAGGATTTCGTGCGCACCGCCCGGGCCAAAGGTCTCAGTCGGCGTCCGGTCATAAGGCTTCACGCCTTGCCCAATGCGTTGCTGCCGGTGATCACTTTGTCCGGTGTTCTGCTCGGATTTGTCCTCGCAGGTTCGATCCCGGTCGAACGCGCATTCGGCACCCCCGGTCTCGGCTACGCGATGTTCACCGCGGTCAGCGAGCGCGATGTCTTCGTGATGCAGAATTTGGTGTTTTTGTATGCCTGCGTGTTTGTGGTGCTGAACATTCTGGTCGACCTGACGATCGCGTGGCTGGACCCGAGGATCCGTTATCAATGACCGCTACCGAGCCCGAAACCAGCTATGCGCTGCCGCGGGGTCCGCGAGCCGTCGAGCACTCGCTGCTGTGGCGGGTTGCCCGCGGCTTGAGGACGTTTGCCAAACGATCTCCCCTGTCGGCTTTCTGGGGATGCGTGGCGGCGGCTATCCTGGTCGTGGCCATTGCAGCACCCGTGTTTGCACCCTATGAGCCGTTGAAGTCCGACTTCAGGGCAATGTCGAAGCCGCCCAACGAGCGCCACTATTTCGGCACCGACCAGATCGGCCGGGATACGTTGAGCCGGGTCATCTACGGCAGCCGGACGTCGCTGACCGTGGCGATGGGTGCAGTGCTGTTCGGGACAACGCTCGGTGCCCTGTGGGGATTGGCGAGTGGCTACTTTGGCGGACGTTTCGACATCGTCAGCCAACGCATCATCGAATTCCTGCAGTCCTTTCCCGATCTGATCCTGGCGATGGCTATTGCCATGGCCTTGGGTGCGGGCATAGGCACAGTGATTGTGGCCATTGCCATTACCCGCATCCCGTTCGGCGGTCGGGTGATCCGTGCGGTGGTGTTGTCCTTAAAGGAACTCTCATATGTCGAGGCGGCGCGCGGTCTCGGCGCCTCGCATCTGCGGATCATGCTGCGGCACATCTTGCCGCAATGCGTAGCCCCGTATCTGATCCTCGCGACCACCCATCTCGGTGTCGCGATAATCATCGAGGCGGCGCTCGGCTTTCTCGGGGTCGGAGTTCCGCCGCCGACCCCGACCTGGGGCAATATGCTGGCGGATTCCTTGAATGCGGGGCTGGTGCCGCCCTGGTGGCTCGTGCTGTTTCCAGGCCTCGCCATCACCCTGACTGTACTGGCCTTCAACCTGCTAGGCGACGGTATCCGCGACGTCCTCGATCCGCGTTTGCGCCGCGCATTGTGACCACACGGCGGCTTCGGGTTACTCGCCAGGCGGCTTTGCGAGCGGATAAATGGCGCCGCGCTCATGCAGGTGACATGAGACCCAATGCCCCGGCAACATCTCGCGCAGGGTGGGCGCCTCCCGGCGGCAGCGCGCCATCGCGTAGGGGCAGCGCGTGTGAAAATGGCAGCCCGGCGGAGGATTGATCGGGCTCGGTACGTCGCCGGTCAGGATCACGCGCTTGCGTTCCCTGGCGCCGTATTTAGGGATCGGCACGGCGGAGAGCAACGCCTCGGTGTAGGGGTGCAGCGGCGTTTCGAACAGGCTGGTCTTGCCGGTCGTCTCAACGATACGGCCGAGATACATCACCGCCACCCGGTCGCTGATGTGCTCGACGACAGCCAGGTCGTGGGCAACGAACAGATAGGACAGCTTGAACTCGTCCTGCAGGTCCATCAGCAGATTAATGATCTGCGCCTGTATCGACACGTCGAGCGCCGAGACCGGTTCGTCGCTAACGATCAGCTCCGGACTCAGGGCCAGAGCACGAGCGATCCCGATGCGCTGCCGCTGCCCGCCGGAGAACTCGTGTGGATAGGAATCGGCCAGCTCGGGCCGCAGGCCAACGCGCTCGAACAAATGCAAAACCCGCTCGCGGCGTTCTTTCGGGTTGGCCGCACGGTGGATGATCAACGGCTCGCCGACGATCTCGCCGGCCGACATGCGTGGATTGAGTGATGCATAGGGATCCTGATAGATCATCTGCATCTGCCGGCGGTAGGGCAGCATCCCCGCCGCGTCGGCGTCGGTGATGTCCTCGCCGCGTACGATGATCCTCCCCTCGGTCGGCTCGAGAAGCTTCAGCAAAGTTCTGCCGACTGTCGATTTGCCGCAGCCGCTTTCGCCGACCAGCCCTAGAGTTTCGCCGCGATCGATGTGGAACGAGACGCCGTCGACAGCGTAGACCTGGCCGGAGACGCGCGAGAATACGCCTTTGTACAGTGGGAAATGCTTCTTGAGGTCTTGCACCTCCAACAGCGCGGCCGGCCCGCTGCCCCTCGCCTGACCAGACGATTGCGCGCTCACGAACTTCCGCCCAGCAGCCGGTCCGCGTGCCAGCAGGAAACCCAGTGACCTGGCCGGTGCTGCACAAGCGGTGGGTATTGGGCGTTGCATTCGTCGGTGGCGAACCCGCAGCGTGGGGCGAAGGTGCACCCTTTCGGCAGATCGGCGAGGGAGGGGACCATGCCCTTGATTTCGCTTAGCCGGACGCGGCGCGTGTTGGTCTGCGCCGCGACCTCGAGATTGGGGATCGACCCCAGCAACCCCAGGGTATACGGGTGGCCTGGGCTCTCGAACAAAGCCTTCGCGCTCGCCTCCTCGACCTTTCTGCCCGCGTACATCACCACCACCCGGTCGGCGTTCTCGGCGACCACGCCCAAATCGTGGGTGATCAGGATGATCGCGGTGCCGAGTCTGTCCTGAAGCTCGCGCATCAAATCGAGGATCTGAGCCTGGATCGTCACGTCGAGCGCGGTGGTTGGTTCGTCCGCGATCAGCACTCTTGGTCCGCACGACAGCGCCATGGCGATCATCACCCGCTGACGCATGCCGCCAGAAAGCTGATGCGGGTAGGCGTGCACGCGGCGCTCCGCCTCGGGGATATGCACCCGACGTAACATCTCCACGGCCTGAACGAAGGCTTCGTGCCGCGACAGCCCCTGGTGAAGGGCGATAGCCTCGCTGATCTGCCGCCCCACCGTCATCAGTGGATTCAGCGACGTCATCGGCTCCTGGAAAATCATCGAGATGTCGTTGCCGCGGATCGCTTCCATCTCGCGTTCAGTCAAATCGAGCAGGTTCCAGCCGGCAAAGCGGATAGCGCCGTCGACGATACGTCCTGGCGGGCTGGCCACGAGGCGAAGCACCGACAGCGCGGTGACGCTTTTGCCGCAGCCGGACTCGCCTACGACACCCAAGGTCTCACCGCTACACACGGCGTAGGAGACGCCATCCACCGCGCGCACCACCCCTCCAGCGGTGAAAAAGTGGGTCTTCAGATTTTCGATCTCGAGAACGGCCTCGTCCGGCTTCAAGCCAGGCTCCGGCCTGACCCGTGTGACCAGCCCTATGGGGTTCAACAAGTGGCTCCTAGGATTTCCTTGTGATATTTGATGCCTAACAGTTCGACTGGCGGCCCATCACAACACGCCGTGCGCAATTCTGAAAAGACTGAAAGGGAGGAGACCGTTATGGACGACCTGCGTTACGGAGGCCCGAGGTGGAACCGCCGCCGGTTTCTACAGGGCGGCGGCGCCGTTGTCGCGTGTGCTTACGGCCTGTCTCCAGCTTGCGCGCTCGCCGCGGAGATTCCCGACAAGTACGACGGGTCTAAATTCAAGCTCAAGGCACCCGAGCCCGGCGCCAAACCGGGCGGCGTGCTGCGGATGGGGATCCCGAATCGGCCGCCGCATTTCGATCTTCATCAGTCCGGGACGTTCTTCAATCTCGGCGCCATGGCGTGCATGTTCGACAACCTGATCCGGCGGGATCCCTTCGACCGCAACAACATCATCCCTGATCTGGCGCATAGTTGGGAAATCGCCGAGGACGGCAAGACCTACACCTTCTTTCTGCGCAAAGATGTGCAATTTCACGACGGTTCGGAGCTGACCGCCGAGGACGTAAAGGCCACCTTCGACCGCATTGCCAATCCGCCGTCGGGGGTCAGCATCCCCCGCAGCATCCTGTTCAAATCGGTCAGCGAGATCAAAGCGCCCGACAAGTACACCATCGAATTTAAATTGTCGGAGGCTCGTCCAGTCAACTTTATAATGTCGGCGATCGCCAGCGGCTGGAATGTAATTGTTCGCAAGAAGACGCTGGAAGACAACAACTACAATTTGCGCAAGGTTGTCGTCTATCCCGGCACCGGCCCGTTTCGCTCGGTCAGGCGGGTAGAAAACGAAATCTGGGTGATGGAGAGAAATCCGAATTATTGGAACAAGGGCCTACCGTATGTCGACGGTATCGAATTCTATAACGTGCTGCCGTTCACGCCCGAGATGGCAGCGGCGATCCTGTCCGGCCGGGTGGACTATGTCCGCGCGACCGACCCGGCTACGGTGAGAAAGGCCAAGGCGACACCCGGTATGTCGACGGCCACCTATTACCAGAGCGTGATCCATGCGACTTGGGTCAACAATCACAGAAAACCGCTCGACGATCCGCGGGTGCGCCGCGCCATGCATCTGGTTCTGGACCAGCCGGTGTTGGTCGAGGTCGTCAAAGATGTGGCGCCACTGATCGTCGGGGGCTTCATCTACCCGTTTTCGGAGTTTGCGACGCCGCCGGAAGAGCTCGCCAAGCGGCTCGGCTACCAGCCTGATCCCACTGCCTCGATCAACGAGGCCCGAGCATTGATGGCCGCCGCGGGTCAGGGCGGCGGCATGAAAGGATTAGATTATCTGGTGCGGGACCTCGCTCACCACAAACTCTGGGCCCAAGCTATCCAGGCGATGCTGCAACAGACACTCAACACCGAGTGCGACTTGCGCACCGTGGTCGAGTCAGTCTGGTTCGACGACGTCAAAAACGGCAACTATGATCTGGCAATCGGGGCGATTGTTTCGACCTTGCTCGACCCCTCCGATTACTTTAACGCGTGGTACGGAAAGGACGGCCCGCAAAACTATTCGTTCTGGGACAACAAGGAATTTCAAGCCCTGTCGGGGCAGATTGATCGGGAGGTCGATGCCACCAGGCGCCTCGCATTAATCAGAGAGGCGGAAGCCGTTATGGAGCGGGACCCGCCGCTGCTGCCGGTGGCCTGGGAAAAAATCAATGACGTCTGGTATGACTATGTCAAGGGCCATAACCCAGCCAATTATTTCGGCGTTTACGACGTCGTCAGATTAGACACGGTTTGGCTCGATAAGACGTGATCGTAGCCTGTTCATCCATCGAGGGAGAGAAGACGGTATGAGCGACCTGCGCACTGGACGCCCATGGTGGACGCGCCGCAGCTTTTTGCAAAGCGGCGCTGCCGTAGTGGCCGGCATTTATGGACTGCCCGGGCGCCTCGGTCATGCCGCCGAGATACCTAACGAGTTCGATGGCTCGAAATTTCAGCTCGCGGCTCCCGAGCCCAATCCCAAATCCGGGGGCGTCTTGCGCCTGGGCATCCCGCTGCGGCCACCGCATTTCGATGTGCACCAATCCGGAACCATCTTCAACCTGGGCTCCCAGGGATGCATGTTCGACAACCTGATCCGGCGCGACCCGCGCAACGGCGGCAAGACGATCATCCCCGACCTGGCGCATAGCTGGGAGATCGCCAAGGACGGCAAGACCTACACATTCCATCTACGCAAGGGCGTGCCGTTCCATGACGGCGCCGAATTGACCGCGGAGGACGTGAAAGCCACGTTCGACCGCATCGTCAAGCCCCCGCAAGGCATCAGCATCCCGCGCATCTTCCTGTTCAAGGCGGCCACCGAGATCACCGCACCCGACAAATACACCGTGCAGTTCAAACTGGCCGAGCCGCGCCCGATCAATTTCATCA
>Ga0182039_10000783_pt1 | contig 16627 bp, 16 predicted proteins | sample sta12Can44000111_FD_125975 | JGI IMG/M metagenome (GOLD analysis project Ga0182039, IMG submission 125975) | Lab enrichment of tropical soil microbial communities from Luquillo Experimental Forest, Puerto Rico - statanox.12C.anox.44.000.111 | ecosystem: Environmental > Terrestrial > Soil >...
AAGAGCCGGGGCCGAGAGCGTGCTCGTTCCGTTGCAAGATGAACAAGCAAGAAATCGGCTAATCCCGACGCTCGACGGCTTTGTGCTCCCCGGCAGCCCCGCGGACGTAGAGCCTCGGCGATACGGTTCGCTCAACCGGGGCTTATCCGCGCCCCCGGATTCGGCGCGGGAAGAAACTGACCGTGCCATCCTCCGCCATGCTTTTGCCGTGAAGAAGCCTGTCCTGGCCATCTGCTACGGCTGCCAACTCCTGAACGTCTATCTGGGCGGCACGCTCATTCAGGATCTCAGGGCTGAGACGTCGACCGCAACGCCTCATCGCAAAAAGGATCTCGTGCCGGAACCCCAGGACGATCCGACCCATCCCGCCACTTTGCAGTCCGGAAGCCGCCTCTCCACGCTTGCCGGGGGAACGCGAGCGGTCATCAACAGCTCGCATCACCAGGCGATTCGGGAGCCAGGCAAGAATTTGCACGTTACTTCGCGCGCCTCGGACGGGACCATCGAGGGCGTCGAGTGGACGGGCGATTCCAACTGGGTCACAGGCGTGCAATGGCATCCCGAGCGCATGCTCGGAGACGCGTTTTCAGAGCGATTGTTTCGTGCGTTTGTTGCCGCTGCCGCAAACACGCGCGAGGTGGTCGCTCACAAGACGTAGCCAGACCGGTTTCGCTTTTCGCGTTCCCATCGGGGGTGCCATGATTTCTCTCGCAGGCAAAGCGGCGCTCATCACCGGCGGCTCGCGCGGCATCGGCGCCGCGGCCGTCAAAATGTTTGCTCAAGCCGGCGCCGATGTGGTTTTTAGTTACTTTAAATCCAAGGATGCCGCCGTCCAAATTCAGCAAGAAGCTCGGAAACACGGGACGCGCGTGGAGGCCTTTAAAGCCGACGTCGGCAAGCACGCCGAGAACAAGAGTCTCGTCGAACACTCGATCGCGCGGCTGGGCCGCCTGGACATTCTCGTGGCCAACGCGGGTGTTTGGAATCTCGAGGATCTGCCCATCGAAAAAATGTCCGAGAAGCAGTGGGACGACATGATCCGCACGAACCTCAAAAGCATTTATTCCATCATTCATTTTTCCGTGCCACAGATGATCAAGCAAAAGTCCGGCAAAATCATCACCATCAGCTCCACCGCCGGTCAGCGCGGTGAAGCCCTCCACACGCACTACGGCGCTTCCAAAGGCGGCATCATCAGCTTCACCAAGGGTCTGGCTACCGAGCTCGCGCGCCACAATATTTTGGTGAACTGCGTCGCCCCCGGCTGGGTGGCCACGGATATGTCCAACCCCGTCCTTGAGACAAAAGGGGGTCAAAAAATGGCCGCCACCGTGATTCCGCTGCGCCGCGCCGGGACTCCGGAAGAGATCGCCGGGCCGATCCTCTTTGTCGCCTCCGATTTAGCCAACTTCATGACCGGGGAAATCATCAATGTAAATGGAGGTGCGGTCCTGTGCGGATGATGCTTGGCCAATTTGTGTTCCGAACCTCAGCGGCAGCCGCTCTTTTTGCCGCGGTTTGCTTTGTTCCCCTCGCCCACGCGCAAAATCCCGACACCATGATGCCGGAACAAAGCGAGGCGAAGGGCAAGCAAATCCTGCGTGAGCTCATCAACGGTCTCGGCGGCCCGGGTTATTCGCAAGTGCGGGAGAGCGAGTGTTCGGGGCGGCGCGCGCTGTTTGGCCACAGCGGCGATCTCACCGGCTACATCGACTTCAACGATTTCCGTCACTATCCCGATAAGGCGCGCATCGAATACATCGCCAAGAGCCACAATACCATCCTCTTGTCGCTGGTTGGATTGGATGGATTGGATTTTTCCCATGGCGGAATCGTAAGCACTTTGTATAACGGCGATCACGGCTGGTCCTACGATCGCAGCGGCATCAATGAGTTGCCCGCGCCTGCCGTCACGGACTTTCAGGAGGCCATGAAGCGGAACGTCGACAATCTGTTGCGCTTTCGCCTCAACGAACCAGGTCTTATCATTCGCTTTGGCGGCACGGACACTGTGGATCTCAAGCAGGTCAACTGGGTGGAACTCGACGACAGTGAAGGCCGCAAGTACCGCCTCGCGGTGGATCACTCGACGCATCTTCTGGTCCGATCGGTGGTCAGCACGGAGGATCCGGAGAACCAGCAAATCAACGATGACAGCACGATTTATACGAATTACCACCTCAAGGACAGCGCCTGGACTCCCTTGCAGATTACGCGCGAACACAACGGCCGGAGAACCGCGCAGTTTTTCTATGACCACTGCCGCTACGATCCCGGTTTCCCCCCAGATCTTTTTTCGAAGGATTCCCTAAAAACGCGCGGTGCGGAACTGGTCTCCAAAAAGAAATAAGTTCGCGAGAGGAAAGAAAAGGCGAGATGTTCTTGCGGCGCGCCCGCCAGTTACGATACGAGTTAATGGCAGATATACAGCGGCGGGTAGCGCGACCTCCATCAGCCATTTTGCAATTTTGTCACATCTCTTCCCATCATCCCTACCTCTCCGCACCCTTATAAAAATATGATATAGTACGGGATCCTAGAAAAGTACTATGCCTTGCAGCACCCGCGAGCCATTGTCCCTGGCCGTACCGCTGCCTAAAACCGGCATTTAGGACAAGTCACTTTCCTGGATAGCCAGTTCCGCCTTCTGACGAGGAATGATTTTGACCAAGAGTGCAACCGGCCTGGGCACTCCGCGAAGCGCTGCCGGCTTCAGCATGATCGAGCTGGTGGTTTCTCTCTGCGTGATGTTAACCCTTACGGCTCTGGCGGTGCCGTCTTTGATGCGATCCCTGCGAACTTATCAGGTCGATAGCGCGGCCGCGCGGGTCGCGGACATGATGAAATATACGCGCTTTGAAGCGGTTCGCCAGAACAAGAAAATGAGTCTCCTGCTAGCGGCGAGCGGAACCGGCTGGGTGGTTTGGACGGGGCCGTCCACCGATACGGCTCCCTCTCCGACCGAGAAACAGCTTCTCATCGCCGGTTTTGCGTCTCTGGTTACCGCCGGGGCTCCTGCGGGTCCGAACATCGCTGGCAGCGGCGCGCCCACCATGCTTTCCGAAAGCGTCTGCACTCCGGCTTGTTTCGCCTTTGACGCTCGGGGCGCGGTCGCAAACCTTCAGGGTTACGTGATGTACATTGGCGGAATCAACGACCCCGATACCAGCTATCGCGCCATAGTTTTGCTTCCTTCCGGGAGCACGCAAATCTGGAGTGCTCCGGCCGGAGGTCCCTGGCGACAGGTGAACTGAGGTATATGACGCCGCGGATTTCGATAAAGCGCTCGATGACAAGACTTCGCCTACGTCAGCGGGGCTTTAGCATCCTCGAGATGTTGATTGCTACCGTCATTCTGCTTGTGGGTCTCGTGTCGGTTGCCCAACTCGTTCCTGCCTCGCTGCTGATGAATTACCGCAACCGGATGGATTCCTCGGCTCTGGTGTTTGCGCAGCGAAGGTTGGATCAGATGCTGGACCAGCCGCTCACATATAGTTTCTTTGTGGATGACCTCGGGAATACCTGCCAGCTTGGCAATCCCGCAAACCCCAACATCGTCCAGGGAACCAATGTACTGAACCTCAACAACGAGACGCTTATCGATTTTAGCGGGGCGATTCCGACGAATGGCTACGGTTTTGCGTATCAGGATCCCAAAGATCCGAATGGAATCGCCTATGACGTTCGCTGGGCGGTCATCGTCACCGGCAACGGTTCAGTAGCCTCTTCCAAACGCTTTATCCTTGGCGTTCGGCAAATCGGCGGAAACGGTTTCTTTCTTCCCGTCACTCTCGACACCATGGTGACCAAATGAAGACGGGCCGCAGCGCCACGCGCGAGCGCGGCTTCACGCTCATCGAAATGTTGGCCGCGCTCGGCATTTTTCTTTTGGTCACCGGAGCAGCTTTCACCTTATTGACCTCTTCGCAGCAGCGCTACCGGACCGAGTCGGAGGTTCTGAACTCTTTCCAGGAAGCCCGCCTCGGCCTCGACCAGATGGTGCGCGATATCCACGACGCCGGCTTTCCCCCGCCCAGTTTCGCCAATGTTGATCCCACAAAAGTCACCAGCGCGCCTTTCGCTTGGAGCCCAAACTACACCGTGCCGACCCCCTGCCTTGTCGGACCCAGCGGCACTTGCTTTACTCCGGCAGAGTTCGACATCATCATCGAAACCGAGCCGAATCCGAATGACCCGGCTTGTGCTCCCAACTGCTCCGTCCAATGGATTCGCTATCGATTGCAAGGCACCACGCTCATGCGCGGAATGGTTCCCAAACAGGCCTCTCATGAACCGGCTATGGACACCTCCGCGGCAGGCGTTCTGGTTCCCTTCGTCCAGAACGTCGTGAACAATTCGCCCACGCTTCAGATCGGCCAATTTCAATTAGACGCGGCCTATCCCGCGGTCTTTCCCGGAGGGGCTCCCGTGCCGATCTTCCAGTACACGTGCGATACTCCCAGCGCGCCCTTGAATCCGGCGCAGCCTTGCCCCCTGCTCGGGGCCCCGGATAACTCCCCGGCGAACATTCGGGACGTTTCGATTACCTTGATTGTGGCCGCCCCTTTGCCGGATGCTACGACGGGTCAGCCGCGTCTTGTACAATTGGAAGGAAGGGGCCGTCGCATCAATCCGAATCAATGAGATTCGTAGTAGGCTGGCATGCGGCTTGTGGGTTGGCAACACTTGTTGCCCTTCACCGTCATTCCGAGCGAAGCGAGAATCCCTCTTCCTCCGGCATGAAGGGCCAAGCAACGACTTCCGCCAAATCGAAATGAGAGTGCGAAGAACAAGGCGAAATCGTCAGCAGGAGGCCGGAATTGCGCTGCTTATCGCCATTTTCATCTTGCTGCTGATTGGTGTTGTGGCCATCGCCCTGGTGGTTTCCTCGGGTACGGAAAGTGCGCTGGCGGGCAACTATCGTTCTTCCACAAATGTATACTATGCGGCTGTCGCGGGCTTGGAAGAGGTCCGGGCGCGGCTGCGTTCCAATAGTCCCAACTCCTTCAATAACACCGCACCGGGATTCCTGCCGGCCCCAGGCACGCTCGGGGATTGCAATCCCCTCTATGTCACCAACGCCGGTCCGGGCGAGGCTGCTATTACGCCCTGGGATCTGGGTTCCGCTTTCCCGGACATGCAATTCGGCCAGGAGCATGGTGCCGCGTGTGGAGGGGCCGTGGCGCCTCCCAACCCTTCGCCGACTACGCCCTCGGTTTGGAACCGGAGTCCGCTGAATGGCTTGCCCTTTCCAGGTCCGCTCTACAAATGGGTACGCATCAACGGCGTCTCCGAGAAATCCCTGAACTTGGACGTCGACGGTGACGGCCAGGCGGACTCGATCACTCCGCTCTATTACAACGGAATTGGCTACAGCAAAGATTCCGCAGCCGGCCCTCAGGCGCTCGAACTCACCGCGCTCGCTGTCCTTCCTAATCACAGCCAGAAGTTAGTGCAGTACCTTGTCGCCCCGGTCTATGTCTCGATGCCTCCTTTCCAGGCGGCGCTGACCATAGCTGGCAGTTCCGGCAACAGCGCAGCTTTCAGCGCACCAACGTCAAATGCTAACTACAGCATAAAAGGGGGCGACCAGGCTGTCGGTACGTGTGGACCGGGATTGCCGGTACACGCTGTCGGGGTATTTAATAACGTCGATCAGGGAAACGTCATCGCGGGCGGAAACGGCGGGGCGGGAATACCAGCCGCCGACAGGCCAAATTACACCGGCAGCTCCGGCGGCCCTGATGTGAACGTCATCGCCAGCGTTCCCTCTAGCCTGCAATCGCCGGCGCAACTCGAAGCTTTGGTGCAGACCATTACGCAAAGCGCGGATGTTGTCCTCCCCGGCCCGGCCACAGGCTCCAATCTGCCCACTTCCATGTACTCGCCGAGCCCGAATCCCATGACCATCGTGGTCAACGGCGATCTTGACCTGACCGATTGGGATCAGACCGGCTATGGGCTGTTGCTCGTGCGAGGCAATTTGAACTACGACCCGGAGGCTTCTTGGAACGGCGTGGTGATGGTGGTGGGAAAGGGAACGGTGACCGGTAGCAAAAGCGGCAGCGGCGAGTTGGATGGGGCCTTCCTTTTGGCAAAGACCCTCGATGCCGCGGGAAACACGCTTTCCCCCCATTTCGGTACGGCCACCATGCTCTTCGGCCCCAATATGGGCGGCAACGGCATTCGCTACAGCAGTTGCTGGATTCAAACGTCCCAGCCCCTCGCCAGCGTTAAGATCCTTTCCTTCCACGAAATCTCGCAGTAGATCCACCGAGGCTTTCTCGAGAGGGCGCAACGAGGCAAGCAACGCGACTTGTTACGTTTCTACCCATGCCCCGGTCCTCACCCCGTTGTGGTTCGTGCTCGTTTTCCGTAGTCCACACAATCAAAAAGCCTTATCGCAACGCTTCCGTTGGCGCTCAAAGTGCCCTTCCTCCTATGCCATCAAGTCGCGGTCCACGCGCTTAACGATCGTCCCTTTTGGCGCGCAGGCCAGGAGCGGATGGCATGAGGCCAGAAATGAGAATGAACTGCAAACCAGATCAAGCCGATCACGACCGGATGAGAGGCTTCTCAACGCTCGAAGTGCTCGTGGTGATGTTCGTTTCGCTGGTTATCGCCGCGCTTGCGATGCCAGGGTTTGAGCAGGTAAGGCGCACCTTGCGCATTTCCGGAGATGCTCGGGATCTCAATGCCGCCGTCAACCAGGCCAAGATGCAAGCCGCCGCCGACTTCACGCGGGCCCGGCTGTTTGTCGACCTTGGCGCAAACACCGTAGATACTTTTCACGTGGATGTGTGGAACAAGGCAGGGAACGGCGGAGCCGGCTGCTGGCAGGTCGTCGGTGACTTCAACAACCCGTGCCTTGTCCCAGGCACGAGCCCGGTGCAATACCTCTCGCCGGGCGTCCGCTTTGGCACGGGAGGAGTTGGAGCCCCTCCGCCTAATACGCAGACGAACGGCGTAGCCCAAGCACCCCGGTGCTCTAACGTAAATGGAAATCGATTCGGGCAGGTGGCCACGACGGCCTGCATCACCTTCAGTTCGAGAGGCATACCCATCGTCCCGGCCACGGGAGCGCCAACGGGAGATGACGCCGTCTACATCACGGACAACACGCAGGTCTACGCCGTGAGTGTTGGTTCTACGGGCGTTAGCCAAGTCTGGGCGATAGACGCAAACGGCAATGGAAACTGGTACCACAAGTGAGGAAGCGAGAAATGAGACGCTACGATTCAGCGCGATTTTGCAGGGGCCGAAAGAAATCCCAGTCGGGGATAAGCCTTGTCGAGACCATGATCGCCTTATGCCTGCTCCTGATTGCTGCGGCCGGCATCATGACCATGGCGACTGTAGCCATGTCCACCACCGAAAACCAGGGACATCTTGCCGCGCGTACCGCCGAATACGCGCAAGACAAAATGGAGCAGCTCCTTGCCTTGCCGTATCCAGACAACTCTACTGACACGACCGTTTTTCCCTCGGTGGTCAGCCCTGGCGTGGGAACAGGACTGACGCCGGGGGGCAGCTTGGACCCCAATGCGCCCGTGGCGGGTTATGCGGACTACGTGGACAAGAGCGGGAACCCGGTCGCCGCCGGAGCGAACTGGCAATATGTTCGGGTCTGGCAAATCACGGAAAATGTGGCACTCAAATTGAAGACCATCAGCGTTGTAGCGCAGGTTCGTTACGGCGTGGGTCAGACCGGTATTCTTCCAAAATCCACCATCGCTTGTTTGAAGTCGAGTCCTTTCTGAGGGGTCGTATGCCGCGAATCGAGATCGAGTCGAAGCTTATGATGCGCAAAAAAGAAGTTGGCTTTACGCTGATGGAAACGATGGTGGCGCTGGTGGTTCTTCTGGCGGTTTCTGGGGTCGTCATGTCCGGAATGATGCAGATGATGAAGACCGAAGGAACCATCACGAACCGTACGGAAATGCATACCAGCGTCCGCAGTGCTACGGAATTGCTACAGCAGGAAATCGGCCAGGCCGGAAAGATTTCACTGCCACCCGCACCTGCGAACTGGTGGCAGATGACCACGCCTGTGTTTGTCCCAGCGGACGCGCCGGTCACGCAATTGGTTACTTTCACCGGTGACCCCACCACCGGCAACCCAGTCCTGTTTGAGGGAGAATGGGTGACCGTAGACACTGGTGTCAACAAAGAAGCAGTGCAGTTGACCTGTGCCGCAGGCCCGGGAAATTGCCCTGGTCTGGCGAACCAGTGGCAGGCAACCTTCTATTACTCCCACCCCCAGCCTCCCGCAGCGGGGCCGGTTCCATTCAGTTTGCCGGGGGCATTTGCAACCGGCATCATTCCACCAGCGGCTGGAGTCATGCCGGCGCCGCCGGTAGGTTACGCCGGCTATCCGGTGTGGCCAGTGAATGCACCGGGGCAAGGATCGAGCGGCACAGTATTGAAACTGTACGGCGACGTCAACGGCGATGGCAACATGGTCTACGTCGAATACACCTGCGTCCCGGGCACTCCAAATGCGCCCGGTTTCCTTTACCGAAGCCAGGTTCCTTGGAATTCGGTGGCAATACCTCCGCTTGATCCGTCCATGATTGTATTAACCGGAGTTCTTCAGAATCCCGTCGACGCGAAGGGGAACTCCGTTCCTTGTTTCACTTACCAACTCCAGACTCGGGAGGGCGCTAATGCGGCGCTAAGGGACATGACGTTTGTGACCGACGTTGCGGTTACGCTCACCGTGCAGACGTCGAATCCCGACCCGCAAATTCCCCTAATCAATGGGCGGCCTAACTACCAAACGGAAACTAAGGCGTTGCTGAACGTCTCGCCACGAAATGTGTTCAACGCCTTTGAATTCGCGGAGCTCGATTATTTGAACCGCATTCAGCCTACGCCTCTCAACATAAAAGCCACGATTTTGCCGAATTATCAATGATAGGCGCCGCCTTGATGGAAACGGAGAAATGTCCATGCAAAGAAACAACGAAAAAGGTTCCGCACTGATCTTCGCCTTGATCCTCCTGCTGGTGCTCTCGGCAATGGCGGGTTCGCTGATGTTCCTGTCCACATCAGAGACCTATTCGAGCATGAACTACCGCACGATGACCCAGGCACGCTACGGTGCTGAGGCCGGTGTGCACGCGGCGGCAAACTTCATCATGAACACCTATGTGCCGCCCGCGGCGCCTCCAGGCGGCAATTTCGCGGGCTTTGTCACGAATGTCTATCCGGTAACCGACGCCGGGGGTAATCCCATTTACCTATCGACATTGAGCACCCAGCCAGCGAATTACCCGAATGGTCAAGCCCAGGCCGCCTTTGCCGCCGCCATGAATGCCAATCAGCCCTTGCAGGCGGGTGCAAATTCGGTGAACTACAGCGCTTCCGCGCAATTGATGACCATGGTTTCCATCTTGCCGTTTGGAACCACCACTCCGGTGACCGTTCAGACCTGGCAGATCACCGCGCACGGTGACGTCGCCAATGTACAGAATGGTGAAGCCGAAGTGGTCACGACGCTCGAACGGTACATCTCGCCCGCCTTTGCGTGGGCGGCATTTGCAGATGCTAACGGCTGCGCCTCCCTGAGCTTCAGCGGTAATGGCACGACCGACAGTTACGATTCCGGAGCATTGCCCGTTCTCGGCGGAGTAGTCAGTGCGCCTGCGTCCTTCAACCTCTACGGAGGCAACGTCGGCACCAACGGAAACCAGACCGACAACGGCTCCAACCCGACCATCAACGGCACCTTGTCGACTCCCAATGCGGGCTTCGGCGTGTGCACGGCAGGCAGCGTCACTGCATTTAGCGGCAAAAACCTGAATCAGATCACCGGTGGGCTCATCCAGTTGCCGCAGGCGGTGAGCTTTCCTACCCCTACGATCCCGCCACCGGGAACGACCAATGTAACCAGCACGCAGACTCTCGCTCCCGGCAACTATGGGGACATCACTCTTGCTGGCAGCGACGTTGTAACTTTGACTCCCGGCATTTATAACATCAACAGCATTTCGATCACCGGCAATGCTCAACTGGTCGTTGCTCCGTACCCGGTAGGCAGCCCGAACGCCGGCCAGTACGGCCCGATCATTCTCAACGTGGCGGGAAACAGTAACGCCACCCCGGTCGACCTGGAGGGCAACGGCATCTCCAACCCGACTTACGACCCAGGAGACCTGCAGATCCTTTATGCAGGTACGGGCACGGTCAAAATCGCCGGCAATGGCTCGAGCGCGGCCGTCGTTTACGCTCCGAACTCGACCGCCGATTTCAAAGGTAACGCGGCCTTTTATGGATCGGTCATCGCCAATCAGTTACTGGACGTCGGAAACGGCGCCATCCACTACGACATGAAGCTGAAGAAGGAAATGTTCACGATCGGGGACTACATGCTGAACTCGTTTACCTGGAACAAGTACTGATTCCGGCGACAGCTGAAAATTCGCTTTTCTTGATTCCATGGGCCGGCTTCGAAGCCGGCCCGCGCCTTTTTTGCTTCAAGCGGCTCGCGCTCTTTGGCGTGCAACCGCTCAGGGCGTTATAATTGTCGGATGCGAAACAGCCCGGGAAGTACGCCGACGCACGGCACCACGGTCTTGTGTGTGCGCAAAGACAGCAAAGTGGTGCTCGTCGCCGACGGTCAGGTCACCATGGGCGATCACGTCATGAAGCACACGGCGCGCAAAACTCGCCGGCTGTACAACGACAGGGTTTTGGCGGGCTTCGCCGGCTCCACCGCCGACGCCATTACCCTGTTTGAACGGTTCGAAGGAAAACTGCAGGAAACTTCAGGCAATCTGCAGAAGGCCGCCGTGGAGCTGGCCAAGGATTGGCGCAAGGACCGCGCCCTGCGTCACCTGGAAGCCATGCTCATCGTGGCCGACAGCAAAAGTACCTTCATTGTTTCGGGCAACGGCGATGTCATCGAGCCGGACGACGGGATTGTGGCGATTGGTTCCGGCGGCAGCTATGCTTTGGCCGCCTCGCGGGCGATGTTGAAACATTCCAAGCTGTCCGCCAAAGACATGGCTATGGAAGCGATGCGCATCGCCAGCGAAATCTGCATTTATACCAATGCAAATTTCACCGTCGAAGAGCTTTGAGGGGTTGGGGAAGACCGCCCTGTCTTTCTGGAGGGAGCAAAGTGACAAGGAATCCCTGTTTTGCTTGGCTCTTGCCGGAAAGCGAATCCTCGATACCGTCCGGATAAGCAGCAAAGTGCGGGGCGCATCGGCGTACTGGATTTCATTTGTAAACCATCTCCGAGCGTGTAGCATCTCTTAATGAGGGGATGTTAGTCTTGGCTGTGCCTCGATTCATTGAAAACTTGAGACGGCAGGTTGCGGCCTGGAACTCCAGATGACCACTAAGTCCGAAAAGGAAATCATTGTCGCGCCTGGTGGTAACGGTGCCGTCACCGGAGAAGAAGAGGAGCTTCTTCCCGCGCTGGACGACATGACGCCGCGCGAGATCGTCCTCGAACTCGACAAATACATCGTGGGGCAAGCGGCCGCGAAGCGCGCCGTCGCCGTGGCCCTGCGCAATCGGGTTCGTCGGCAGAAGCTTCCTCCCGAAATCGCAGACGATGTCCTCCCGAAAAACATTCTGATGATCGGGCCGACCGGCGTGGGCAAAACCGAGATTGCCCGGCGTCTGGCTCGGCTGGCCGGATGCCCGTTCATCAAGGTGGAAGCTTCAAAATACACCGAAGTGGGCTACGTCGGCCGCGACGTCGAATCGATGGTGCGCGACCTCGTCGAGACTTCCATCGACATGATCCGCGAGGAAAAGCTCGATGAAGTCGCCGACCGCGCCGAACAGGCCGCGGAAGAGCGCGTGCTTGATCTTTTATTGCCGCCGCCGCCCTCTCCCCCTCCAGGCACGCCCGAAGGCGAGGTCACCGCGCAGCGCGAACAGAATCTGCGCACGCGCGAAAAGCTCCGCGTCCAGCTTCGCGAAGGCAAGCTCGATCAGCGTATGGTCGACCTGGAGGTGCGCGAACGCTTGATGCCCGCGTTCGAAATCATTTCCAATCAGGGCGTCGAGGAAATGGACAGCAACATCAAGGAGATGTTTTCCAACATCTTCGGCCAGCAGAAAAAAAAGCGCAAAATGAGCGTCGCCGACGCGTTCGAATACTTGATCCAGGAAGAAGAAAACAAGCTGCTGGACATGGACCTGGTTACGCGCATGGCCGTGGAGCGCGCGGAGCAAATGGGCATCATCTTCATCGACGAAATCGACAAAGTTGCGGGACGCGAAACCGGGCACGGCCCAGACGTTTCGCGCGAAGGGGTGCAGCGCGACATCCTCCCCATCATCGAAGGAACCACCGTCAACACGCGCTACGGCATGATTCGCACCGACCACATCCTGTTCATCGCTGCCGGTGCTTTTCACGTTACCAAGCCCTCCGACCTGATCCCCGAACTTCAGGGGCGCTTGCCCATTCGCGTGGAGCTGCAATCCCTCAAAGAAGAGGATTTCATTCGAATTCTGACCGAGCCGAAGAACGCGCTTATCAAGCAGTATGCCGCGCTGCTTGAAACCGAGGGCGTGAAGCTGAATTTCACCGAAGATGCCGTCGCCGCGGTCGCCCGTTTTGCCACCAGCGTCAACGAGCAAACCGAAAATATCGGCGCGCGCCGCCTGCACACCATACTCGAGAAAGTTCTTGATGAAATCTCTTTCGAGGCGCCGGACCTCAAGAAAAAGAACGTTAAAATTGACTCCGCGTACGTCAACAAGCAGCTCGTGGACATTGTGAAGAACCAGGACCTGAGCCGCTACATTCTGTGAGCGTCGAAAATGGAAAATGGAAGATAGAAAAGGGAGGTATGGCCGTTCCCTGGAAGGCCGGGATCGGGCAACTCCCGTCATCCTACCTGTGGTTTCCATTTTTCCTCTAAGGAAAGCGCTTTCTCACATCGCACGCGCGGCGTGCTTGCTCGCCGTTTTCCCTTCGCCAGTCGCGCGGCGCGCTTGGCGGCGAATGCTTCTCCTTCCTGAGCCACGCCTCACCCCTCACCGGTCACCGTTTTTTCCCGTTTTCTGTTTTCTATTCTCGGTTTCCTTTTCCGGCTGCGGCGCTCCCGGCGATCCGGTGCCGCCTTCTCCGACGGTCCCCGTTGCTGTTTCCGACCTCGTCGCGCGCCAGGCCGGTGACGGCGTTGAACTGTTTTTTTCACTTCCCTCAAGGACCGTTTTGGGAGAAAAACTCGGGACCGCTCCGGCCATCGAAATCGTTCGCGGTTCTCTGAAACCGAGTGGCGCGCCCGATCCGCAATCGTTTCGCGCGGTCTACACCATACCCGGGGCTCTGGTCGGCAACTATTTTGCCGCCGGCCATGTGCGCTTCACCGATCCGATTTCACCGCTCGAAACGAAAACGCATCCCGGTCGCACGTATGCCTATCTGGTGCGAACGCGCCTCTCGACGAAGCGCGCCTCGCCCGATTCGAATGTGGTCACGGCGCGGGTGTTTCCCGTCCCGCAGCCGATCTCTTCGGTTCGGCCCCAGGGCACCGAGACCGCCGTGAATCTAACCTGGCCGGCCCCCACGGAGACTTCCGCGGGCGATCCGCTTTCTGGCATCTCCGGTTACCACGTGTATCGCGGAGAAATCGATCCGCACGCTCCCGCGCCCACAAGCAAAGACCTTTCCGCCACTCGTTGGATTTCGCCACCAGTGCTTCTTGGGCCTGCCACGACAAACAGCTACAGTGATGCACAATTTGAGTTTGGCAAGGCCTACGTCTACCTCGTACGCACGGTGATCCCCGCAGACACAAGCGAAATCGAGTCGGACAACTCGGAGCCTGTCACGGTCATGCCCCTCGACACTTTCCCTCCTGCCGCTCCACAGGGCCTCGTCGCAGCCGTGCTTCCGGGCGCAACCCGGTCTGCGTTCGTCGTGGACCTGTCCTGGTCCAGCAATCTTGAAACGGACCTGGCCGGGTATCGCGTCTATCGAAGCGAACGGGAAGGCGCGCGGGGGGAGTTGATTACTCCGGATTTGTTGCCCGTGCCTGCCGTTCGTGACAGCTCCGTGGCCCTCGGGCATCGTTACTGGTACACCGTGACCGCCGTGGATCGCTCGGGCAACGAAAGCGCGCCGAGCCGCCCGGTTGCAGTTGACATCGCCGAACCGCCTTCGTAGATTCGGGTTTCACTACGGGCATTTTGGAGCCCAGCTTCGCATGCAACTTCGAACAAACTTGCCGGGTTCGCGCCGGCTCGAGTTTCTGCACAACGCCGCCATTCGCACCGGCGTGTACACGGGAATTTGCCTTAGTTTGGTTTTTGCCGCTTGGCTGGTCATCGCCAACCAGGTTCCGTTTTTGGAGCGCTTTGCCTTCGAGCGCAATGTCGCCGCCGCGGGGGTTTTTGTTTTTCTTGCTGCTGTCCCCGTGCTTCGATTTCTGCGTTGGCCGGGGAATCTTCTGGCTGCGAGCATGATCGCCTGGATGATCTTCAGCGTGGTCTACCGTATTCTTTGCCTGATTTACCACGGGCTCGGCGACTGGCACAGTGCCTTTCAGGTTTTCATGGTGGGGGCGGTGAGCTACATGATGTTTACAACGCTATCCTGGATTGCCGCGATTGTCCGGAGGGCGCGCGCGGAGATTTCTCATCCCAACCGGCGCGCGAGCTGAAAACCCATGAAGATCTGCCGCTATCTCCCGCGTGACCCCGCTCGCACGCCGACACCGCGCTACGGGCTCATCGAAGGCCAAAGCGTCATCGAAATCGACGGCCTGCCTTGGGCGCAATGGACGCGCGGCGCGCACTCGATGCCTCTCTCGGACATTCGCCTCCTGGCTCCCGCCGAGCCTTCAAAGATTGTCTGTGTCGGCCGCAATTACGCCGCGCACGCCGCCGAGCTCGGCAACGAGCTGCCCAAAGAACCCTTGATTTTTCTCAAGCCCTCGACTTCCGTCATTGGTCCTGAGGAACCGGTCATCCTGACAAAATTTTCTCAGCAAGTGGAGCACGAAGGTGAACTCGCCCTGGTCATCGGGCACCGCTGTTCGCACTTGCGCGACTCCGACGATGCGCTTTCTTATCTTCTTGGCTACACCTGCCTAAACGACGTCACCGCCCGTGATGTACAGAAAGCCGACGTGCAATTCTCCCGCGCAAAAGGCTTCGACACGTTCTGTCCCGTCGGCCCGCACATTGAGACGGATCTCGATCCTGCGAGCCTCCAGGTCGAGACACGTGTGAACGGCGCGCTGCGCCAGTCCGGCAAGACTTCCCTCATGATTTATCCGGTGGCCGTTTTGCTCCGCTGGATTTCGCGCATGATGACGCTACTCGCAGGGGACCTTATCGCCACCGGCACGCCCGCAGGCGTCGGGCCTCTGGTCGCTGGCGATACCGTCGAAGTCGCCATCTCCGGAATCGGCGTGTTGCGCAATCCGGTGCACGCACCCCCGGAACGATTCACCTGAAGCCCTAATTTCGCTAAAATACGCAGGATTGGGGCCTGGGCGGCGACAGGGGATCGGATCCTGCAAGTCCGACATGAAAGTCCGCACGAAAATCGGGCTTTAGCCCCCGGGGGGACTGCTTTCTACCGTTCTCGCGTGGCTGCGAGCGGGTCGACTGTGAGCGTTCCGATCCGGCGTCGCATCGCCTAGCCTTTGCGCTCGCGGGAATCCCCAAGACTCTAGCAAACGGAGCAGCACGAAGAATAATGCTTGCCGACTGGAAACTTGTGCTCGTCATGGGCGGAGCGGCGGTTGCCGCAGTCGCGATGATTGTGTACGCGTTTCTCCGTCCCGAGGGCGACCCGGAGGACGAAGAACGCAAGCGCCGTCTCCACCTGAACCAGATCGGCCGCATCGCCGAAGGTCAGGTCGTAGACCTTGCCGAGCATCCGCCCGAACCGAAGAAGACCCGCAAAAAACTGTTTGGGTTTGGTGCCCGTCCGCTTGCCGACCTGCGCCCTCGCCATCTGGTCTCTTACAGCTACTCCATTTCCGGCGTGACCTATCACACCGCGCAGGACATCACGGGCCTCGAAAGCCAGGTGCGCCTCGACCGCCTCGTTCCCGGCCTTCCTGCCAGCGTCAAATACGATCCTTCCAATCCCGTCGACTCCATCCTCGTGGCCGACGACTGGTCCGGCTTGCGCTGAAGAACCAGGCATTTAGGGTCGGGTTGTCTCTCCCTGAGCTCGACACCGAGTGCACAACCTTCATGCTCGACAAAGACCAAATGAAATGCAAAGCCCATGCAGGATGGGGTGATGCGCGCAAATCCTCGGAATACCTCACTGTTTCGGAAGCTGCTGTGACCGCGGACGCTGGCAAGCCGTAATTCTCTGCTTGCCCGAGCGGCCGTGCGGCAAGCCAGTCTTGGTTTGTTTTGGCGTGCGCTGGGCCGAGCTTTTTTTTTTAGCAAAGCCTTTTGGGCCCCTTTCGCTGCTCGTTGCGGCCTTTTAGGCCTGCTTCGAGCCGTAGCTCGCGCCTGGGAATCTCTTTGCCCTGCTAGATCCTTGCCGTGTCAAGCTTTACACGGAAAGGGCGAAACCGCGGCCCCTTAAGAATGCAGCCGCTACGACTGACGACGCGGCCCCTAATGCGCTATCCTTGCTCTGGCCAGACGAAGCGATCTGGCCCGGTCCGAATGAAAACGATCC
>Ga0182039_10000800_pt1 | contig 16432 bp, 14 predicted proteins | sample sta12Can44000111_FD_125975 | JGI IMG/M metagenome (GOLD analysis project Ga0182039, IMG submission 125975) | Lab enrichment of tropical soil microbial communities from Luquillo Experimental Forest, Puerto Rico - statanox.12C.anox.44.000.111 | ecosystem: Environmental > Terrestrial > Soil >...
CGGTGTCCGACCACGATGGCGTCGCAATTCAGGGTCTTGGCTTGGGCGACGATGGTTTGGGCGGAATTGCCAGGTAAGACATGGACTTCCGTGCGGATGCTACGACCCTGCAGCAGCTCGGCGGCATCCTTGACGGTCTGCTGGGCCAGGGTTTCGAGGGTGTCGATGGCAAGGTCGGTGGCTCCGGCCATGCCGGCGGCGGTGGCCGGCAGGATATCCACCACGCAGAGCAGATGGATGACGGCGTCAGGGGCCTCGCCGGTCAGCGAGACGGCGAGGTCCAGCACCTTGCGGGTCTGCTCGCCGCCATCGATGGCGGCCAGAATCGTTTTGAAAGCCATGATGATCTCTTATCCTTGTTAATGAGCGCCGCCGGCATCGGCGGGGGGCGGGGCGTTCTGGCGAACCGGCTTCGACAGCCAGACCAACCCCAGCAAAGCGATGAACATGGCGCCCGAGGCCCAGAACAGATCGGTGGCCGACATGATGAAGCTCTGCTGCTCCAGCACCCGGTCCAGCATGCCATAGACCTGTTGCGGCATCAGATGCAGCGAGGCGGCCCGCTCGGCGAACTGGGCGGTCTGGGAGGAATAGGGGGTGATGCTCTCGGTCAGATAGGCATGGTGACGGGTGGCTCCGTCCTCCCACAAGGTCCCCCAGACCGAGGCGGCGAACGAGCCGGCCATGATGCGGGTGAAGTTGTAAAGACCCGACGCCGCCGGAATGCGATGCGGCTCCAGTCCCGACAGGATCACCGTGGTCAGCGGAATGAAGAAGGTCGCCATCGCCACGCCTTGCAGCAGATGCGTCGCGGCGATATCCCAGGGCGAGACATCGGGGCTGAAGGTGCCGCGCCAGAAGCCGCAGGCGGCGAAGACCAGGAAGGCGACGGTGGCGAACAGCCGGGGATCGACCTTATGGATGGTCTTACCGACCATGGGCGACAGAATCACCGCCATGATGCCGACTGGCGCCGTCACCAATCCGGCCCAGGTGGCGGTATAGCCCATGGTCCTTTGCAGCCACATGGGGATCAGCACCAGATTGCCGAAGAACACGCCGTAACCGACAGTAATCGCTAAGGTTCCGGTGGCGAAGTTGCGGCCCTTGAACAGGCTGAGATCGACGATGGGATGCGCTTCCGTCAGCTCCCAGATCAGGAAGAAGACGAAGGCCACCAAGGCGATCACCGCCAGGATGACGATGAAGCTGGAATTGAACCAGTCCTCTTCCTTGCCCTTATCCAACAGGATCTGCACCGCGCCAACCCAGATCACCAGCAGAGCGAGGCCAACTTTGTCGATGGGCAGGCGGCGCTTCTCGCTCTCGCGGCCCTTCAGGACATTGAAGGTCAACCAGGCCGACAGCAGCCCGACCGGCAGATTGATATAGAAAATCCACGGCCAGGAGACATTGTCGGTCAGCCAGCCGCCCAGCACCGGCCCCATCACCGGAGCCACCACGGTGGTCATGGCCCAAAGGGCGATGGCCATGCCGGCCTTGGCCTTGGGATAGCATTGCAGCAGCAGGGCCTGAGACAGCGGGATCATCGGCCCGGCCACCAGCCCTTGCAGGGCGCGGAAACCCAGCAGCATTTCAAGATTGGTCGAAGCGCCGCAGAGGAACGAGGCGGCGACGAACAGCAGCACCGAGGACAGGAACAGCCGCAACTGCCCCAGCCGCATGGACAGCCAGCCGGTGAGGGGCACCGAGATGGCGTTGGCGACGCCGAACGAGGTGATCACCCAGGTGCCTTGGCTGGCGCTGACGCCCAGATCACCGGCGATGGTGGTCAGGGCGACATTGGCGATGGTGGTGTCCAGCACGTTCATAAAGGTCGCCAGCGACAGGGCTAGGGTGGCCAGCACCAGCTTGTTGCCGGACAGAGGCGGATAGGGAGGCATGACGCCGTCTCCTTCTCTTCTTTACTGGGCCTGGGCCTGCGACGGCTGGCTGACGCTATTGCTGGTCAGTTCGGCGATCAGGCGGTCGGCTTCCTTGTCCAAGTCCGAGAACACGGCGGTTTCGGCCACGGTTTCGGTCTGCTTGCCCGAGGATAGCTGAGCGCCGCTTTCATCCTTGACCTTGACCTCGACCACCACCGACAGGCCGATGCGCAGGGGATGCGCCTTCAGCTCGGCGGGATCGAGGGCGATGCGGACCGGCAGGCGCTGCACCACCTTGATCCAGTTGCCGGTGGCGTTCTGGGCCGGCAGCAGCGAGAAAGCCGAGCCGGTGCCAGCCGACAGCCCCACCACCTTGCCGTGATAGGTCACCGACGAACCATAAAGATCGGCGGTCAGGGTGGCAGGCTGGCCGATGCGCATGGCGTTCAGCTGGCCTTCCTTGAAATTGGCATCGACCCACAGCTGATCCATCGGGACCACCGCCATCAGAGGCGTGCCGGGGGCGGTGCGCTGGCCCACCTGCACCGAACGCCGGGCCACCTGACCCGAGACCGGGGCGGGAACCTGCGTGCGGCGCCAAGCCAGATAGGCCTCCCGCAGGCGGGCTTCGGCCAGCTTGACGCGGGGATGGTCGGTCAGGGTGGTGTTGTCCACCAGAACCTTGTTGGCTTCCAATTGTTTACGGGCGTTGTTTAACTGATCGGTGGCGGTCTGCACGGCGTCGCGGGCATGCTTCAGCTCTTCCGCCGAGACGGCGCCGGTGTCGGCCAGCTTCTGGCGGCGGGCCAGGTCTTCCTGCAAGCGGGCCAGATTGGTCTCCTGCAAGGAAGACGAGGCGGCCAAAGCGCCCTCGTTGCTGTAAAGGGCCCGAACCTCGCGCAGGGTCTGCGAGAAGGCGGCCTTGGCCTGATCCAGCGCCAGCCGGGTGTCGGCATCGTCGATGCTGACCAAGGGCTGGCCGGCCTGGACATAGTCGGTATCGTCGGCGCGCACGGCGACGACGGTGCCGGCGATCTGCGGCGAGACCTGCACCACATTGCCCGAGACATAGGCGTCGTCGGTCGAGACGTCATAGCGGGCCGAGGTGAACCAATAAGCGCCATAACCGACGGCAACGGCGGCGAAGCCGGCGGTGGCGACACCCAGCAAAAGCTTGCGCTTCGAGGAGGGGATCGGCGTCTGCGGCGCGGCGGGAGGGGGATTGCTCATCAGAGAGATTCCTTACGGGGTCGCGGTGGTCTGCTGCGGCACGACGCCGCCGCCGAGGGCATGGGTCAGGGCAATGGCGATGGCATACTGACGATTGCGTGAAATCGCTTCCTTGCGCTTCTGATCGGTCAGTTCGCCTTCCGCCGAAAGCACGGTGAGATAGTTGCTCAGGCCTTCCCGGTAGCGCAGCACCGCCAGCCGATAGGCCTCGTCCAGATGCTGGACGGCGACATGCTGGTCGGACAGAGCGGCCTGATTGGCCTTCCACGAGGTCAGCTGGCCGACCACATCTTGCAGGGCAGAAAGAACGGTGGCGTTGTACTGTTCGACCTGAATGTCCTGCTCGGCGGTGACTTGACCCAGATTGCTGCGCAGGCGGCCGGCATCGAAGATCGGCAAAGTGATGGCCGGGCCGGCGCCATAGGTGCGGCTGGTGCCCATCAGGAACTCGCCGATGCCCAGGGATTCGAAGCCGAAGAAGGCGGTTAGATTGATGTTGGGATAGAAGGCGGCCTTGGCGGCATCGATCCCATGACCCGAGGCTTCCACGCGCCAACGCTGAGCCACCACATCGGGACGCCGCCCGATCAACTCGGCCGGCATTTCGCTGGGCAAGCCCACCGGGGCCGACAGATGCAGGGCCGGACGGCTGATGGTCTGTCCACGGTCGGGGGAGGTGCCGGTCAGCACCGCCAGGGTCTGCTTCAGAAGCGCAATGCGTTCTTCGCTGGCGGCGATCTCGGCGGTGGTGGCGGCGATGGCGGCCTGGGCCTGACGGTTCTCGATATCGCTGCCCAGCCCGGCGGCGCTCAGTTTGGCCGACAGTTGCTGGATTTCGGTCTTCTGGCGCAGCAGATCGTGATTGATGTCCAGCTGGTCATATTCGCCGGCCAGCGAGACATAAGCCCTGGCGATGGCGGTGGTCAGTTCCAGCCGGGCGGCCTGGGTATCGACCTCGGCCACCTTGGCATTGCCCAGCGCCTGACGATAGGCCGCCTCGTCGCCGCCCCAGAGGTCCAGGTTATAAGATCCCGCCAGTTCGGTGTTGTTGTTGGTCTTGGTCGCTCCGTTATAGGGCGGGGGATAGAGACCGTTGGCGGTGAAGCGCTCGTCGATCACCGAGGCCTTGGCGTCCAGCTGCGGATAGAGCTTCGAGCGGCTGATGCCGGCGATGGCGTCGGCCTTGCGCAGGCGGGCCTGGGCCAGACGCAGGGCCGGGCTGCCCTGCAAGGCCTCGCTGACCAGTGTGTTCAACTGTTCGTCATGCAGGCCGGTCCACCAGTCCTCGGCGGGCCAGGGCTGGCCCTTGGCGGCGTCGCGGATACTCTGCTCGATGGCCAGGGCGGAAGGGTCGATGGTCTTGGCTTCCGGCTTGATACCGTCCGAGCTGGCGCAACTGGCCAACAGAGCGACAAGCAGGGGAGTGGCCAGCAGGGGGATGAAGCGCATGGGGATGTCCTTGTGTGGGCTGTGACTGCCTAGGCAGCTATTGCCATAAAAAATATATGGTTATTTCGGGGGCTTATCGCCCATGTTCACGCTGGTTCGCAGAGATGCGGTCCAGAAAACCCATCAGGGTTTCGATCTCTTCGGGGGTAAAGCCCTTGAAGCATTGGTTCAGGCTGTCGATTGCCACCGGCGTCAGCTGCGGATACAGCGCCTGCCCGGCGGGGGTGAGGAACAGCTTGACCACTCGTCGATCATTTGGGCAGCGTTCGCGATAGATCAAGCCGGCCTTTTCCAAACGATCCAGCATGCGGGTCATCGAGCCGCTGTCATAGCCGATCACCCGGCAGAGTTCGGCGGCGCTGCTGCCCACCCCGCTGGCGATGCGAATCAAGACCACCCACTGCGCCCAGGTGATGCCCAGCGCCGCAACCTTGCGGTCTCCGCCGATCTTGACCTCGCTGGCGATATCGACGATCGAGCGTAGCGGGTTGCGCTGGGGGGAATAGTTGGCGCTGTTGTAAAGGGGCTGAGACATGATCTTTCCATATTCTGCCTGGGCAAATACTGCCTAAGCAGGCAATTCGGATCAAGCCCTTTCAGGGATAGGTATCTGGTCCTTTGGTTTAAGCGTCGCCGCGCACGTTGGTCAGGAAGCGGCCCACCTCGGTCTTCAGACGTGCCGCCTGCTGCGACAGTTCCGAGGCCGAGTCGTTGATCTGGCTGGCGGCATGGCCGGTTTCGCGGGTGGCGGTTTCGACCTCGCCGATATTGCGCGAAACCTCCTGGGTGCCGGCGGCCGCCTGATCGACATTGCGGGCGATCTCGCCGGTCGCGGCGGTTTGCTGCTGGATGGCGGAGGCGACCGAGGAACTGATCTCGCTGACCTCGGTGATTACCCCCGAGATCGAGGTGATGGCTGCTACCGCGTCATTGGTGCCTGACTGCACGGCGGCGATCTTGGCGGCGATCTCGTCGGTGGCCCGCGCGGTCTGGTTGGCCAGGTTCTTGACCTCGGACGCCACGACGGCAAAACCCTTGCCGGCATCGCCCGCACGCGCCGCCTCGATGGTGGCGTTCAGGGCCAACAGGTTGGTTTGACTGGCGATGTCATTGATCAGCGCCACGATCTCGCCAATGCTGGAGACGTTTTCCGACAGCCGCTGGATCAGGCCGCTGGTATGGGCGGCTTCTTCATCGGCGCGCATGGAAACAGCCTGCGAGCGTTCCACCTGTCCGGCGATCTCGTTGATCGATGAGGTCAGTTCTTCGGTGGCGGCGGCGACGGTTTCCACATTGCCCGAGGCGGCCTGGGCGGCGGCGGCCACGGTCGAGGCCTTGTCGCTGGTGGCCTGAGCGGTCGAAGCCATCTGGCGCGAGGCGGCCTGCAACTGCACGGCAGCGGCGGTAACGGCTTCGACCACGCCGCCCACCTGCGCTTCGAACCCGTCGGCCATCTGGCGCAGCGAGGCGCGGCGGGTCAGTTCGGCCTGCTGCTTCTGCTCTTCCTGATCGCGGCGCATGGCCTCCATGCGGATGGCGTTGTCCTTGAAGACCTGAACGGCTCCGGCCATCTCGCCGATTTCGTCATGGCGGTCGCGGGCAGGGACCTCGGTGGTGTTATCGCCCTGCGCCAGACGGAGCATGGCTCCGGTGAGCGAGATCAGCGGCGCGGTGATGGCCGAACCGATCAGCCATGCCAGCCCGCCCCCCATGGCCAGCCCGGCGGCGCTGGCGATCAGCAGGAAAACACTGGTCGAGGAAATGGTGGAACGGGTCGAGGCTTCGGCCTGGGTGGCATTGGCGGCAGAGGACGCGGCCACGGAATCAGTGTTGTCGGCCAGTTGCTTCATCTGTTCGCTCATCTCGGCCAACAGGTTGCTGACGTCGATGCTGGTTTTGACATAGCGGTCGAAGGCGTCGTCATAAATGTCTGCGCGCACTTTCAGATCTTCGATCAGGGCGGTGACGTCGGCGCCGCTGGGTTTGGTCTCCAGATCGTCGATGATCTCGGCCATCTGTTTGAACTCGCCCTTGGCCTGATCGACATAGGTCGGGTTCTTCAGGGCGATGAACAGGCTGACATCGTTGCGGGCCTGGGTGGCGTGATCAGTCAGCTGAGCCACCTCATGCATGATCTCGATCTGACCGCTTTTCACCACTGCCGTTTCGAGGCCGACCAGAGCGTTATGAATCCTCTCGCCGTTGGGCAGCATGGTGGAAACCACTTGCTTGCTTTGCAAGGCCTTGAAATCGGCCAGTTTGACGAACCCGTCCGCATAAGCTTCAAAGGATTTTTGCGCCGCTTCGATATGGCTGTGATGGTCAGGGTCTGCCGCCGAGGCCTGCAAGGCTTCAGCCAGATGGGCGCGCAGATGATCCATCTCGGTCTTGGCCTGTTCGGCATCATCGGGGCGACCGAAATTGCCGAATTCCCGCACATAACGGCGCATCGCCTGGGCGTCGCGCTCCAGCAGACGGACCTTGCTCTGCTCTTCCAGATGCGTCACCAGGCTTTCCGCCGAGGACTTCAGCGAAGCGAAGGAGATCAGCCCGGTCGCAGATAGGGCCAGCAGCAGCAGCAACAGGAGGCCGAAGCCAAGAAAAATTCGTGCCCGCAGACGTAAGTGCGAGAAACGAAGCATAGCAAACCTCCCGTTGAATGACAAAAATACTTACTGCAAATGTGGCTAATTTGCGAGCAATGCCTAACATTCAATCAGTAGAGGCTATGTGCGGCATCCTGGAAATGGGCCTTATGGTTGCTTGGGCTTACACTTGTGATTTGTCATGCGCTATACAAAAGGATTAATTTCCTTACATATTCTGCGGTAATTTTGAGATGAATATGAAAAAGCGTCATCCGCGATAACGGATATACGACGGTATAAATCCGTTATCGTATAAAATAACTGTATAAAAATGTTATATGTAAGTAATTGACATATAAAAATGTAATTTCTATATCTAGTCACATGACGGGGTGCGAAATGGCTTTTCAGCCTAGTCGTCCCCAGGGAAATCACAGTTTCTGCCCTTGGAGGGCCGCTTATGTCGTCCGCAATCGAATTGACCGCAACCGTCGTTCCGGCTCCCAGCCTGCCGGAAGCCAACCGCAGCGTGGTTGCCATCGCCGCCACCTTGCTGTTGGTCGGAGCCCTTTGGCTGGCCGAGACGGTGTCTTGGAAGCAAGGCGCCTTGCTGCTGGTGGGCGGCTTTGCCGGCATCAGCCTTTATCACGCTTCGTTTGGCTTCACCTCGTCCTGGCGGGTGTTCCTGGCCGACCGACGCGGCGCCGGCCTGCGGGCTCAGATGCTGATGCTGGCGCTGGCGGTGGTGCTGTTCTTCCCGGCCTTGGCGGCGGGGAATGTCTTCGGTCTGCCGGTCAAGGGCGAGATCGGCGCGGTGGGCTATTCCATGGCCTTCGGCGCGCTGCTGTTCGGTGTCGGCATGCAGTTGGGCGGCGGTTGCGCCTCGGGCACGCTTTATACGGTCGGCGGCGGCAGCACCCGCATGGTCGTGACCTTGGCCGCCTTCATCCTGGGCTCGACCGTCGGCGTCTATCATCTGCCCTGGTGGCAGACCCTGCCGAACATCGGTCCGGTGTCGCTGATCACCACCCTGGGATTGGTGCCGGCGCTGGCCCTGAATCTGGCTCTGTTCGGCGGTGTTGCCTGGGCCAGTCTGATCCTGGAGCGCCGTCGTCATGGCTCGGTCGCTACGGCTCCGCGTTCGTCCTTGAAGCTGGGGCAGCGTCTGCTGCGTGGTTCCTGGCCGCTGGTCTGGGGGGCCTTGGCGCTGGTGGCGGTGAATTTCGCCACGCTGCTGCTGGCCGGTCGCCCCTGGGGCGTGACCTCGGGCTTCGCTCTGTGGGGCTCGAAGATCGCGGCGGGCATCGGCTTTGACGTGGCCTCCTGGGGCTTCTGGAGCGCTCCGGCCCGCGCCCAGGCTTTGCAGGGCAGCCTGTTCACCGACATTACCTCGGTGATGGATTTCGGCATCATCATCGGCGCCCTGGCCGCTGCCGGTTTGGCTGGCAAATTCGCGCCGGTCTGGAAGATTCCGCTGCCGTCGCTGATCGCCGCCATCGTCGGCGGCCTGCTGATGGGCTATGGCGCCCGTCTGGCCTATGGCTGCAACATCGGGGCTTATTTCAGCGGCATCGCCTCGGCCAGCCTGCATGGCTGGGTGTGGTTTGCCGCCGCTCTGCTGGGCAGCGCCATCGGCACCCGCCTGCGTCCGCTGTTCGGTCTGGCGGTGGAGCGCAGCAAGCTGACCGGCTGCTAAATCCTTCCTCATCCAGGTTAAGAATAAGCGCGAGAGGGCGGCCTCTCGCGCTTTTCTTTTGGCTGTCGCTATCCCTGGGTGAGTGGCTGGGTGTGCAGTTTGCAGCCCGGTTTCATGGCCTGACTGCGGCAATCTGCCAAAAGCCATATCCGCAAAAACTTTGTGCCTGCCTGCATTGACAGCCTGCTCCGATATCGCTACGGTCCCTGCAAATGAAAGTGACTCGCAATTGCATCTATCGAGGCGAAGAGGTTATCCCATGCATCTGATGAATTCCCGAGGTTCCTTCTCCCGGCGGTTAGGGGCTGTGTCGCTGCTGGCGCTTGTGCTGTCCGGCGGTCTGTCCCAGGGGGCAAGCGCCGCCGACGCCAACAGCACCGGCGGCACCTCGTCGGGCGGCAGCATGTTCAGCTTCCTGGACGGCATGGGCCGCAGCAACACCATGCTGGGCGATATGGGCGGCATGCGCAGCTTCCTGTCGAAGAACGGCATGGACCTGACCATTCAGGAAACCAGCGAAGTGCTGGGCAATGTCAGCGGCGGCACCCGTCGCGGCTTCGAATATGACGGCCTGACCACCGCCACCTTGCAGTTGGATACCGAGCGCGCCTTCGGCATGCATGGCGGCACCTTCAATGTCAGCGGCCTGCAGATCCATGGCCGGAATCTGAGCAACGACAATCTGGGCGGCCCCTTGCAAACCGCCAGCGGCATCGAGTCCGACCGCGCCACCCGCCTGTGGGAGCTGTGGTATCAGCAGAAGTTCGGCGATGAAGACAATTTCGACATCCGCTTCGGCCAGATGAGCCTGGATCAGGAATTCATGGTCAGCTCGAACGCTCTGACCTTCGTCAACACCATGTTCGGCTGGCCGATGGTTCCCTCGGCCGACATGCCCGGCGGCGGCCCGGCCTATCCCTTGTCGGCTCCCGGTATCCGCGCTCGCGGCAAGATCAGCGACAGCCTGACTGGTCTGGTGGGCGTCTATAGCGGCTCGCCCTCGCCGATGCCGGCGGACGACGCTCAGTCGGCCAACCATAACGGCATGCGCTTCACCGTCGACGGCCATGTGCTGGCGATCGCCGAGCTGCAATATGCCTATCCCAACCTGAACACGGTGGTGAACGCCAACGAGTCCGAGCCGCTGTCGCGCACCTATAAAATCGGCGCCTGGTACGACAGCCGCAAGTTCGACGATCAGGTGACCGACAGTGCCGGCATGTCGCTGGCCGATCCCAACAGCACTGGCATCCCGAAGCAGCATCAGGGCAACTACGCCCTTTATGGCGTGGCGGACCAGATGGTCTGGCGCGATGTCAGCGAGCCCGACCGCACCGTCAATGTGTTCTTCCGCGCCATGGGCACCCCCGACCAGGACCGCAACGCCGTGGACTTCAGCCTGAATGCCGGTCTGGTGGTGCATGAGCCGATCCTGAACCGTGACGACGACACCTTCGGCATCGCCATGGGCTATGCCCATGTCTCCAGCCGCGCCAGTGCGCTGGACAAGGATCAGTCGCGCATCAATGGCGGCTCTTACCCGGTGCGCGGGGCCGAGACCATGGTCGAGGTCACCTATTCCTACGAGCTGACCCCCTGGTGGGCTCTGCAGCCTGACGTCCAGTACATCTTCAACCCCGGCGGCAAGCTGCAGGACCCGAACGACAGCAGCAAGCGCATCGCCAACGAAGCCATTGTCGGTGTGCGCACCAACATCCTGTTCTGACGAGCCCGAGGAGAGTGAAAGAGATGAAGCATTTGTTCCGTAACGGCTCTCTGGCCGCCGCGCTGCTGCTGAGCGCCACCCTGCCGAGCATGGCCGAGGAGGCTGCATCCGGCATGCTGCCGACCCTGCGTCACCATATCATCCTGGCTTCGACCATTCCCGATCAGGGCGATCTGAATCCCTATGCAGTGGTGGTGGCTCCGGTCAGTGCCGGCAAGGTGCAGCAGGGCGATGTGCTGATCAGCAACTTCAACAACATCTCGAACCTGCAAGGCACCGGCACCAGCATCGTCGAGGTCAATCCGGCGGCCAAGAAGATGTCGCTGTTCGCCAAGCTGCCGCAGAAGATCGACGGCTGCCCCGGCGGCGTCGGTCTGGGCACCGCCATGACCATGCTGAAAAGCGGCTGGGTGATCGTCGGCAGTGCGCCTTCGTCGGACGGCACCACCCGCACCCGTGGTGACGGCTGCCTGCTGGTTCTGAACCCGCAGGGCGAAGTGGCCGCCACCTGGAGCGGTCCCAACATCTCGATGCCCTGGGGCAATATGGCGGTGGTGGACGAGGGGGCTAAGGCGACCCTGTTCGTCAGCATGGCCGGCTTCGGCGTTCCCGGTCCCGACGTGACCGACGAGACCGGCCTGCCGGTGACCCTGCGCAAGGCCACTGTGCTGCGTCTGGAACTGTCGATCCCCGAGGGCAAGGTGCCTGAAATCGTCTCGCAGACGGTGGTCGCCGACGGCTTCGCCCATCGCGCCGACAAGGATGTCTTCCTGGTCGGTCCTACCGGCTTGGCCTTGGAGACCGACGGCACTCTTTATGTCTCGGACGCCATCGACAACCGCGTCGTCGCCATCCCCGAGGCTCTGACCCGCAAGGACAGCGCCGGCACCGGCCGTGTGGTCACCTCGGGCGGGCTGCTGGAGCGTCCGCTGGCTCTGGCCCGCACGCCGGAAGGCCATCTTCTGGTGACCAATGCCAAGAACGGCAAGGTCATCGAGATCGACCCGGTTGCCGGCAAGCAGCTGTTCGCCCAGTGGATCGACACCAATCAGGCCCAGTCTCCGCCCGGCAACGGCGATCTGTTCGGTCTGGCGATGATGCCCGACGGCAAGGGTTTCTATTACGTGCAGGACGACACCAACTTCCTGATGGAGGCCACCCGATGAGCGACGAGAAGCTGATGGCCAGCCGTCGCGGTTTCCTGACGGGGACCGCGGCGCTGCTGGCGACGGCGGGCAGCGCCGCCGCGGCTGTGCCGGGCGCTGTGCATTCCGACGTGATGGGCGGCGGCGGTCAGGATATCCACAAGACCGAGCTCTTCTGGGGCAAGCATCAGGGCGGCATCGCCACCCGTCAGCAGACCGACAGCTATTTCGCCGCTTTCGATCTGGTGACCGAGAAGGTGGCGGATGTAGCCTCGCTGCTGCAACGCTGGACCGAGGCGGCGGCTCATATGACCGCCGGCCAGCCGGCCCGGACCTTGAGCAACGATCCCGCCCAGCCGCCCGAGGATTCCGGCGAGGCCTTAAGCCTGCCGCCGGCCCGGCTGACCATCACCATCGGCTTTGGTCCGGGGCTGTTCACCAAGGATGGCAAGGACCGCTACGGCCTTGCCGCCAAGCGCCCCGAGGCCCTGGTGGATCTGCCCAGCTTCCCCGGTGATCAGCTGGTGCCGGAACATACCGGCGGCGATCTGTCGGTGCATGCCTGCGCCGATGATCCGCAGGTGGCATTCCATGCCGTGCGTCAGCTGGCGGCTCTGGCCGACGGTGTGGCGCAGCTGCGCTGGACCCAGACCGGCTTCGCCGCCGGTCCGGCCAGCAAGGGCACCGGGCGCAATCTGATGGGCTTCAAGGACGGCACCATCAATCCCACCAATCTGGACCAGCATGTCTGGGTCGGCTCGGAAGGGCCGGGCTGGATGCAGGGCGGCAGCTATCTGGTGACCCGGCGTATCCGCATCGCCCTGGAACATTGGGACCGCACCAATGTCGCCTTCCAGGAACAGGTGGTGGGCCGCAAGAAGATGTCGGGCGCGCCCATCGGCGGCAAGGACGAGTTCGAGCCCTTGAACCTGTCGGCCACCGATGCGGACGGCAATCCGCTGATCCCGGAAACCTCGCATGTCCGTCTGTCGGCGCCCGAGGCCAATAACGGGGCTCAGATCCTGCGTCGGGCCTATTCCTATAATGACGGCCTGAATTTCACCGCCGAGCGTTGGCCGCCGTGGCGTCAGGGGCTGGAATATGACGCCGGCCTGTTCTTCATGGGCTATCAGCGCGATGTGCGCCAGGGCTTCATTCCCATCCATGCCAACCTGTCGCGCATGGACGCCATGAACCAGTTCATCACCCATGTGGGCGGCGGGCTGTTCGCCATTCCCGGCGGCCCGGCCAAGGGCGGTTATATCGGCCAAGGGCTGTTTGCTTAAAGGTCAGGAGTAAAAGCAATGAGGTTCGATGGTTTCACTCGTCTGGCTCTGGCCGCTCTGGCGGGACCGTTCCTGCTGGCGTCTCCGATCTGGGCCGAGGATCAGTCGAACCCGGTCGAGATCGTGCTGAAGGATCATCAGTACGCGCCGGCGGAGATTCACGTTACCGCCGGCAAGCCGACCTATCTGCGCATCACCAATCAGGACGATACCGCCGACGAGTTCGAGGTCCGCCAACTGGCCATCGAGAAGATGATCGTGCCCGGCGGTTCGGTGCTGGTGCGGCTGCGGCCCCTGGGGCCGGGGCGGTACAGCTTCATCGCCGATTTCCACGAGGATACCGGCCATGGGGTGATCGTCGCCGAATAAGATGCTTTCCAGGGGCAACCGGGCTGACGGGAGCCTTCCCGGTTGCCTCCATCTGCCGCCCGTGCTTCACTCGCGGGCGACCTCTCCAGCCTGGCGGGCGGAGACGGGCGGCAGGGAAGGGGCTTTTGGGCAGGGTCATGGCGCGGCATCATTACGTCACCGGCTTCGACGAGAAGTTCTTCCTGCAATTCACCGTGCTGGCTCAAGCTTTAAGCCTGTATGAACCGGACGCCAGCCTTTATGTCTGCGACTTCGGTCTGACCGACGGCATGCGCGCCTTCTTCGAGAAGCGCGGTCAGTTGTTGCGCTGGGACGGTTACGAGCCGGGTATGCAGGCCTTTACCCTGAAATCCAACCTGATCGAGTTCGTCGCGCCGTTGCTCACCCGTCCGGTGATCTGGATCGATGCCGACGCCTTTCCCACCGCCCCCGTCGGCGATCTGATCGAACGCGAGATGCGCAGTCTGGCGGTCTGGAGCACCGCCGATCTGGGCATGGCCTCGATCGGTCAGTTCATCGACAAATACCGCGCACCCACTTTCCTGGAGCGTTGCCAGCATTTCGGCATCGATCTGGGACGGACCTATCTGAACAGCGGTTTCTTCGTCATCAACGATCCGTTCTTCCTGCGCCGCTGGCAGGAAGAGGCCAATCTGATGCCTCGGGGCGAAATGCTGTTCGAGCAGAACGGTTTCAACATCGCCGCTTATCTTTATGGCGGCATCGGCGTGGTCAAGGACGGCATGTGGAACCTGCACGGCGCCGATCTGGCGGCCTTGCAATGTGCTCCCGATTCATTCGGTGGGCTGGCGGTGCGCTGCCGGGGCCGCGAGGTCAGGGTGCTGCACGCCACCTCGGAACAAGAGAGCTATCATCAGAAGTTGCCCTTGCAGCTGCGCTCCGAACGGGGCGAGCTGCGCTGGCGGGTCAAGCTGTTGAAGGATGAGACGGTTCGCGCCTTCCAGATGCGCATGGCGGCCTCTTATATCGAGGCGAACCGGGTCGAACTGGAAGCCTGCGGCGTGCTTTAGCCGGTTGCCTCAACCCGTCATGCCCGCGCAGGCGGGCATCCATTTCTGTGTAAAGTCAACGGGATATGGATCCCCGCCTGCGCGGGGATGACGAAGGATAGATGGTTTAGCCGTTCTGTTCCGGCTCGATCACATTGCCGTTCTCGTCGAACAGCGGGCCGTCGATATCGACGAATTCCTGCGAGAAGGCATAAGACTCCTCCAGATGCCGCAGATGCTCGCACATGTCGGACAGCTGGCAGAGCAGCTCCTTCACATCGTCCGGCATGGACTCGAAGCCGCCCAAGGCATCGACCGTGCTGTTCAGATTGGTCGAGGACTCGGCCATAAGGAACGACAGTCCCAGGGGGAAGCCGCCCTGAATGGCCCGGTTGGCGCCGTCCAGCAGCCGCTGGGCCTTGTCGCCGATCAGCTTGACGCCGGTGGCCAGCAGCCGCTCGCGCATGTCCTGAATGCCTTCGGACAGCGGCTCGCGAATGCTTTCCGACACCATCTCCAGCCAGGAAATCAGCAGGTCCAGCAGATTGCACAGCCGCTCGGCGGCTTCCAGCAGATCGTCCTTCAGCTTGGCGCGGCGGCGGGGCGACAGGCTGTCGTCGCGCAGGGCATTGCGGAAGGCCTCGATATCCTCGGCCACATCCCGTGCGGCCTTCAAGGTCACCACCGCCTGGATTTCGGTTCTGCTGGTAGGGGTGATCGAACGCTGAGACATGGCCACCACATGAGGGAAGGACTTGGTATTCCTACTCTTTTTTCGCCCGATTCGTCCAGCTTTGCAAAGATCGGCAAAAAAATAGCAGGGTGTGCAGTCCGTCACAGTCTTTGAGGGGGTGAAAAGGCATTATTCACCCATGGGCAGCCCCCAACGGAATGAAGATAGCCGGGAGGCGGGCCCGAAAAGGAAGTCAAGCCCCTGGCTAAGTTAAATGGAGAACTATCATGTTGAAGCTGATCGTCGCCGCTGAACTGCTGAAGAACCGCACCGTTGCTTCCGCTAAGTCTTTCTTGAACGGAGAATCTGGCGCCACTGCCATCGAATATGGCCTGATCGCCGCTCTGATTTCTGTGGCTATCGTCACCGTGCTGGGTACCGTCGGCACCGATCTCGGCAATACCTTCCAGGCGGTTGCCAATAAGCTGACCCAGGCCTCGGCCAGCACCGGCAGCTGATCACAGGGAAAGACCGACGTCGCCTCCCTGGTCTAAAGCGGCCCGGTCCCAGAAGAGCCAGTCCCACTGCCATGGGGCTGGCTCTTTTCGTTTAAAAGCTCGGCGGCGTGCAGGCGCTGACGATCTCGCAGGGCTCGTCGCCGACATTGCGGAAACGATGCGGCGTGCGGCTGTCGAAGTAATAGGCCTCGCCCGGGCCCAGCAGGCGGGTCTGGTCGCCGACCGTCACTTCCAACCGGCCCCTCATGATCAGCCCGCCTTCCTCGCCGTCATGAGTCAGCATCACGCGTCCGGTATCGGCTCCGGGGGCGTAGCGTTCCGACAGGATTTGCAAGGCCCGCCCGGTCAGGTCGCGGCCCAACTGGCGGTAAGAGATCGAGCCCTTGCCGATCTCGACGAAATCTTCGGTGCCGAAAAACACCTTGGGCGGTTCGGGTGTTTCCAGGGCGAAGAATTCCGACAGGCCCATGGGGATGCCGTCCAACACCCGCTTCAAGGCCCCGACCGAGGGATTCAACTGATTGGATTCGATCAGCGAGATGGTGGCGTTGGTCACCCCCGCCCGCCGCGCCAGCTCGCGCTGCGACAGCTTATGGGCGGTGCGCACCATCTTCAGCCGGGCGCCGACATCAATATCCAAGGCCGCTTCCGTTTCTGGTGTTAAGTATCCTGAACAACAAAGCATCTTGTTCAAGATCGTGCAACGCTTCACTCTGGTGTCAGACGAATTTCCGCCGGAGTTTCCGATGATCCCCAACAATGACATGTCCGCTTTCTGGATGCCTTTCACCGCCAACCGCCAGTTCAAGGCCAATCCGCGCCTGCTGGCCAAGGCCAAGGACATGCATTATGTCAG
>Ga0182039_10000802_pt1 | contig 16416 bp, 16 predicted proteins | sample sta12Can44000111_FD_125975 | JGI IMG/M metagenome (GOLD analysis project Ga0182039, IMG submission 125975) | Lab enrichment of tropical soil microbial communities from Luquillo Experimental Forest, Puerto Rico - statanox.12C.anox.44.000.111 | ecosystem: Environmental > Terrestrial > Soil >...
CCCATCCGCTCCAGCCGGCCGATCACCTCGTCGCAGAAATACGGCAGCTCGTCGATGTAATTGACGAGCGAAATGCCGATGCCGGTGAGCCCGGCCTTGGAGAGATCAGCGAGCTGAGAGGCAACGTAGTCGGGATCTCCGACGATCGGCAAGCCGCCCATGCCTTGGGCGTATTGGCTGCGCTTGGTCAGATATTCCTGCATCGGCACGGTCTGCGGCGAGATGTTCTTCAGCGCCAGAATGCCGTCGACCGCCGACCAGTCGGCGTGCTCGACGATGCAGTGATGGAAATACTCCTCGGCTTCCTTCTTGGTCGGCCGGCAGGTGACGACGCCGACCGAGTAGCAGCCAATCTCGCGGCTCTGGGCGCGCGCCGCGTCCTGAGCGGTGCGCACCTTGCCTTGGGTTTCCGCCAGCGACGTGCGCGAGGCCTGCAGGAAGAACGCGTCGCAATTCTTGATGGCGAAGGCCTGGCCGGTCGGCGAGGCGCCGGCATTCATGATCAACGGCCGCGTATTGCCATAGGGCTTCGGCTTGCCGCGCACGCCCTTCATGTCGAGAAATTTGCCCTTGAAGGCGAAGTTCTCCTTGTCAGACCAGATCATCTTGATGACGTCGATCCATTCCTGGGCGAAGTCGTAGCGGTCGCCGTGCTCGCCGACCTCGACGCCGAACATGTCGAACTCGCCCTCGTTCCAGCCGACCACGATGTTGAGGCCGAAGCGGCCCTCGCCGATGTGGTCGGCGGTGACCATCTCCTTTGCCGCCACCACCGGATTGAAAATGAGCGCGTGTACGGTGCCGAACACGGTGATGCGCTTGGTGCACGACAGAAGCCCGGTCGCCCAGGTGATGGTTTCGAGCGTCGTGCCCTGGTAGTCGGTGTCGCCGCCATAGCCCTTCCAGCGCCCGATCGGCAGCATGAAGTCGATGCCGGCGTCGTCGGCCATCTGCGCCAGACGCTTGTTGTCGGGCCAGCTGCCCGACCAGCGCTCCGGCACCATGGTCACGGCGCGGCCTGACGAGCAGTTCGGGCCGAACAGGCCGATCTGCAGCTTGTTGTTGGAATACATGGCGCGGCGCGCTTGCAGGGAAGCAGTTTGTGGAGCGAGCACGTTTCTGCCCTCGTGTTCTTCTCCCCGCTTAAGGGGATGACCTATGACTGGGGTGACTCAGTATAGCGCAGGGCGCAGCGGGAGAAATGTGCTCCGCCGTCATGGCGGACTGAGCGCAGCGCGAACCCGCGCCACCACGTCCGCCGGCGTGTCGGCGAGCACTGCGACCGCAGCCTGCACCTGCTCGCCGGTCAGGGGATCGACGGCAAAGCCGATTTTTTCCGCCTCGGCTGCGAACGCCTCGTCCTTCATGGTGGCGTCGAAGGCGCGGCGCAACGCTTGCACCCGGTCCGCCGGCACGCCGGGCGGCAGGAAATAGGGCCGGCCGTATTCGGTGCGGCCGAACAACAGCATCAGCGCCCGGCGGTCGGCCGGCGTCCTGGCAAGGTCGAGCATCAGCGGCACGTCGGGCAAGATCTTGCTGCGGCTCGCGCCGAACTGGGCGACGATCTTGACCTTGCCGTCCCTCACCCATTGCGGCGCCTGCGCGTTGAGCGCGAACCAGCCGAAGCCGACGATGCCCTCCACCTCGCCGCGCTCCAGCGCTTCGTTCATCTGCGGGGTCGAGGCGTAACCGGGCACGATCTTGAACTTGGTGCCGAGCACCGCATTGGTCAGCGCCGGAAAGTCGTTCATGGTGGTGCCCGGCGTGGTGGCGCCGACGACGAGCTGTTTGGCGGCGAGGTCGCCGAGGCTTTGTGCCGGAGCGGTGTGCCACACATAGGCGACGTAAGGCTCGCTGTGGGTCGAGCCGACCCAGATCAGCTTGGCGGACTCGAAACGCGCCGCCGCGGGCTGCAACAGCGGCGCCGCCGGAATGCCATTGAGCGGCACGCCGACGGCGGTGCCGTCGTTCGGCCCAAGCGCGTAAAGCTGGTTGACCATGAGGAGCCCGCCCGCGGTCGGCTGGTTCTGCACGATGACGGTCGGGTTGCCCGGAATGTGCGCGCCGATGTGCCGCGCCACGATGCGCGCGAGCAGATCGTAGGTGCCGCCCGCCGACGAGCCGACGATGAAGCGAATCTGCTTGCCGCGATAAAAGCTCGCGACGTCGGCGGCGGCCGTGGCCGGCGTGATGGCGGCAAGCGACAGCGCCAGCGCGACAAGCCAACGCGTCATTGCCACAGCTTCTTGGTGGCGATGTCCGCGCCTTGCCGCAGCGCTTTGAACTTCTCCCACACCACGGTCGGGTGCACCTCGGTGCGGTAAAGCGCCTGCGAGGAGAAGCCGCAGTCGGCGGCGGCGATGACGTTCTCGCGGCCGACGAGCTTAGCGAAACGCACGATCCGCTCGGCGATCAGCTCGGGATGCTCGACGATGTTGCTGGCGTGGGTGATCATGCCCGGGCACAGCACCTTGCCGTCGGGAATCTTTAACGTCTCGAACAGATGGTACTCGTGCTCGTGGCGCGGATTGGCGGCTTCGAAGCTGTACGAGCCGGCGTCGATCTTGAGCACGTATTCGATGATGTCGGCAAGCGCGGCCTCGTAGAGTCGCGGGCCCTCGTTGATGCCGTAGCAGGTGTGGAAGCGCACGCGCTCGGGCGGGATGCCCTTGAGCGCGACGTTGGTCGCCTCGACATAGATTTCGGCGCGGCGGCGCATCTGTTGCCGCGTCAGATCGGGCTCGAAGAAAATATCCGGCAGGAACGGATCGTCGATCTGCACCAGAATGCCGGCGTCGACGATGGCGCGGTATTCCTTGCCGAGCTCGGCGGCGAGCGCGTGGAAATAGTCTTCGTCGGACTTGTAGTATTCGTTGATCCCGACGCCGGACGCCGCCGTCGCCGGCAGGAACACGTGATGACCCGCCACGCCGCACGCGGCCGCGGCACGCTTGAGGTTGGCGATATCGCGCGCCACGAATTTTTCGCCGCGATATTTCACCGAACCGATGCAGACCATCGGCGCCAGCCCGACGATGGCGCCGCCCATCATCGCCTGCTTGAAGTACTCGGCGTAATATTCCGGGAACGCCGCGACCTCCTGCTGAAACAGCTTCATCTTCTGATTGGGTCGCGACTCGAAACCCTCCAGGCGCTCCTGGATGTAGGTGAAGAAGCCGGGCTTCGAGAATTCGCCGTCGGTGACGATGTCGATGCCGCATTCGACCTGCTTGCGCACCGTCTCGGCGACGCAGTCGGCGAGCAATGCCTCGAACTTGGCCTGATCGAATGGCTGGCCACCATGTTTCGCCTTGAGCAGATCAAGCAGCACGTGCGGCCGCGGCAGGCTGCCGATGTGGGTAGTCTGGATGCGGTCGGTGTTCTGCTGCAGGGTCATGGCTCACTCACGCGGGAACGCGATGTGCGGCTTCGCTGTGGCGCAAGCAATCGAACACGCGACCGTAGCAATTGCGCCGGTCGCTGATATTCAGAAGCGACAATGCGTCGAAGATCACCGCCTGGTTGCTGGTCACGACTGGCCGGGCAAGCTTCCGCTCAATCTCCTCGATGACCGGAAACGTCGAGATGTTGGCGCAGCTCAGGAAATACGCATCGGCGTCGGGCCGCGCTGCTTCCAGCGTGCGGTCGCGCCAGAACGGCGCCGGCGTCGTGCAATATTCATCGCTGCCGGCGAGCGCAAAGCCCTTGGCGACGAGCACCTCGTGGCCGGCCTCATGCAGGAATTCGGCTTCCTCATCGGTGGTCTGTTGGCTGTAGGGCGTGAGCAGCACGATGCGGCGGGCACCGAGCGCATAGAAAGCATGGCGCAGCGCGCTCGCGGTCGTGGTGACGTGGGTGGCGCCCGAGCCGCGTAACGCTGCGCGAAGCTTCTCGTCGCCGGCCACGCCTTCGGCGGTCGAATTGCTGGTGCAATGGAAGGCGACGACGTCGCAACGCGCGTCGGTCAGCGTCGCTGCGGCCTCGGTCACGCGCGGCGCCAGCGCTTCGAGAGGGCCGCGGTGGGCGCCGGTCATGCGCAGCCGCGCCACGTGGGCGGTGACGCCGGGCGGCACATGCCGCACCATCTCCTGCTCCACCATGCGGTTCGACGACGGAATGATCAGCCCGATGCGCGGCACGGTACGTCCTCCCGGAGGTCTTTGCGTCTAACGTAGCCCGGATCGCGCGGCGGCGAAATCCGGGACTTTTCGCTGCCAACAACGCGGCCTGTGCGCGCGGCGCGCGGCGATCTATGATCGGCCGAACCGCCTGGGCCGGGAGAGCGTCATGACTTCGTTTCGCTTCGCGTTCGTCGGATTGCTATCGGCGCTTTGCGCCGCGCCCGCCACCGCGCAGGAGTATCCCACCCGGCCGATCCACATCATCGTGCCGTTCCCGGCCGGCGGGCCGTCGGATGTGCTGGCGCGGCTCATCGGCGACAAGATGAGCGCAGACTTCGGCCAGGCCGTGGTGGTGGAGAACCGGCCGGGCGCCAATACAGTGATCGGCGCCGAAGCCGCCGCCAAGGCGGCGCCGGACGGCTATACCTTGCTGATGGCCATCGATTCCACCTTGGTGATGAACCAGTATCTCTACAAGTCGCTGCCCTACGATCCGCTCGCCGACTTCGTGCCGATTTCGCTTGTGGCGCGGACGATCGGACTCCTGGTGGTCAATGCTCAGAGCGATGTGACGTCGGTGAAGGATTTGATCGCCAAGGCCAAGGCGGCGCCCGGCAAGCTCAACTACGGCGCCGGCACCATTTCCACCAAGCTGCAAGGCTACCTGTTCAACGACGCCGCCGGCGTCGACACGATGCTGGTATCCTACAACGGCAGCGCCGAAGTGGCGCACGGCATTTTGACCAAGAGCGTCGATTTCGTGTTCGACGGACCGTCGGCGGAACTGCCGCTCATTCAATCCGGCGACCTGCGCGCGATCGCCAAGCTCGACGGCCGACCATTCCCGGCGTTGCCCAATCTGCCGACGCTCGATGCCGCTGGCGGCCTGCAACTCGGTGACATGACGGTCTGGCTCGGGCTGGTCGCGCCGCGCGGCACGCCCGCGCCGATCATCGACAAGCTGCAAGGCGAGACGGCCAAGATCCTCAACGATCCCGGCGTCAAGGCGCGCGCCGATGCGGTGGGACTTTATCCTGCGTCGAGCACGCCGGCGGAATTCTCCGCCTTCATCCGCAGCGAAGCGGCGCGCTGGCAGCCGGTGGTGAAGAAGAGCGGGCTGCATTTCGATTAAGCGCGGGATCGGCGAAAGGTCAGAGATATGCGTGCACGCTTCGCCATCATCGCGGCCGGCGCGACCGTCTGCCTAATCTCGGCAGCGTTGGCGCAAGGCGACCCCTACCCTGCCCATTCCGTGCGGCTGGTCGTCTCCTCGCTGCCGGGCGGCAATCCTGACGTGCTTGGGCGCTTGCTCGCCGACCGCATGACGGCCGATTTCGGCAAGGCGATTATCGTCGAGAACGTCACCGGCGCGGGCGGCGCGATGTCCGCGGCCACGGTCGCCAAAGCGCCGCCGGACGGCTACACGCTGCTGTTCGGCGATACCGGGATCATGGGAATCGGCCCGCTGATCAAGCCGGACATCGGTTTCGATCCGATCAAGGATTTCACGCCGGTCACTGGGCTCGTCGCGCTACCGACCATTCTCGTCGCCGATCCGAGAGTCCCTGCGTCCACGCTGTCCGAATTCGTTGCGCTCGCCAAGCGCGAGCCCGGCAAGATCAACTATGGCTCGGCCGGCGTCGGCTCGATCCACCACATGACCATGGCGATCTTCGCCGATCAGATCGGCATCGACGTCGTGCATGTGCCGTATCGTGCCGGCACGGCGATGGTGAACGGCTTGCTCACCGGCGAAATCCAGGCGGCCTGGTCCGGCATCCCCAACGTGCAGGCGCTGATCGAGGACGGCCGGCTGCACGGCTACTGCATCAGCGTGCTGACGCGCTCGGCCTCGACGCCGGCGATCCCGACCTGCGACGAACTCGGCATCAAGGGCTTCGACGTCGCCACCGTGATGGGCCTCTACGTGCCAGCGGGAACCTCGCTGAAGATCGTCGCGCGCCTGCAGGCCGAAGTCGCGAAGGTGATGCGTGAGCCAGCGATGGCAGCACGCATGGAGCAGCTCGGCATGATCATGAAAGAGGACGGCACGGCGAATTATGCCGCGTTCATCAAGCGCGACATCGACCGCTACAGCGCCATCGTGCACAAACTGAACTTGCAGACCAAATAACGCCAGAGGCGTGTGATGCCGAGCGCAGATACAGTCGAAGACTTGAAGCACCTTCGCGTCGATCAGGTGGGTGGGCTCGCCGCGCCCCCGGAGCTGCGCCGGCTCTTCGACGATTACAAGAGCGGCAAGGCCAGCGAAGCCGCGCTCGACCGCGCCAAGGACGAAGCGGTCCGTCACGTCATCGCCCGGCAGGAGGCGATCGGATTTCCGATCCTGACCGACGGCGAGCTGCGGCGGCGTAATTTTCAAGAAAGCTTCAGCGAGTCGGTGTCAGGCTTCGACGTGCCGGCCGAAGACAAATCGATGGAGGGCGTACGCCTGCAGCCATTCGCGCGCGCCGAGCAGAATTTCAGTGCGCCGGGCCCGGCGATCCGGACGCGGCGGCACGTTGTCGAGCGCCTGCGCCTTACGCGCAACGTGCCGCTGTCGGAATACGAATTCTCGAGCAAGCTCGCGACCAAGCCGGTCAAAGTGACGGTGCTGAGCCCTGACCGGATTTCGCAACGCTTCGACTGGCAGCAGTCGAAGGCCGTCTATGCGGACATGGATGCATTCCTCGCCGACGTCGTCGAGATCACGCGGCAGATCATTCGCGGGCTGATCGCAGCCGGCTGCCGTTACATCCAGATCGACGCGCCGGGCTACACGGCTTACGTCGATAAGGTCTCGCTCGAGCGCATGCGCGCCCGCGGCGAAGACCCGGACGAGAACATGCAGCGCTCGATCGCCGCCGACAACGCCGTCATCGCCGGCTTCGACAATGTCACCTTCGGTATTCACTTATGCAAAGGCAATCCGCGAACGATCGATCCGGCGACCGGCAAGGTGATGCCGCAATGGCATCGCGAGGGCCATTATGACGCGATCGCCGAGCGCCTGTTCGCGCAGCTCAATCACCATCGCCTGCTGCTCGAATACGACGACGAACGCTCCGGCAGCTTCGCGCCACTGCGGTACGTGCCCAAGGACAAGATCGTGGTGTTGGGGCTCGTGACCACCAAGCGCGCTGACCTCGAGAGCCTCGATCTGTTGCGGCGCCGGATCGACGAAGCGACGCAATATCTGCCCTCCGCGCAACTGGCGCTAAGCCCGCAATGCGGCTTCGGCAGTCTCGACAGCATCTCGATCGGCCAAGAAGATCAATGGCGCAAGTTCGAGCGCATCCTCGAAACCGCGCGCCTGGTGTGGGGGTGAGGCGAGCGGTGAATGACGTGAATCTTTTTTCGCCCTTCCACCTCGGCCTCCTCGCCCTCCCCAACCGCTTGGTGATGGCGCCGATGACGCGCAATCGGGCCGGCGCGGGCAATGCGCCGACGGCGCTGAACGCGACCTATTATGCGCAGCGCGCGAGCGCCGGGCTGATCGTCGCCGAGGCGAGCCAGGTATCGCCCCAGGGGCTCGGCTATCCGGGCACGCCGGGCATCCACAGCGCCGCGCAGGTCGCCGGCTGGCAGCTCGTCACTGACGCAGTGCATGCGGCCGGCGGGCGGATTTTTCTGCAGCTTTGGCATGTCGGGCGAATTTCGCATCCCGCGCTGCAGCCCGATGGCGCCCTGCCAGTGGCGCCGTCGGCGATCTCGCCGGCGGGCCAGGCGTGGACGCTCGACGGCATGAAGCCCTACGTCACGCCGCGGGCGCTCGAGACCGCCGAGCTTCCCGGCATCGTCGCGCAGTACCGCGAAGGCGCCGCGAACGCCAGAGCCGCCGGCTTCGATGGCGTCGAGGTGCACGCCGCCCACGGCTTCCTGCTCGACCAGTTCCTGCGCGACAGTACCAACAAGCGCACTGATCCTTACGGCGGCAGCGCCGAAAACCGCGCGCGCCTGCTGGTCGAGGTCATGGAGGCGGTCGCGGGCGAATGGGGTGCAGAGCGCGTCGGCGTACATCTGTCGCCGACCAATCTCGCCTTCAACGACATTTCCGACAGCGACCCGGCGAGCACGTTCTCCACCGTGGTGCGCGCGCTCGACCGACTCGGCCTCGCCTATCTGCACCTGGTCGAGCCCGGGCCGACCGATCCGGTCGGTCCGGGGCCGCGGCTCGATGCGGCGCTCTTCCGGCCGCTGTGGCGGACGGTGCTCATTGCCAACAAGGCCTACGATCTTGCGCGGGCGAACGCCTTGCTCGGCTCCGGTGCGGCCGACATGGTCTCCTTCGCTACGGCCTTTATCGCCAATCCGGATCTGCCGGAACGGCTGCGCCGCGGCGCGCCGCTCGCCGCCGCCGAGCGCAAGACGTTCTACGGTGGCGCGGCCAGGGGCTACACGGATTATCCGCCGCTTTCCGCGTCCGACCGCACTCAAGCGCCGAGCTGATCGGCCAAGTCTTCAAGACTCTGGGCGGCGATGTCGACCTTCGCGGTCGGCGCCGCTTCGCCCTTCCCCGCCCCTTTCTCGTCCGGCCGCGCGATATGGCCGGTGCGCAGGCGTTGCGCGGCAGCCGCCGTCAGGTCGTTGGTATGCGCCGCGACCATCATGCATTCGTGCGGCGCCAGATCGAGCGCGTCGGCGGCAGCGAGATAGACCCGCGGCTTCGGCTTGTAGTCGCCTGCGATCTCGGCGCCGAGGATAGCGTCCCACGGCAAGTCGTTCTTTCGCGCGAGATCGACCATCAGCGAAATATTGCCGTTCGACACCGGCGCCAGCATGAATTTGCGCTTGAGCCGCTTCATCCCCGGCGGCACGTCGGGCCAGGCGTCGAGCTTGTGCCAGGCGAGATTAAGCGCGCGCTTTTGCGCCTCGCTCAGCGTGCCAACTTTGAAGCGCGGCAGGATCAGCTCGAGATTGCGCCGATGCAGCACGTCAAGCTTGCAGAACGGGATGCGGCCGGTGCGGACCTCGTCCATGGCGCCCTGGTACTCGCCGCGCCAGGCGTCGGCGAAGGCGAGCCAGTCGAGCGCATAGCCGAGCGGCTTGAGCATGGCCTCGGCCTCGCGCGCGATCGAGGTGCGCCAGTCGACCAAGGTGCCGAACGCGTCGAAGAACAAGGCTTTCACCGTAACGGTCATGGCAGGCTCCCTGGCGCAAGCGGCCGCATGATGCCAAAAAGGTGGCCGAGAATATATCCGCAACTGCGTCGCAGTTGCGGCCTCAAGTCTGCATCCCCACCAAGCGGAGCCTTGCAATGCCGAACCAGAAAATCGCCGATGTGCTGCACGAGCTGATCGTGGCGACACGCATCCTCGCCAATGAGAGCGTGCTCGACGCGTTCGGCCACGTCAGCGTGCGCCATCCGGGCGATCCGAACCGCTATTTCATCCCGCGCCACCGCGCGCCGGAGCTTGCGGAAATTTCCGACATCGTCGAGCTCACGCTCGATTCCGAACCGGTCAAGCCGACCGAATTCCGCCTCTACAGCGAGCGGGTGATCCACGGCGAGATCTACAAGGCGCGGCCCGAGGTCAATGCGGTGTGCCATCACCATGCCCACGCGGTACTGCCCTACGCCATATCGGGCCGCGAGCTCGTGCCGGTATTTCACCTCGGCGCGGTGATCGGCCCGGTGCCGTTCTGGGATCAGCGCGACGAATTCGGCGACACCAACATGCTGGTGATCAAGCCCGAGGAAGGCGCGTCGCTGGCGCGCGCGCTCGGGCCGCACTGGACGGTGCTGATGCGCCGCCATGGCGCGACGGTCGCCGGCTTGAGCCTGCGCGAGCTGACGTTTCGCACCGTGTTCGGGTGCGACAACGCCAAGCTCTTGAGCCAGGCCATCGCGCACGGCCATGTCGACACGCTCTCGCCCGGCGAGGTGAAGCTGACTTCGGCGCACCAGTTGCGGTCGCCGTCCCAGGGCCGCGCCTGGGACTATTGGGTACGCCGCGTGGAGAAGGCGGGCCTGATGCCGAAGCCGGCGAAGGTGGCGGCTGCCTCGGCACGACTCCGGCCGAAGCCGGCGAAGACGAGCAAGCCCAAAGCCAGGAAGCGCCGGTAGCGCGACGGCAGCGCCTCGTTCATTATGTGCCCCGGCCCGTACCCGGCTTGAGTCGGTATTAAACAACAACCGCAACCCGCACGAGGAAACCATGCCCGACCTGCAATCGCCACGCCTGCAAAAGCTCGACGAGAACACCCTGACCGCGGAGCAGCGCGCGCTGGCGCAATCGATCGCGTCGGGTCCCCGCGGCCAATTCAAGATGTCGGGCCCGTTCGCCATCTATCTGCACGCGCCGACATTCGGCGAGCTTGCACAAAAGCTCGGCGGCCATTTGCGGTTCAAGACCAGCGTCTCGCCGCGGCTCTCGGAATTCGCCATCCTGTGCACCGCGCAACACTGGAAGGCGCAGTACGAATGGGCGATGCACGCGCCGATGGCCGAGAAGGCCGGCGTCAAGCCCGTGACCATCCGCGACATCCACTCCGGCCGCGCGCCGAAATCGGCGCCGAGCGACGAGAAGGCGCTCTACGCCTTCGTCAAGGAGCTCTATGCGAAGCGGCGCGTCTCTACGCCGACCTATAACCGGGCGAAGAAAGTGCTCGGCGAGACCGGTGTGGTCGAGCTGGTCGGCATCCTCGGCTACTACGCCATGGTGTCGATGACGCTGAACACCTTCAAGGCGCCGCTGCCGGACGGCATCAAGACGCCGTTCAAGGAGCCGAAGTAGCGCAAGGCGAAGCGCGGCAGCTCACGGCTTGTTCATCTGCATGCCGCCGTGGTCCATGTTCATACCGCCGGCTCCGCCGCCCGGCATCACGCCGGGGCCGGGCTTCACAACGCCGTGGCGTTCCATCGTCATGGTGCCGCCGCCCGCCGGAACGCCGGGCGCCGCGGCGCCGATGGCCGCGATCGGATAGGTCACGTCGACCGAACCGGCATTGTCGAATTTCAACGTCGCCATCACCGACTGGCCCGCCTCCAGCGGGTGCTTGAGGTTGACCAGCATCATGTGAAGGCCCCCGGGCGCCAGCGTGACGGTCTCGCCCGGCTTGATCTCGAGTCCGCCCTCGACCGGCCGCATCTTCATCACGCCGTTGTCCATGCTCATGGTATGAATTTGGCATTGGACGCTGGCGTCGCTCGAGACGCAGCTCACTTTGTCGGGCGTCTTGCCGGTGTTGGTGATGGTCATATAGGCGGCACCTGCGACCGCGCCTTTGGGCGTCGCCCGCGCCCAGGGCTGGGCGATATGGATCGGGCCGACGTCGTAATCGGCGGCCTGCGCCTCGGGCGCGGCGCCTTGCGCGATGGCGAGCGCGAACATCGCCGCCGCGCTGCGCGAGAAGGTCCTTGCATCAAGTTTCATGGCATTGCTCCAAGCCGCGATCCGAACGACCGCGGCGGGACATGTCGCCCTTTGTCGTCGGCAGCGAATCTAGGACAGTTCCTGTCGACTTGAAATGCTTGCCCGACGGCGCGGCTGCAACGGCGCTTAGAAATCGCCACGAAGACGCGCTATTGTACGAAAAATCCGCAGGGTGGTTCCGTGATCCACAACGAACCAGATCCGAACGAAGCGGCCCGGCCGTCGGGTCAGATCCTGACGTTTCAGTTGAGGCGCCGCGGCAAGCCGCAACCGGCGTCCGCGCCGCCGCCGCACGCGGGCTTCGGCGACGGCGACCCGCTCGACGATCTTGCCCTCTACGAAGATGAAGACCGCAACATCGATTACCGCCACCGCATGATGATGAATGTCATCGCCGTGGTCGTTGTTTCGCTGCTGGTCGGGCTTGGGGTATGGATCGCCGATACCATCGCGGCCATGGAGAAGGCCCAGGATTGCATCATGCAAGGCCGGCAGAACTGCGCCCCGATCAAGGTCGAAGCCCTCAAGCATTGAGCGGCGGCCAAATGCGAGCCTCGGCACCCCGAAATAGGCTGCCGACCGGGAACCGGATCGCCCGCAATCCGCAATGCCCGGCAACGGCTTATGGGTCACGGGTAATACCCTTCAGCCCCGGCAGCCGCCGTTGAACTTCACACCATCCTTCGCTATACGGGGCCTTCGTCGTTTAAGGGCCCGCACGGTTCGGGCCTATCCGCGCCGGATTGGGGCCGGCTCTCATCCTTGCTGTGACCGAAAGAGCGGGTCTGATGTCCACCACGTTCGACAAAGTGGCTGAAATCATTGCGGAAACTTGCGACATTCCGCGTGAGAATATTAAGCCGGAAAGCCACGCCATTAACGATCTCGAGATCGACAGCCTCGACTTCCTCGACATCGCGTTCGCCATCGACAAGGCGTTCGGCATCAAGCTGCCGCTCGAACAGTGGACGCAGGAAGTCAACGAGGGCAAGGCGACGACGGAACAGTACTTCGTGCTGAATAATCTGTGCGAGAAGATCGACGAACTGATCGCCGCTAAGGGCGCCTGAGGCGCCACCATGCGCCTTGAATATTTTCAGATGCTCGACCGCATCGTCGACGTCGACCTCGACGCGCGCCGTATCCACACCGTCTGCACCATACCGAAGGCGAACGAAAGCCCGGTCTTCGAAGGCCACTTCCCGGGCTATCCGCTGATGCCGGGCGTGCTGCTGATCGAATGCATGGCGCAGACAGCGGGGTGGCTCGCGAGCGCGCTAGTCAATTTCGACATCATGCCGATCCTCGCCGGCGTGAAGGAAGCCAAGATGCGCAGTGCCGTGCTGCCCGGCGACACACTCGAGTTCGAAGGTCATATCATCCACGAGGGCTCGGGCTTCACCGTCGGCGAAATCCAGGGCCGGCGCGACGGCAAAGGCGTGTGCGACGCCCAGATCACCTATCGCATGCTGCCCTACCCGAACCCGGAATTCCGCAAGGCGATTCGCGACTGGGCGCAGCGCCTGCAGTTCCCGTTCCAGGAGCCGGTGAAGTGACCGACCGCCGCGAGGTGTGGATCACCGGCGTCGGTCTCCTCACCTGTCTCGGCGAGGGCCCGGAAGCGGCGTGGGCGCATCTTAATCGCGGCGATCCGCCGACCTACGACGACAAGACCTTCGCGCCCTACATCGTGCACCCGCTACCGCCGATGAGCTTCGACAAGCAGATTCCGAAGCGCAGCGATCAGCGGCAGATGGAGCTGTGGCAGCGCGCCGGCGTCTATGCGGCGGGCCTCGCGCTCAGCGACGCCGGCGTCGCCGGCAATGCGGAGCTGCTCGACCTCACCGACATGATCGTCGCCGCCGGCGGCGGCGAACGCGACGTCGCCGTCGACAACGCGATCCTCGCGGGCTTGCGCCAGTCCAACCGGCCCGGCGCCTTCCTCAACGAACATTTGATGAGCGACCTGCGCCCAACCTTGTTCCTGGCGCAGCTGCCCAATCTCTTGGCCGGTAATATCTCGCTGGTGCTTGGCGTGGTCGGATCGTCCCGCACGTTCATGGGCGAGGAAGCCGCCGGCGTCGACGCGGTGCGCGTGGCGCAGGCCCGCATCGCCGCGGGTCAAAGCGACCTGATGCTGGTCGGCGGCGCCTATAACGGCGCGCGATGGGACGTGCTGCTGGCGTTCGGGCTGTGCGACGTCCTACTCAAGGACAAATTCGCGCCGGTTTGGGACCGTGGCCCTAAGGGCGGTATCGCTTTTGCCACCATGGGCGCATTTTTGGTGCTGGAGAGCCGAGCGCACGCCGAGCAGCGCGGCGCGCGGCCCCGCGCCCGCATCGCGCCGATCGCCTCCGACCGCAGCAGCCGGGCGCCAGGCGAAGTCGAAGCGGCGCTCCGCCGGCACTGGCAGTCGCTTTCCAGCAGTGTCGACCGCGGCAATGCCGTGACGTTGTCCGGGGCCTGTGGCGCGGAGCCGGCAACCTCGGCGGAACGCCGCGCGCTTGCCGATTTCGGCCTTCCCGTCCGCGCCACCGGTACGTATATCGGGCATGGGGTCGAGGGCCAGTTTCTGGCCAATCTCGGCATCGGCTGCGCCGTTCTGGAGCACGGCAAGCTGTTTCCACCGACCGGAAGCGGCGATACCGGCGACAGTCCCGACCGCATATCCCAGGTGGTCGTCACCGGGGTTGGCAATTGGCGCGGCGAAGGGCTTGCTTTGATCGAAAAAGCCGCCTGAGGGAGACCGTAATGGCAAGACGAGACAAAGCCGGCCGGCCGATCATCGCCGTCACCGGCATCGGCATCGTCAGCCCGCTCGGCGTCGGCAAAGCCGAGAACTGGGCGAAATTATCGGCCGGCCAATCGGGCATCCGCCGTATCAGCCGCTTTCCGATCGAAGGCCTGCGTACCACCATCGCCGGCGACGTCGCCGCGGTCTACAAGGACTATATGTCGCCGTCCTGCCTGTCCGAGCGCATCGCCGTTCTTGCCGGCGAAGAAGCAATCGCCGAAGCCGGCATCGGCAGCAAGGGTACGTTTCCCGGTCCGCTGTGCCTCGCCGTGCCGCCGCTCGAAATCGAATGGCATTACCGCATCGCCATGGCGGAACAGGCCAAGCTCCAAGCCGACGCCGGCTATGCCGAGCTGACCGGCGTCGCGCGCGAGCCGCAATTCGCGACGTTCTATGAATCCCTGAAGTACGGCATCATCGGCGAGAAACTCGCTGCGCATTTCGGCACCGAGGGCTCGCCGATCTCGCTTAACACCGCGTGCGCCTCCGGCGGCAGCGCCATCCAGCTCGGCGTCGAGGCGATCCGGCGCGGTGAGTGCGAGGCGGCGCTCGCTATAGGCGCCGATGGCTCGCTGACACCGGAATCGCTGGTGCGGTTCTCCCTGCTCTCGGCGTTGTCGACCCAGAACGATACTCCGGAGCTCGCGTCGAAGCCGTTCTCCAAGAACCGCGACGGCTTCGTGCTGGCGGAAGGTGCCGCCGCGCTGGTGCTGGAAGACTTGGACCATGTGCTCGCGCGCGGCGCCCGTGTGCTCGGCATCCTCGAAGGCTGCGGCGAGAAGTCAGATTCGTTTCATCGCACCCGCTCGAGTCCCGACGGCAAGCCGATCATCGCTTGTATGAAGAACGCCTTGCACGATGCCGGCGTCGGACCCGAGGACGTGGATTACATCAACGCTCACGGCACCTCGACGCCGGAGAACGACAAGATGGAGCATCTTGGCGTCTCCACGGTGTTCGGCGACCGCATCCGCGTCATCCCGATCTCGTCCAACAAGTCGATGATCGGCCACACCTTGACGGCGGCAGGCGCCGTCGAAGCCGCCTTCACGCTGCTGACGCTCGAGCACCAGCGGATCCCGCCGACCATCAATTACAGTGTGCCGGATCCGGCGATTGCGCTCGACGTGGTGCCGAACCAGGCGCGTGACGCGCGCGTGCGTCGCGCCCTCTCCAACTCGTTCGGCTTCGGCGGCCAGAACGTTTGTCTGGTCATGACGCGGGAGCCGGCGTGACCGGCGCCGTTGCAACGGTCGTCGGCGAACGCCAGACGGCGGCGGGCGCCTCGATGCGCGCGCTGACCTTGGTCGCCGACCGCAAGCTCGAACTGCTTGAGGTTGCTCCGCCCGCAGCGCCCGCCGCGGGCGAGGTGCAGATCCGCATCAAGGCGATCGGGCTCAACCACATTGACGTGTGGGGCTGGCGAGGCATGGCGTTCGCCAAGCGCAAGCTGCCGCTCATTGTCGGCGTCGAGGCGGCTGGTGAGGTCGTCGCCGTCGGGCCGTCTCCCGACCCTGCCGCGCCGGATGCGCGTGAGATGTTCAAGGTCGGCGACCGCGTCGTCGCCTATGGCGGGCTCACCTGCGGCACCTGCAAAACCTGCCGCAAAGGCCGCGACAATCTCTGCGAGAACGTTGCCGGCATCATGGGCTTCCACGTCGACGGCTTTGCCCGAGAGCGCGTCAACATGCCGGCGCGGCTCGTGGTGCCGATTCCGCCGAGCGTGAGCTTCCGCGACGCCGCCTGCGCCCCGGTCGCGTTCGCGACCGTACAGCACATGCTGTTCGACAACGCCAGGCTCGAACCGGGCGAAACGATCCTGGTGCAGGCCGGCGGTTCCGGCATCGGCACCGCCGCCATCAAGATGGCGAAGGCGATCGGCTGTACCGTCATTACCACTGTCGGCGACGACGAGAAGGCCGCGAAAGCCAAGGCGCTCGGCGCCGACCACGTGATCAATTATCGGACCGAACGGTTCGAAGGCGTGGTGCGCAAGCTGACCGCCAAGAAAGGCGTCGATGTCGCGTTCGAGCACGTCGGACCCGACACCTTCCACGGCTCGCTCCTCTGCCTCAAGCGAGGCGGACGGCTGGTAACCTGCGGCTCGACCTCGGGCCAGTCGACC
>Ga0182039_10000803_pt1 | contig 16412 bp, 18 predicted proteins | sample sta12Can44000111_FD_125975 | JGI IMG/M metagenome (GOLD analysis project Ga0182039, IMG submission 125975) | Lab enrichment of tropical soil microbial communities from Luquillo Experimental Forest, Puerto Rico - statanox.12C.anox.44.000.111 | ecosystem: Environmental > Terrestrial > Soil >...
GAGGCCGTCGCGCCGGCGCGCTATGAGCCTGGCGCTCCGGCTCAAGGTACGCCGCAGGCAGAGCCTGGACGTTTGGTGACGGCTATCGTGCAATTCGGCGGTCTCAAGGAGTGGCAACAGATCAGGAGCCAGCTCTTGCAGGTTCCCGGTGTCCGCGACCTCGAGATTAACTCGCTTTCGGCGCGAACCGCCTCGATCACCTTCGACTATGCGGGTTCCCTAGGCCACCTGCAGAAGGTGCTCGCAGACAGCGGGTTTTCCTTCGAGAACGGCGAAGAGAACTTTGTCCTCAGGGCCCGTTGAGCGACTCACTTCGGCACGGGTCATAAATCTGCTATCTCTTAGGACTTCAATGGGTTGAGTCGGTTATATTAGTCCGGCGTTGGAGCGAAACATCCGTGAATATCCCGAACACGCTGACCTTGGCGCGGATTGTGCTCGTACCCTTGGTGGTCTGGCTGATCATCACCCACGAGATGACGGCAGCGTTTGTGCTATTTCTGCTTGCGGGCGTGTCCGATGCCGCCGATGGATACCTCGCCAAGCGGTTCGAGTGGCGCACCGAGCTCGGCGCTTATCTCGACCCAATTGCCGACAAGCTGCTGCTGATGAGCATTTATGTGACGCTCGGCTTTTCTAACCACCTGCCGGCCTGGCTGGTGATCGCGGTGGTGAGCCGCGACATCCTCATCATCGGCGCCTTTCTGCTCTCATGGGTTCTGTCGCGGCCGGTGCCAGTCCACCCGCTCATGGTGAGCAAGGCCAATACCTTGGCGCAGATCGTGCTGGCTGCCCTTGTACTCGCCGAGCTCGGGCTCGGGCTTGGGCTAGAGAAGCTGGTGGCGGTGCTCATTCCGGTGACTGGCGCGCTCACCATTCTCTCGGCGGGAGCCTATTTCTTTGGTTGGCTTGGACATATGGCGAGCTACGAGCCCACACCCACTCCGCTGCCGTCCCGCCAAGGCAAGCAGGCTCCGCTGAAGGGTGCGGAGCAGTCGCGGGTCAGGGCTTCGTGACGGTCAAGCAACTCAGCCTCGACCTGCCGCACCGTGCGGCGCTCGGTGCGGAGGATTTTCTGGTCAGCGATTGCAACCGTGGAGCGGTGCGCCTGATCGACTCGTGGCCTGAATGGCATGACAACGCCCAACTGATCATCGGACCGACATCAAGCGGCAAGACGCATCTTGCCCGCGTCTGGCAGGCACGATCAGGTGCCGAGGCAATTGCACCCGATGACCTCGATGTCGGCGCGCTCAAAACCATGACCGAGGGAACATCGCTGATCGTCGAGGACATCGATCGCGCGTATGATGAGAAGGCGCTGTTTCATTTGCTGAACCTCGCCAGAGAGAAGCGGCTTTTCGTCCTTTTGTCGGCTCGTGAAGCGCCCAACCGTGTTGACTTCACGCTCCCCGATTTGCGCTCGCGGCTGAATGCGTTGCCGGCGATACGCATTGGCGCTCCAGACGACACCCTACTCAAGACGGTGATGCTCAAGCATTTCGCCGACCGGCAGCTTACCATCGATCCCAAGGTGCTTGATTTTCTTGCGCTCCGCATCGAGCGCTCGCTTGCCGCTGCGGCGGAGGCGGTTGCGGCGGTCGACCGGGCGGCACTTGGCTCCGGGCGAAAGATCAGCCGCCAACTTGTGGCCGAAGTGCTGGGGACAGAGTCGTCTGATTAGCCGTGAATTGGCCATCCCCGTAACGCAAGTGATACAGTTGATGAGATAACATTCGGGATTCGCGGCGCAGGCTGCTACGCGTATCCTAATTTGTGAGGTTTTTCATGACATTACCGGAACAGTTGCAGACGGACGAGGCTGGCGAGGGCATTGCCACATTTGGGCCCAGCCGGTTCTTCAACCGTGAACTGTCCTGGCTGCATTTCAACCGCAGAGTTCTCGAGGAAGCTGAGAACGAGCGCCACCCGCTACTCGAGCGCTTACGCTTCCTGTCGATTTCTGCTTCGAACCTTGACGAGTTCTATATGGTGCGCGTCGCCGGCCTCCGCGGCCAGGTCGTTGCCGGCATCGACACGGCGAGCGAGGATGGGCTGACCCCGGCGGAACAGCTCGATCGCATCAACCGGTTCGTCGCCGAGCTGACCGACGAGCAGCAGGAGAGCTGGGTCAGACTCGAGGAGCTGCTCGCAGAAGCCGGCATTTATGTGCTTCAGGCCGAGCAGCTGACGGATGTCGAGCGAACCTGGCTCAAGGACCATTTCCTCGGTCATATCTTCCCGGTGCTGACACCGATTGCCGTCGATCCGGCGCATCCGTTCCCGTTCATTCCCAATTTCGGATTTACGCTCGGGCTTGAGCTCGTGCGCGAGGGGTCGCTGCGGACCATGCACGCGCTCATGCCGATACCCTCCCAGCTCACCCGCTTCATCCAACTACCGTCTGCCGGGAGCGATGGCGCGATCAGGTTCATCAGGCTCGAGACCGTGGTTGGCATTTTCGTGTCGCGCTTGTTCCCGGGCTACCGGGTGAGGAGCCAGGGCGCGTTCCGGGTGCTGCGCGACAGCGAGGTCGAGGTGCAGGAAGAGGCCGAGGATCTCGTGCGGCTGTTCGAATCGGCGCTGAAAAAGCGGCGCCGCGGCTCAGTGATCAGGCTCGAGATCGAAGCCTCGATGCCGGCGCGCCTCCAGCGCTTTGTCATGAAGGAGCTCAAGGTTTCCGAGCGCGAGAGCTTTGTGCAGAAGGGCCTGATCGGCGTTTCCGACACAATTCAGCTCATCGCCGCAGACCGACCTGACCTCAAGTTCCAGCCCTTCATCAGTCGCTTCCCTGAGCGCATCCGCGAGCACAACGGCGATTGCTTCGCCGCCATCAGGGAGAAGGACATCATAGTCCATCACCCCTACGAGTCCTTCGACGTGGTGCTGCAATTCCTGAAGCAAGCGACCGCGGACCCCGATGTCGTGGCGATCAAATGGACACTCTACCGCACGAGCAAGAGCTCGCCGATCATCGAAGCCCTCAAGGACGCAGTGGAGGCCGGCAAGTCGGTCACCGCTGTGGTCGAGCTCAAGGCGCGCTTCGATGAGGAAGCCAACATCAAATGGGCACGCGACCTTGAAAGCGCAGGCGTGCAGGTCGTCTACGGCTTCATCGAACTCAAGACCCACGCCAAGCTCAGCCTGATCGTGCGGCGCGAGGGCGGCGAGCTCGTAACCTATTGCCACGTCGGCACCGGCAACTATCACCCGGTCACCGCCAAGATCTATACCGACCTCTCCTTCTTCACCGCCAACCGCACCATCGGCCATGACGTGTCACGCATCTTCAATTTTGTCACTGGCTACGCCGAGCCTGCCGAGCTGGAAGCTATGGCTGTGTCGCCTCATGGCATCAGGGCGCGCATACTCGACCACATCCGCGAGGAGATGTATCACGCGAAAGCCGGGCGCCTGGCGGCGATCTGGATGAAGATGAACTCGCTCGTCGATGCCGAGATCATCGACGCGCTCTACGAGGCAAGCCAGGCCGGAGTCGATATCGATCTCGTGGTGCGCGGCATCTGCTGCCTGCGGCCGGGCGTGCCGCATCTCTCGGAAACCATCCACGTAAAGAGCATCGTCGGGCGCTTCCTCGAGCATTCCCGAATCTATTGCTTCGGCGCTGGACACGGCCTGCCGAGCCGCAACGCGACCGTCTATATCAGCTCTGCCGACATGATGCCGCGCAACCTCGACCGTCGCGTGGAAGCAATCGTTCCGATCAAGAACCCGACGGTGCACGAGCAGGTGCTCGACCAGATCATGGTCGCGAACCTCAAGGACAACGTGCAGAGCTGGCGCCTGCGGCCCGATGGAAACTCCGAGCGAATTCGGCTAGGACAGGGGCAGGAGCCGTTCAGTGCACAAGACTATTTCATGACCAACCCAAGCCTTTCGGGCCGCGGCACCTCGCTTAAAGAGAACATGCCGCCGCGGTTCGCGCGGCTCGTCGAATCCGGTTGATGCCTGGCGAGCAAATCCCCGCATGGCCCGCAGAAATGAACTAAATCCAGTCGCCGCGGTCGACATCGGATCGAACTCGGTACGGCTCGTTGTCTACGAGGGCGCCACGCGCGCACCGACGCCGCTGTTCAACGAAAAGGTGCTGTGCGGCCTCGGGCGGTCGCTGGCCACCACTGGGAGGCTTGGGGCCGATGCTGTGTCCCGTGCGCTTCGCGCGCTTCGACGCTTCCGCGCACTGATCGACCAGATGGGCGTCACCCGCGTCGAGGCCATCGCCACCGCCGCGGCGCGCGAAGCCGAGAATGGTCATGAGTTCATCGCCCAGGCCGAGCGCATCCTCGACGTGCCGGTCAGAGTGCTCTCGGGCACCGAGGAAGCAGAGCTCGCCGCTGTTGGCGTCATTGCTGGCATTCACGACGCCGACGGCTTCGTCGGCGATCTCGGCGGCGGTAGCCTCGAGCTGATCGATGTGCGCAAGGGCAGGCTCGGCAATGCCGCGACCTTGCCGCTCGGCGGCTTGCGGCTGATCGACGCCTCTGGCGGCAATCTCAAGCGCGCTCGTGAGATCGTCGACGTAGAGCTCGCCAAGGTCGATTGGCTGGAGAAGGGCAAGGGCCGCGACTTCTACGCCATCGGCGGAACGTGGCGGGCGCTTGCGCGCCTGCACATGACGCAGACCAACTATCCGCTGAACGTGATGCACAACTATCGGATCGAAGCGGCGGACGCGTTCAAATTCGCAAGCCTGCTCGATCAGCAGTCGCAAAGCTCGCTCGCGGGCATTCGCGATATTTCTGGCGCCCGGCGCGAGACCATTCCCTACGGCTCGCTGGTATTGGAACGGCTGCTCAGGGTGGTGAAGCCGCGCGCGGTCGTGATTTCGGTGTTCGGTATCCGCGAGGGCCTGCTCTGCACCATGCTGAGCGAGGCCGAGCGGCGGAAGGACCCACTGCTCGCGGCCTGCGACGATCTTGCAAGGCGCCGCTCGCGCTCGATCGACTCGGCCTACGAGCTTTGCTTCTGGACCGACGCGCTGTTCCGCGCTCCAGGTCCAGTCGAGACGCCGGAACAACGAAGGCTGCGCCATGCCGCCTGCCTTCTCTCCGATATTGGCTGGCACGCCCACCCGGACTACCGTGGCATTCAGAGCCTGAACCTCGTGGCGCACGGCAATTTCGTTGGCGTCGATCATCCCGGCCGCGCGTTTCTCGCGCTCACCGTCTATTATCGCAACGAGGGCACCATCAAGGACGAGCTCAGCGAAAGCCTACTCGAGCTTGTCGACAAGGACATGCTGAAGCGCGCGCGCATTCTGGGCGCCGCGTTCCGCGCCGCTCACATGGTCTCTGCCTCGATGCCTGGCGTGCTCACCAACACGCCGATCAGTTATGAAGGCAATCGGCTGATATGGAGCTTGCCAGACCCTTATTCCAATCTTGATGGCGAGCGGGTGGACCGGAGGTTCAAGGTGCTCGCCGACCTGGTCGACCGGGATGCGGAGATCAGGGTCGGGCCGTCCTTCCAGCTGGCCGCAAGCTGAACATGGCTTCAGCGACAATAGGTTCGTCACCGCCGGGCTTGTCCTGGCCAGACGCATCTCTACATTGGCGAGCAGAAAACTCGTGGATGCCCGGCATAGGGCCGGGCACGGCCATCTTTTTTTGAGTTGCGTTCCTGTCACTCCCGCGTTTCGATCCATAAATGGCAGAGGATCTCTATGCAGTTCTTGGCGTGGCGCGCACAGCAAAGGCTGAGGACATCGCCAAGGCCTACCGCAAGCTCGCCAAGAAGCTTCACCCGGACCTCAATCCGGGGGACAAGGCGGCAGAGAACAAGTTCAAGCAGATCACCGCCGCCTACGACATCCTCGGCGATGCGGACAAGCGGCGGCGCTACGATCTCGGAGAGATCGATGCAAGCGGGCAGGAGCGCCCGCAGCAGCGCTATTACCGTGAATATGCCGGCGGCGAGGACGGTGCTCGTTACCGCTCGACTGCCGGCTACGAAGACCTCGGCGGCTTCTCCGATCTGTTCGGCGATCTGTTCGGCAGAGGGGGAGGGGCGCGCAGTGGCAGCCAGCGTTTCGCCATGCGCGGGCAGGACGCGCAATATCGGCTCGAGATCGATTTCCTCGAGGCGGTCAACGGTGCCAAGAAGCGCATCACGCTTCCTGATGGCGGGACGCTCGACGTCACCATCCCTGCGGGCGTTGAGGAAGGTCAGGTCATGCGCCTCAAGGGCAAGGGCATGCCCGGCTTGGGCGGGGCGGACGCCGGCGACGCTCTCGTCGAGATCCTGGTGCGGCCGCACCCAGTCTTCAAGCGCGAGGGCGACGACATCTTGGTCGAAGTGCCGATCACCTTCGACGAGGCCGTGCTCGGCGGCAAGGTCGAGGTGCCCACCATCACGGGCAACGTGTCAGCCACTGTTCCTGCCGGTGCCAATACTGGCAAGACACTCAGGTTGAAAGGCCGCGGGATCAAGCGCAAGAACGGAAAGCAGGGTGACGAGTTGGTCAAGCTCACCGTGGTGATGCCTGACCGCATTGATGAGGAGTTGAAGACCTTCGCCGAAGAGTGGCGCGACAAGCACCGCTACGATCCGCGACGGAAGTTGCGAGAGCAAGCCTGATGCTGACCGAGCGCGACATCGTGGCGAGAGTGCCGTACGTCACCGTGACGCGCTTGCGCGTCTGGGTACAGCAAGGATGGATCAGGCCGGCCGCAAAAGAGAGGGAAGGCTTCTCCGAAGCCGACATGGCGCGTGCGGCTCTAATCCGCGATCTCGAGGACAAGCTCGGCTTCGATGAGGAGCAGGTACCGGTCCTGCTCAATCTGATCGATCAGATTCACGGACTCCGTGCCGAGCTCAAGACCATGCTTGAAGCGCTGGAGGACCTGCCTGAGGACGTGCGCGCCACGGTTAAGATGCGCGTCGCCAAGACCGCACCGAAGAAACCGCGCTGATGGCACGCTACGCTCTCGGGGTGATCGGCTTTCTCGCCTTGGTGGCGTTGCTGACCTTTGCCAGCGTGCATTACGGTCTTGGCAGGCTTCCCGGCGACATCGTCATCGACCGCGGACGTTTCTATTTCTATCTGCCGATCACCACCTCAATCCTCGTGAGTCTCTTGCTTTCGCTGGTGCTTTGGCTGATCAGCCGGTAGCACCACGACCTCGCCTTTCTTGATGACGAGCGCAAGCTCGCCGCGCTTGAGTGCAAGGGCATCGTCGCCGAAGAGCTTTCGCCGCCAACCCCGCAGCACCGGAACGTCGATCTCATCGGAACGCGCGATCTCCTCCAGCTCGTCGCTGGTCGCGATCAGCTTCGGCGCCACGCCATGCCGCCCAGCGGTTGCCTTAAGCAACACGCGCAACAGATCGACCACAGCCTGGGCCTCCGGTGACATGGGCTCGCCGCGCTCGATCGGCGGGACAGTCTTCGGATCGCGCTCCAGCCCCTTCGACACTGCCTCGAGTACGGCGCGGCCGCGCATCGAGCGGGCAAAGCCATTGTGCAGGGTGCGCAGAGACCCCAAGTCCTGCTGCGTGCGCGGCGCCTGGCTCGCAATGTCATAAAGCGCTTCGTCCTTAAGGATGCGCGAGCGGGGCACGTCTTGGGTCTGCGCCTCGCGCTCACGCCAAGCGGCAAGCTCCATAAGCACGGCGAGAGATGTCGGCGTCTTGATGCGCATCTTCAGCCGCTTCCAGGCCTGCTCCGGGTGAAGCTCATAGGTCGCGGGGTCCGTCAACACCGCCATCTCCTCGTTGAGCCAGCTGGCGCGCTCGGAGCGGTCGAGCTGATTGCGGAGCTTAGGGTAGAGGTCGCGGAGATGCACAACATCGCCGAGCGCATAAGTGAGCTGGCGGTCAGAGAGGGGGCGCCGGCTCCAGTCGGTGAAGCGCGAAGTCTTGTCCAGGTTGCGGCTCAGCAGCCGCTTCACCAGCATCGAATAACTCACCGCCTCGCCGAAGCCGCAGACCATGGCTGCGACCTGGGTATCGAAGATCGGATGAGGGATGACGCGAGCAAGATGATGGACGATTTCAACGTCTTGTCTGGCCGAATGAAAGACCTTCAGCACCTGTTCGTCGACCATCAGATCGAAGAAGGGCCTGAGGTCGAGATCGGGCGCGAGGCTGTCAACCAAGATCTCACTGCCGTTCGCCGCCATCTGGATGAGGCAGAGTTTCGGCCAGAAGGTCTGCTCGCGCATGAATTCGGTGTCCACCGCCACAAAAGGGGCGGCGCCAAGCCGCGCGCAGGCCTCGGCCAGGTCCTCGGTATGGGTAATTAGATGCATCGGGTGCGGATATAGCTTAACGCGCGGCTCGAGGCCAAGAGCGCCAATCGAAACAGATCCACCTAACTCTGCACTTTTTCACTTGACGTTCTTGGGTGAAGGGGGACGCGACGGGCCGCGGCGCGGTCGAGGTGATCGCTCAAACTGGTGTACGGTTGCGCGCTGTTTCTTGCTGGGTGGCGTGCTCAATAACAGGCGAGGCTCCATCGCTCAGCGATGACAAGTGCGCGACCGAAGTCACGAGCGAGAACAGTGTCACGAATCCGGCAAGCGCCTATACCTCAAGGGGCAAACGCGTCTTCACCGGAAGGGTCTCAACGATCCCGGGCATGATAATCTCCCTCAATCCGCCGTTGGTCGAACAAAACGGCGCGCTTTGTTCCGGCGTCGCCACTTTCCTTGACAAAGCGGGGCCTCCCATGCGCTGTTCCCGGCGCAATCCTCACTCTTCAATTCTGTCCTTCAGTGATGCATCCCTATCGCACCAACACCTGCGGCGAGCTGCGGAAAGGGAATGTCGGCCAGAGCGTTCGGCTGTCGGGCTGGGTGCATCGCGTGCGAGACCATGGTGGGCTGCTGTTCATCGATCTTCGCGATCACTACGGCATCACTCAATGCGTGGTCGATCCCAATTCGCCGGCTTTTGCCGAGGCGGAGAGACTTAAGCCTGAATGGGTGGTCCGCATCGATGGCGATGTGGTGGCCCGTTCGCCCGAGACGATCAATCCAAACCTGCTGACTGGGGAAGTCGAGGTGAAGGCAAAGGCAATCGAGATGTTGTCGGAAGCGAATGAGCTGCCGCTGCCGGTGTTCGGCGAGCCAGACTATCCGGAGGAGATGCGGCTCAACTATCGGTTCCTTGATCTTCGCCGTGAGAGCCTACATCGCAACATCATGACGCGGCAGGCGATCATCTGGTCGCTGCGCAATCGTATGCGCGAGGCCGGCTTCTTCGAGTTTCAGACGCCGATTCTGACCGCCTCCTCCCCTGAAGGCGCGCGCGACTATCTCGTGCCCTCCCGCGTTCATCCGGGCAAGTTCTATGCGTTGCCGCAGGCGCCGCAGCAATTCAAGCAGCTGATCATGATCGCGGGCTTCGACCGCTACTTCCAGATCGCGCCTTGTTTCCGCGATGAGGACGCGCGTGCGGACCGCTCGCCTGGAGAGTTCTATCAACTCGATCTGGAGATGAGCTTCGTCACCCAGGAGGACGTGTTTGACACGGTCGAGCTGATCATGCGCGGGCTGTTCGAGGAGTTCGCTGGCGGCAAGGCGGTGACGCAGAAATTCCCGCGCATTCCGTACGCGGAAGCGATGCGCAAATACGGCACCGACAAGCCAGACCTGCGCAACCCGATCGAGATGCAGGATGTCACCGAGCATTTCCGCGGCTCCGGCTTCAAGCTGTTTGCCAGCATGATCGACATGGATGTGAACACACGCATTTGGGCGTTGCCGGCCCCTGGTGCAGGCTCGCGCGCTTTCTGCGATCGTATGAACGGGTGGGCGATTGCCGAAGGACAGAGAGGGCTCGGCTATATCAGCTTCGAGAAGGCTGGAGCAGGCTCGGGCGCTGAGGTCGATCCTGCGGGCAAAGGGCCTATCGCCAACAATCTCGGTCCGGTCCGCACCAAGGCGATCCGCGAGCGGCTCGCGCTAAAGGGCGGTGATGCGGCGTTCTTTGTCGCAGGGCTGCCAAATGAATTCGTCGACTTCGCCGGCCGCGCCCGCACCAAGCTCGGCAGCGAGCTTGGTCTGATCGGGCAAGACCGCTTCGAGTTCTGCTGGGTCGTGGATTTCCCCATGTATGAATGGAATGAAGAGGAGGAGAAGATCGACTTCTCGCACAATCCGTTCTCAATGCCGCAAGGCGGTCTCGATGCGCTCGAAACCAAGGACCCGCTTGACATCCTCGCCTATCAATACGACCTCGTGTGCAACGGCGTGGAGCTCTCCTCTGGCGCCATCCGCAATCACAAACCGGAGATCATGGAGAAGTCGTTTGCCATCGCGGGCTATCCGAAGGACGTGCTGGAGCAGCGCTTCGGCGGAATGCTGCGAGCGCTACAATATGGCGCACCGCCCCATGGCGGCATCGCGCCCGGCGTTGACCGCATCGTCATGCTACTTTGCGGAGAGGACAATTTGCGTCAGGTGGTGATGTTTCCGATGAACCAGCAGGCTGAGGATTTGCTCATGGGGGCGCCGTCTGAGGTCAGCGACAAGCAGCTGAAAGAGCTGCATATCCGGCTCGCGCCGCCGCCCAAGAAGCAGTAAACAAATCCCTAAACCAAGAACCAAAACTACCGGGGCAACCGCATGGTAGGCAGTTGCCGAAAGATCGATTCCTTTCTTATGCTTAGGCGCGGCAGTTAAGCCGCTCTCACCAGAGCCGCTCTGCGCGCCATTGGAGGGTAACATGGTCGATGGTCTGATGCGCGGCGCGATGGTTCTCGTTGTTCTCAGCTTCGCGGCCTGGGGAGCGGAGGCCGCATCGAAGCAAGCGCCGGAGAGCAAGCTCAACACGGATACGTTCCTCGCTGCCTGCGTCGCCGATCCGGTGGTCACCGATGAGCCGGGGCTGCAGGCAGGAAGCAAGGTCACGGCGCAAAGCTATTGCGACTGCATCGTCGGCAAATATCACGACAAGAAAATGACTCAGGCCGAGGTCGACCTGATGACCAAGATGCACAAGGACGAGATCACCGACGAGGATGCGACGAGCTTTCCGAAACTCGAAGACCTCATGGCCAAGAACGAAGGCTTCGAGGACGAGTGTAAGGCGAGCCTCGGAATGCCGACGAGCAACGACAACGATGAAGAAGCGCCGACCAACGAGGAAGATATCCCGCCTGACGAATAAACCGGCGGAGTCCTATTGCGCGAACACGTCATAGCGACGCCAGAAATCGACCGTCGCGTTTCTGAGAGTGTAATAGCAGTAGAAGCCGCAAGGCACCTAAGTCCCTCCGGGAAGGCGGACCTCGTCGCCCTGCGGCCCGCGCCGCACGGCGCCGGAAACGTTATCGGAGGGATCGTGCTGGATGGTGGCGACGATGTGCGGATAGGGAGGATCAACAGCTTCATGATGCTGTCTTTCCCCCGGGTTATCTCGCCCCTTCGCGAGAGCATAAGCCGCGAGGTCGCGAAATGAAAGGCGGGATGCGGGGAACATTCCCGCGCGTCCAACTCTTCCTACGAGCGCTGGGGAGACCTGCTCTATTGCTAGCGGGGCAGAAGCGAGGCGCTCGCCGAGCCATGCAATGCCGCGAGCAATGCCGCATTCCTGCTGGCAGTTCTTGCTGCGATATCAGCACCCATTTTGTCTGGCATCTCTTGAACGGACTTGCACTTTTCCTGCTGCTGCGAGCAAGCTTCGAGGTTGGCGTCGCGTGAGCCCTTAACCCACTGGATACACAAATAGCGTGGGATGGGACAGCAATGCCATTTTTTCTGACAAAATTTAGCAAAAGCAAACGATCGATCGGCAACTTGCTGCCATATAATTGCGTTATCGCAGCATCCCCCTCAAGGAGAGGCCCACATGGACAAGACCGTAAAGGAACGCCGCAAGGCGCCGCTCGAGACACCAACCGATCTCGGCGCGAATGCGCGCCGCGATATCGCGAGTGCGCTCAACGCCTTGCTTGCGGATACGTTTGCGCTTTATCTCAAGACCAAGAATTTCCATTGGCATGTCAGCGGTCCGCATTTCCGCGACTATCATCTGCTGTTCGACGAGCAAGCCGATCAGATCTTCGCGACCACCGACGAGATAGCCGAGCGCGTGCGGAAAGTTGGCGGCCTGACGTTGCATTCAATCGGCGAGATCGCGCGTTTGCAGCGCATCCCAGACAACGACGCAGACTATGTCGATCCAGTCGACATGCTGGCCGAGCTTCGATCCGATAATCAGGCGATGATCACGTCGTTGCGCGAGGCCCACGAGCTTTGCGGCGAGGAGAACGACGTTGCGACTGCGAGCTTCATCGAGGTGTGGATCGACCAGGCAGAGCGGCGCGTGTGGTTCCTCTACGAGGCAGCGCGCCGTGGCGCGCCCGGCCACTGAGCCTGCGCCATACTCTAGCGACTCCGAGATGGAAGGTCCGCGAGGGGGAACGCTTGCGGACTTCCTTATGTCGCGCTCGGCGTTCTGCTGTGGGGCGCGATGCTGTTCTCCGGCATTCATGCCACGCTCTCCCGGGGTGGTGCTGGCGATGATATCCCTATCCACGGCTCCGGCATCGCCGCGCTGCCGCGAGGGTCCTCCTGGAGGCAGATCTATGTTGTGGCCATCCTATGCGGCATTGGCTTCACGATGAGTCTTTTCGTTGGCTTGCTCGCGTTTGCTCATCCCGAGAAGCACGCGGTACTGAAGCTTGCCGTAATGGTCGGCTCTTTGCTGTCGGCCCTTGCCGTATTGATGCTGCTTACCGCGAAGTCCTCCGAATCGAAGGAGGAGAGCTAGTCGCTCTTGGGTCCATAGACCCAGTCGAAGATTTGCAGCAGGGCCTCCGAGCCGCGCTGCTTGAGCATAAAGTTCCGCGCTGAGGCCAGGGGTCCGCGGAGATGGTAGAGGCGGCCATTGCGCGCTGCTTCGCGCTGCACCCGGTCGGTGCGGTGGCGACGAAGCTGCTCGTAGCGAGCGAAGGCAAGCAACGGGTCGGCTTTGCATTCCTTGAGACTAACCGCGAGGGTCACGGCGTCCTCGATGGCAAGTGCAGCGCCTTGAGCGAGATAGGGAAGCACGGGATGGGCTGCGTCACCCAGCAGTGCGATGCGCCCGTCAGACCAGCGGCGCAGTGGCTTGAGCCGAAACAGCGACCAGCACCGCCAGGTCTCGACCATCTCGAGCAAGCCCTTCGCCGGTGCCGCCCAGCGATCGACGGCAGGGAGCAACTCCTCTCGTTCGGCGCGCCTGTTCCATCCTTGCTTGGCGGTCCCACCCTCGACGACGGCGACGATATTCAGGTCGCGGCCGCCACGCACCGGATAGTGCACGAGATGAGACCTTGGCCCGAGCCAAAGTCCTACATCGGGCGAATCGAAGGGTGCAGGAACGTCGGCGCGGGGGAGAAGAGCGCGCCAGGCGGTTGCGCCGGAGAAGCGCAGATCGACATCTGGAGCGATGCGCCGCCTGAAGCCCGACCAGAGCCCATCTGCGGCGATCAAGCATGACCCCTCGACCTCGGCCTCGTTCGCGCTGGTTGCGATTACATGGTCGGCGAGCATATCGACCTCGGTCACATCGAAGTCATCTCTGAGCTCGATCGCTCCAGTGCTGCGGCAGGCAGCAAGCAAGCCTGCGTGGAGGTCTGCGCGGTGTAGAGTGAGATAGGGAGCGTCGTAGCGTGTCTCCGCATCGCTGCCGAGCGGCATGGATGCAAGACCTGCACCCGAGACGCCGTCGTAGAGTTGGAGTGCGTCGGGTTTGAAGGCAACTGCCTCGACCGCATCAAGCGCACCAAGTCCGCGCAACGCGCGGGTCGCGTTCGGCCCGAGCTGGATGCCGGCGCCGGTTTCGTCGGCGAAACGCGAGCGCTCGATAACCACGGCGCCCATGCCGTTTCGCTCGAGCGCGATGGCCGTGGTCAGGCCACCGATGCCGCCGCCCGCAATGAGCACGCGGTCCCGCGGCACTCGCGTCGTCATGCGCGGACGCTCAGGCCTCAGGCGCGCCGGGCGGCGCCGTTGCCACGAACACGCAAGTCGGCGGATCGGTCTCGGTGGCTTTCAGCGCTGAATCGTAGTGGAACATCGTCGAGCAATACGGGCAGACAAGTTCCGTCTCATTGCCCATATCGAGATAGACGTGGGGATGGTCGAAAGGCGGCGTCGCCCCCATGCATTGGAACTCCTTGACGCCGATCTTAATGCGATCGACGCCCTTGTCGTTTACGAAGTGAGGCACCAGCGTTTGAGACATGTCAGCCGCATTTTATGTTGGAAGATTGGATTGGCGCGTGAGCATAGTGGGCGAACGCGCGGAGCGGTAGAGAAGAATGCCGAGCTTCCGATCAGACGGCGTGCGCATCGCCTATTCGGATGAGGGAGAGGGGGAGCCGATCCTCCTCATCCACGGGTTTGCCTCCAACGTCGTCACCAATTGGGTCGATCCGGGCTGGGTCAGAACGCTCGTCGCGAACGGGCGCCGCGTGATTGCCTTTGACAATCGCGGCCATGGGCAAAGCGAGAAGCTTTATGATCAAGAGCGCTATGGCGCTCCGACGATGGCCGAGGACGCGCTGGCCCTGCTCGATCATCTCGGCATCGAGTGCACTGATGTCCTGGGCTATTCCATGGGTGCGCGCATAGCCGCGTTTCTTGTGTTGAGGCATCCTGAGCGAATCCGCAGCGTTGTCCTTGCCGGGCTTGGCATCAACATGGTGCGCGGCATGGTCGGCAGCAGGCCCCTCGCCAAGGCACTCGAGGCGCGAACCATCGACGAGGTCACCAATGATACGGCGCGAAGCTTCAGGGCCTTTGCCGAGCACACGAAGAGCGACCTTCGGGCGCTTGCTGCTTGCATGCGGGGTCCGCGCGAGAACATCACGCCAGAGCTTTTGGCCGGGATCAGGGTCCCGGTGCTGGTCGCCGTCGGCACCGAGGACGTGATTGGCGGCTCCGGACCAGAGCTTGCGGCGCTCATCCCCGGCGCTAGGCTGCTCAATATCGAGGGGCGCGACCATATGAAGGCCGTCGGCGATGCTCGTTTCAAGCAAGGGGTGCTCGACTTTTTAACCCAGCGGCCCTAGTCCCGTGCTAGTGAAGCGGCAACCGAGCCGCTCACCCTAGAGGTGGTGTCATGACTAAGGCTTTCACCGCGGCACAGCCGCAGATCAAGAGTTACGACCCGATTTGGGAGCAGGTGCGCCGCGAGGCGGAAGAGACGAGCGCCAACGAGCCGGTGCTCGCGAGCGTGATCTACGCCACGATCTTGAGCGAGCCCACCCTTGAGGACGCTGTGTGCCACACAGTGGCGCATCGGCTGCAGCCTTCCGTCGATGCCGGGCTTCTGCATAAGACCTTCCGCGAAGTGCTGACGGATGAGCCCGGACTTGGCGAGATCTTTCGTGCCGACATTATGGCCGTGGCCAAGCGCGATCCTGCCTGCCGCCGCTTGATCGAGCCCCTGTTCTTCTTCAAGGGCTTCGTGGCGCTTGAGACCTATCGCTTTTCCCATCGACTTTGGCAGTCCGGGCGAAAGGAATTCGCGCTCTATCTCCAGAGCCAATCGAGCCGCGTGTTCGGGGTGGACATCCATCCAGCGGCACGGCTCGGCAAGGGCATGATGCTCGACCACGCCACAGGCATCGTGATTGGTGAGACGGCGGTGGTTGGCAACAACTGCTCCATGCTGCACGGCGTGACTCTTGGCGGCACCGGTAATGAGCGCGGCGACCGCCATCCCAAGATCGGATGCGGCGTGATGATGGGCTCCGGCGCCAAGATCCTCGGCAATATCAAAATTGGCGATTGCGTGCGGGTTGCCGCCGGAAGCGTGGTGGTGCAGGACGTCCCGCCGCGGCGGACGGTCGCCGGGGTGCCGGCGCGCGATATCGGCCCTGCCGGTTGCGAGGAGCCTGCGCTCAGCATGGATCAGCTCGTTCACAACGGTATGAAGGGAAGCTCGAGCCCCTGCGGCTAGTGCTCCCGGAACTTTCGACCAAAGCCGGAGGTAGGGGTGACACGAGACGAGATCATCAAGCTCGAGAGGTACCTGCAACGGGTATTCCGGCTCCCGGCACTTGAGGTGAAGCAGCGGCCGCGTAAGGAAGACTCAGCCGAGGTTTATGTCGGCGACGAGTTCATCGGTATATTGTTCCGCGACGACGAAGAGGGCGAAGTCGCCTACCAGTTTCAGATGGCGATCCTAGACTACGACCTCGGCACCTAGCCTCGCTCGCCCTAATCTAAGACAGCTTTGCGAAAAAAGGAGCCGGCACTCGAAACGAGGCCGGCTCTAGGTAAGACCCGGTTGGTGGGGGATGATCACCCTTCATAGGTGAAACTCTGTGAAAGGACCACCTATCCGACCAACCTGCAAGTGTTCATTTCCTTGACTTTAATCGAAATACGTTTAATGTTGTTTCAACTGGGGCAACGTCGCTACGCGTCAGATTTGTTGCCCCAATGTTGCCCC
>Ga0182039_10000804_pt1 | contig 16403 bp, 27 predicted proteins | sample sta12Can44000111_FD_125975 | JGI IMG/M metagenome (GOLD analysis project Ga0182039, IMG submission 125975) | Lab enrichment of tropical soil microbial communities from Luquillo Experimental Forest, Puerto Rico - statanox.12C.anox.44.000.111 | ecosystem: Environmental > Terrestrial > Soil >...
CCACCTCCCCCCCCATAGACCCCCTTCCCCTTCCCCCCCCTCTCCCCCTTTTTTTTTTTTTTTTTTTTTACTATATATATATAATAGAGTCAAGAGAGGAGGTCAGAGGGAAGCGGGAGCCGAGACACGGACCTTGGCCTGTAGCTGCCCGGCGCGACCTTAATGCACACAAGGGCCCATGTGTGCAGGGCACAGACCCCCCCTGCTCCCGGACTCCCGAATCTCACGCCTTCTCCCGAATGAACGCCGTTCATCACATTCCCGCCACAATCATGTGCCATAATAGCTTCTTCGGACCAGAAATCCGCCAGCACTAGACGAGGAGCACTGACCATGGCAAAGCACAAAGTCGAGGCAACTATCACGCTCACCTTCGACACCGAGGTCGACACAGACGACCTCGACCAGTTCACTGAGAATGACAGCGATCTCGACGCCGAGGACTCTGACGCCGTCCACGACGTCCTGATGGACATCTATCATGATCCGGACCTCTTGATCGAAGTCCTCAACAACGAGTCTTTCCTCGTTGACAAGGTCAAGATCGAGGTCACGCACTCAAAGGAGAAGAAAGGACAGTAGTCATGCACCTCACTCACCACATCATCGCTCGCCAAGGCGAAGGCAAGCACCAGGACGGCCTCGTGAGCATACGCCACACGCGGACGCTCTACACCAAGACTGAGATCCACGGTCTCATTGACCAGCTCCAGTCCATCGCCCGGAGGATGCAGCCGAAGACCATCGCGGAAATGCTCCCAACCGTCACGCCTTTCAACTAGCGCCAACAGCGGCCGGCCCGCTCCTTCGGAGCGGCTGGCCTTCCTCTTTCGGAGCCCATGCCATGCGCACAAACATCATCTCATTCACAATCCGAGGTGAGATGTTCCGAGCCGACATCTCAAAGCTCTCACCAAAGATCCTACACCGAGCCGCGCTCTTCGGCCTCGAGACCACCCTGCGCAACGCCGTCTCCGCAAGCGGTGCAGCCGATCACGAAGCCCGGACTCTCGCAATCTCAAAGCGCCTCGACATCCTGCGCAAAGGCGAATGGAGAGAGCCCACGCCATGACCTACGACACCGCCCTCGTGCTCATCCTCATCTTCGGCTTCTACGCCTGGCTCATTGGAACCCTCCAACGATGAAAACGATCTACGAAGTTGAACTCATGGCCATCGATAAGGCTGAGATGGTCGAGCTCACAATGGACGAATCCCTCAACGTCTCCAAGGATCTCAAATACGCCTATGGCACTGAGTCCCCATTCGCCAAGGCTTTCAACATCGTCTACCGCAAAATCACAGAAGGAGCCAACACCCCGCGGTACGTAATCGTGAAGGTCGTGCCATGACCGACCGCAAATCTCAATCCCGAGTCAACCCACCGGAGCTACTCATGCTAGTCGACTACCAGGGCCGAGAGGCCGCCCGGATCGCCCTCATCTACGGCATCGTCCGGGGCAAGCGACCACTCACCGAGGACGAGGCAAAGGAAGTCCTCAAGCTCAAGCGCGCCATGTCTGACGAGGACAAGAAGGCCAAGCAGCCGGACTACAGCCTCGATGACTTCGAGAAGGAGTTCACCAAATGAACGAGCGGATCTCCAGAATGGAACTCGAGATCCTCCGACTCAGCCTCCGCCGGGTAGCTGAGGCCACCTGTGATCCCGACATTCTCCGTGAGATCCCACACCCCGACAGCGAGCGCGGATGGAGCCGCCTCTGCATCCACCTTATCAACTGGATTGCCTCCCATCAGAAGGACCACGCCAATGGACCCCCAGCACATTACGAAGATCCGCATGATCGCGGACATGACGACCCTCAGCCTCAAATACGCCATCGAGCTCTTCGAGAGCCGCCACCTCTTCGGAGATCACCAAACCACCCACATCCGCCTGATGCACAACCTTCTCACCAAGCTCGGCTACCAAATGGCCGAGACCCTGAACGTCGCAGCTGAAATGGAGGGACATAGCAATGAGTCTACATCCTCAACTGAATGAAGCCCTCGAGGAGACCAGAGAGGGGCTCACCACACACGCTGCCCGGCGTCTCAACGACCCCGACCGCTACAAGCAGATGAAGGCCCGGTTCGCCCTCAACGTCTTCGTGCCATTCATCGACTGGTTCCGTGACGAGGCCAGCACCGGCGAGATCGATCAAGCCGCAACCGCTGCAACCCGAGGCATCAGCCACATGGTCGCACTCCTCGCCTCCACCGCGGGAGACGACAAGATGGAGCGCAGCGCGAGCCTCATCTTTGCCACGCTCATGGAGGAGATGACACACTACATGGTCGAGAACAAGAAGGGCCGCCCCTGATGTTCGCCCCCGAGCCATCCTCCCTCACTCACATGGTGCTCCTGACCGCCTGCGCCGTCGCATCCTTCGTCGCTGTCAGTCTCGGGCTCATCTACTGGAGCTGGCTCACTATGGGAGCCGGCTTCATTCTCTTCTGCTACTATTTGAGTGAGATCCTTCGGGAGCTGCACTACCTGCTCCAAGCTCGAAAGGACAACCGCGAATGACCGCCCCGCGCTCACACGCCCCGAAAGCCGTCGAGGACGAAGTTGCCGCCCTCTGGTTCCGCGCTCCCCTCAAGCTCACCTTCGAGCTCAAGGCCAACGCCAACTACTACCGCCATCAGCTCTACTACGTCCGCAAGCAGATGGCCGAGGCCCATCCCGAGCTCAACAGCCTCGGCGTCTTCGTCTACCAGCAAGGCGAATACTGGATCCTGGAGATCAAGTCGAAGAACCGCGCGCTCCACCAGGCACTCGAAGAAGCTGGAATCTCAGCCGGCCCACCCCCCCTAGATGAGGACGCCATTCCATGAAGGATATGTCAGACTTCACCGTTAATCTCAGCTCATCAGTTCCAGCTCTCTTCCGAACTCCGAAGGAGCGCCATGAATACGGCCACCTCCTTGCGAAGAACCTCGAGCTCCAGCTCAAGGTAATGGGGATCCAAGTCAAGGTCATGTTCGACATCTTAACCCCCGAAGGTACTAGTGAAGGACCAGATGACGAGGACGTAACATCCCGTAATGCAAAGTGATGGAACTGAACACTGATCAGAGTTGACTTTTCTCCCCTTGTGTGCATAATTGCCACACCCTTGGAGCACCAGATGCCGGCTCACTCCCCCCAACACACCCCGAGCTGGCACATCGTCCCTGGTGCTCCAAGGGCATTTCGAAGCGAAGCAGACCTTAGGAGAACTAGCATGAAGACGTTGTGCGGGCTCTTATTCACTGGACTCATCCTCTGCCCCATTGCCGGAGCAGAGGCCAAGCAGACCCCGAAGCGAATCCTCGTGGTCAAGATTGTCAAGCAGAGCAGGCCATCATATGGCAGCTGGGAAGGCGGCACATATCTGCCCTCCGAGCGTGGAAATCCCCTGAGCAGCCCCAAGAAGTTCTGGGACTACAACGACCGCTGGCAGAGCGGAGGCTCGAGCCAGTAGTCGGCGCTCCATTGGCCCAAGTGGATGCACCACCGCTTGGGCCATATCCTCCCCGATGGTGCTCAAAGGAAGGTGAATCATGCGTCGCGATGTTCCAGCCGGCACACTGCTCCAGATCGACGGGATCCTTTGGGACAAAGCTCTGAAGGCCGGTCGAGCCGTCACCCTCATCGGTGCCGTCAGCAGCGGCCCGGGGACTCCCCCGGACCTGCCGCCCGACCTTCCTCCAATGCCAGGCGAGCCGCCCACGGAAGGCGTCAAGCCTCCCCCTCCAGGTGGTGGCTGGGGCTACCATCCCGAATATGGCTGGGGCTACTTCCCCGGCGGCGGCGGAAAGCCACAGCCCCCAGGAAGTGGCTGACTCGCCCAACTCTGGAGGCGGTTCTGCCGCCTCCTCTCTTGAAGGTCAACAAAGGAACACGCCACCAATGACCGCGAAGCCTTTCACCAAGATCGTGGACTATACGAAGGAAGAGCTCGAAGACGCAATCCTCGAGGCCGTGGAGCACGCCAGGAACCACGGCTTCGACTTCTACATCTTCCTCCGGGGCGCAGACGCCTATTTCGAGAAGAGGCACCGGAGGATCAACCCCGCGCAGACCCGCATCAGCAGCTGGCAAGGCGACCACAGCACAGGAGAATGGAAAACTCATGGCCCTCACCCGAAATCGCAACTTCATGGGCAAGAATCGCCCAACGAACGAGCCCAATCAGGCCGACCACATGGCCGACCTGTACAGCAAGGGACGGACCCCGTTGAAGAGGACCCGGGCGATACCCCAAGCCTCGGGTCACAACGTCCACGCGGCAAAGCCAAACCCGCAGAGCCTCCGGACGAAGTCCCAGGACCCGGCAGTCCAAACCCAGCGGTTCCCGATGGGCGGCGGAACCGTCCCAGGTAGTGGAGGCCGGGCCCCCTCAGAGCCAGCCGAGCCTCACATGCCCTCTGGCTACGATCCAACGAAGGTCTGAACCATGATCCTCACGCTCCAGCCCGGACAGTTGGTCGAGCTCGGCATCGCCTACCTCGACGAAACGGAGAGGCCAATGCAAGCGCCAGCTCTGCTCGACTACACCCCGCGCTGGACGCATGAGAATCCGGCAATCGCAACGCTGACCGTCGCCCCAGATGGCCTCACCGCTCAGGTCGAGGCCCAGGGCGCCGGCAGCGACCTGGTGCAAGTTGCCCTCTCCGTCGGCGGGCGCAGCTACCAGAGCGCCCTCCTCCTCAACATTCTCGCGGCCCCGCCGCAGCCGACCCTCACCCAGATCGCAATCAAACCTCTCACGAGCTATGAATGACAAGAGGACGTATCGGACTTGGCCGCCGTGTGCCCGGCCGGAAGAAGTACTGGAAGGTCACCCTCCCGGAATCTCTGGCGCACGAGATCGACCTCATGTTCTACGACTCAGGCAGCATGAGGATCACCTACGGCAGCCGCTCACATCTCGTGACTGCCCTACTCCAGCAATGGCTCACAGAAAGGAAGAGTGAAATCCATGAACGACGCCAACAGTTTGCCGGGCAGCCCGGCGGACCTGGAGCCCCCACTCCTCACTCCCCTCGAGAGCCCGGAGAAGCTGGACCCGGCAGCCCTGAACGCTCGCCTCCGGGAGGTCCAAGTTCTCCAGACGAAGAGGGAATTGGAGCCGTCGGAAATTCGGGAGAGTATCACTTTGATCCAGATCCTTCGTGGGACGATGTCGACGGCGGGACCGAAGGCGAAGCCCCGGGCAGCGAGGAAGCTCAGCTCCCTGGCCGACTTTGAAGCCAGCCTCGGCATCGTGGGAGGCAAGACCTGATGACGCCCGGCCTGCCTCTCTACGTCGACAGCTCCATGCTCTCGACTCTCCGCGCCTGCAAGCGCAAGTTCTTCTGGAGCACCATCCATGCCCTCTATCCCACAGGACGAAGCGTCCACCTCATCGCCGGAGCAGCCTTCGCCGCCGGAATGGAAGCCGCCCGACGTCTGGCTTTCACGGCGGGCAGCGATAGCTCGCATCAAGCTCTCCTTGAGGTCGCTCTACCTCCTTTCCTGCGAGAATGGGGAGACTTCGAGCCCCCCGACGCCAGCCCCAAGTCCCTCGTCAACACCTTTTCCGCCCTCTCGGAGTATCTCGAGCTGCACCATCCCCTCCGTGACGTCATCCAACCCCACATGAGGGAAGATGGTTCGCCCGCCGTCGAATTCACCTTCGCGATTCCCCTCGTGGAGACCCGCTTTCCACGCCACCCCTCAGGCGAGCCCTTCGTCTTCGTCGGCCGCTTCGACATGCTTGGCTACTACGGCTCCGAACGCCTGCCCGTCATCGTGGACGAGAAGACGACCTCCTCGATCGGCTACGCCTGGGAGAACCAGTGGAGTCTCCGGGGCCAGTTCCTCGGCTACGTCTGGGCTCTCCAGCAGCTCGGCTTCAGCGTTCACAACGTCGCGGTGCGAGGGATCGCGATTCAGAAGACTCAATTCAAATTCGCCACCGCCCTTCCCACATTCGGCCACCATCTCGTGGCCCGCTGGGAGGGGCAACTCATCAACGATCTCATCGACATCACGGAGACCTTCAAAGCATGGGAACCTAGGGCAACTGAGGAGAAGCTGGTCGAAGGCTATTGGGATATGAACCTTGCGGACGCATGCTCGTCCTACGGGGGCTGTGCCTTCACCACGCTCTGCGAAGCAAAGCGTCCCCAGCCATTCTTCTCCAACTACATCCGCCACCGCTGGGATCCGCTCTCGCGGAATCCCGTTACAGAGCTCACCTCCACACAAGGGAATGGAGACTCGAAATGCTCAAGCTGTCAACCGCTGCCGTGGGCGCCATCGGAGCCCTCGGAGCCCTCCTCTACGCTTGCCCGGCCGCCGCCCAGTCCCCCGTCGAGTGCATCGGAGACTTCGACGGAACCAGGGCCCGAGGCAACGTCAGGATGAACCTCGACTGCGCCTTCGTCCGGGGCCGACCCCGGGCCTCTCGAACCTCTCGTACACAGGTGCGGGTTCGACGCCCGGCCCGGGAGGAGGAGGTACTATACGAGCCCGGACCTCGCTACGGGCGCGCCCCCGCCTACTACGACTACGACGACGAGGAGGCCATCCTCCTCGAGCGTCCGCGTCGTCCAAGGGTCTTCATCGAAGCGGAGCCCTACGGCGCCTGGGACTGGTGCCCCCTCGGGTTCCTCTTCGGCAGATGGTGAGGTCATCACACGTTGGATCATCACATGGAAGAGCCCCCTCTCAGGAGAGCAATACTACTACCATCCCGACAGCGGGGGCCTCACCTTGTGGACGCCGGAGCGGAACGAGGCTCGGATCTTCAAGACCCGGTCCGAGGTGGAGGCCAGCTTCCGCTGGCTCTCTCGCCTCGTGAAGCCCCAGATCGAGACGATCCGAGTGCGGCTCATCATGACCCCGGCCAAAGGCGGCTGAGCCTCCCTTCGGGAGGCCCACCATGATCTACGTGTTCGGTCCCAGACGATCACCGACTTGCAGAGATTGCTGGGACGATCTCTGCACAATGAACTGTGGTCCAAGCCGTGGAGAAATACAAAGAGAAGCTAGTCAAGCGCCACGTGATAACGTGGTTCAATCCCGCGACCCAAACTCTGTTCTTCTTCCACCTGGGGGATCACGGGCAGATCGGATGGACAACTCGCCAAGACGAGGCGAGAATCTTCCGAAGCAAGGGAGAGACTGGCCCGGCGCTCACCTGGCTCCGCCAGTTCGTTCGACCAAAGGTCGAAGACGTCAAAGTAAAGGAGAGCATACCAGTGGCAAAAGCACACCCCGGCTTCAAGGCCGTGCAGAACAGGATCGCCCGAAAGCAAGGCGTCTCCCCCGCGCGGGCGGGAGCGATGCTAGCAGCAGGGACTCGGCGCGCAAGCGCCGGAGCGAAGAAAGCCAACCCCCGACTCAAGAGAGTGAAAGGCTGACCCATGGCAAAGAACCCAATCACATCCCGCGCCGCCCGAAAGGAAGGCATCACGAAGGACCGGCCGGGCTTCCAAGGCTTCGCGAAGGGTGGGGCTGCAGCGCGGCCCCGGCCGCCCAAGCGCCCGAAGCGGGGTCGCTGATGTGGCGAATCGTCTCGCGGAAGCCGAACCGGCCCCACGTCTACCTTCGGGTTCCTCGAGACTCCAACGATCTCCTGGGCTGGGTCACCTCCCCGGGGGCGGCCACGACCTTCGCCTCCAAAGCCACAGCCCTCGAGTTCGCCCACCACTTCCAAAGCACCAACGTCAACGCCAAAGTCGAAAGGCTCGGAACCCATGCCTCCACGCTCAAAAGCCCAAGCGCGCTTGATGGCCGCAGCAGCCCACACTCCAGGGGGCTTCGGCGGCGTAAGCCAAAAAGTCGGGCGCGAGTTCGTGCCGAAAGGATCGCACATCTCAAAGCGGCTTCCGGAGAAAGTCCGGAAGGGGAAAGCGGGGGGCTCTAAACGAGGGAGGAGGTAGATCGTCATGAAGAAGAAGTAATGTCAGTCGGAGCCCGAGGCAGAGCTGCCGTTGTCACGCCCCGGGCTCCCCCCCGGCCGAAGGCCGGCGGCCATCGCATTTGAGGGACCATCACCATGTCAATGTTCACCAAGCCACAGAAGCGAACCAGCCGCCTCGCCGAGGCCCTGGCCGTCTCCTCCGCCAAGGAGCACCTCTTCGATCTCCCGGACTACCTTGCGAAGCTCATCGAAGACTTCGAGGCCCGGGACGTCCACCCCGAATACCGCCAGGACGTCTACAAGACGCTGGCCGCCGCCGTCAACGTCTGCCGGACCGTGATCAACCCATCCTATCCCGCCAAGCCCGCGATCGAAGAGATCGGCCAGCTCATGACCATGCTACCCCGAATGCTGCTTCACCTCACGAACCGGCCCACCACCACGGGCTGGGCCATCATGATCCCGCACACACGGGAGATCTTCCCCTCCGTCTACAGCACCGAGGGCGAAGCCCAGGCTCAGCTCGCTCAGCTCCAAGCCTTCAGCCCCGCGATCCGCGGGAACATCATCCCGGTGCGGATCACAAGCGAGCACGTCTCGGCGCCGGAGGCCCCGAAGCGCCTCGTGGAGCCCCTCCTCCGGCCCGACCGCCCTGCAGCCCTGGCCTCCGACGATCCCATTCCCCAGGGCATCCGGCCCCCACGCCAGCTCAGCTTCGACGACCTCATGCAGCGGGTCGCACGTGTTGAGGGAGAAGTGAGCGAGGGATTATCTCCCCCTGTTTCCGGCGCCCCAGAGGAGCCAAAGAATGAACGCGAAACTTCGCCTTAAAAACGCCATTATTCTGGCGTATGTAACGCATTCGGGCACATACATACGTGGCCTTAGAATCGCGTTAAACATGCGTTAATGAGGCGTAACATGACAGACAAGTCCAAGCCAAATCTACAGTCTTTCACCGACGAGCAAGTCCGCGAGTATTACGAGAAAAGGAGAGCCAAGCTCGAATGGATGCTCTGCAATCTCTGCACCAAGAGATTTAAGCAGACCAGGAAGTGGCAGAAGTTCTGCAGCGACAGCTGCCGGGTCATGTTCTTTCGCCTACGACACGCCATGGAACAGGAAGCAAAAGATGAACGACCAGACGAACTCACCGTTGAACAGCATCCAGGCTCCGTCTATCCTCCTCATGGGTGAGACTGGTGCCGGCAAGACCCACTCCCTCCGGACGCTCCTCGCTTCCGGCCTCGAGGTCTTCGTCATCGGGACGGAGCCCAACTTCCTTGACACGCTCGTCGACGCCGCGGGCCCCCGCCTCATGGATCGCCTCCACTGGCGAGCGATCCAGCCATCCCGCGTGGGAATCAAGGGCCTCCAGGAGATGGTCAAGAAGGTCGCACAGCTGGACTTCGACTCCCTCTCGAAGATGCGGCCAGACTCCGGCCGGGCCACGGCGCAGCTCGTCACGGTCCTCTCGACCCTGGAAGACTTCAAGGACGACCGCACGGGGAAGTCCTTCGGCTCTGTGGAGTCTTGGGATGCCCGCCGAGCCCTCGTCATCGACTCGCTCAGCGGACTCAACCTGATGGCGATGGACATCACCATCGGGAACAAGGTCACCGCCCACCAGGGCGAGTGGGGTGTAGCCATGGGGACGCTGGAGAAGCTCCTCCTCAACCTCACCAGCAATCTCCGCTGCTTCTTCGTCCTGACGGCGCACCTCGAGCGGGAGACGGACGAGCTGACCCAGGGCTCCAAGCTGATGCCCTCAACGCTGGGTCGCAAGCTGGCCCCCCGGCTGCCCCGCTTCTTCTCCGAAGTCGTCCTCGCATACCGCGAGGGAGAGCACTACTATTGGTCAACGGCCCAGACTGGGGTCGTCCTGAAGCACCGAGCGCTCCCGCTCGGGGCAAAGCTTGAACCTTCGTTCGGCCCGATTGTTCAAGCTCACCACAGCCGCGTCGCGGCTGTTAACGGCCGCCAACCCTAAGTGGAGTACGATCCCATGGGAGTATTTGATCCGACGAAGTTCCTCGAGTCCACCACCACGGATGCCGGCAGCACCGCCCGGAATCCAGTCCCTGCAGGCGAATACAAGGCAACCATCGATGATCTTGAACTCCGGACTGCAAACACTAAGAACGGCGAGCGCCAGATTCTCCGCGTCATTTGGGAGATCCATGACGAGGGCGCGAAAGAGGCTACGGGTCTTGACAAGGTCACTGTCCGCCAAGATATTTGGCTGGACCTCACGCCAGCTGGGAATGACCTCGATTACTCGAAGGGGAAGAACATTGGTCTGGGTCGGCTCCGTGAGGCTGTTGGCCAGAACAACGCAGGGGAAGCGTGGAACCCCGGAATGCTCAAAGGAGCCGGGCCAGCCCTCCTGGTGGTGATTGAGCGGCCCGACGAGCGCTCTGACGTCGTCTACAATGACGTCAAGTCCGTCGGACAGCTCAGCTAGTGCATTGGGGGAGAAGTGACACGCCGCACTCCTCCCCCTTTCGCTCCCCGAAAGGCTCACCATGCGCCTACTCCCCTCAAATCTCATCACCGTCCCCGACCGCCAGCGGAAGAGCCGGCCTCGGGACTTCATCCAGAAGCTCAAGGACTCCATCGTCAGCAAGGGGCTCCTGCATCCCATCGTCGTCACCTCTGCCCTCGACCTCGTGGCCGGCGAAGGACGCTTGATTGCGATGCGGGAGCTCCACATCGACGGCATCCGCTTCAACCACAACGGGGCGCCCGTAGCGCCTTCCTGCATCCCCGTCTCGACCCTGGGAGAACTCACCCCTGACGACGTGGCCGAGGCCGAACTAGAGGAGAACATACTCCGTGTCCCGCTCACCTGGCAAGAGGAAGTCGAAGCGAAAGTCCTCATACATCAGCTCCGAAAACGAAGCAACCCCGCCCAGACCCTCACCCAAACCGCCGCTGAGATCAGCGCGACCAGAGAGACCACCGTTGAGAATGAGCGTCACTCGCTATCGAAAGCCATAATGGTCAGTCAGCACATGGCGAATCCCAGAGTGAAGGCCGCCAAGACCCTGAATGAGGCGGCCAAGATCGCCCTGGATGACCTCGAGAATTCGCTCCGAACGCAGTTGCTCGAGCGCGGGGTCACCACAAGCCAGCACCGGCTCATCAAAGGGGACCTCCTCAATGTCCTCCCTTCTCTGGACTCCAACTCCTTCGATGCGATCGTTGTGGATCCGCCGTACGGTATCCGTGCAGACGAGTACAGGACCATCACGAAGGTTGCCGGCGAGCGAAAGCATCACGAAGGCCACTTCTACGATGACACGCCGGAGTACTCGGATCAGATCTGCACGACGGTCCTTCGCGAAGGCTTCCGCCTTCTTCGCTCTCGGGGTATCATTTTCATGTTTTGTGATCCTGATCGCTTTGCTTATTATCGTGAGGCAGCCCTCAAGCAAGCCTTCAGTGTCTGGCGGACTCCCCTCATCTGGCACAAGACCGGCGCCGCCTCCGGCTTCGCACCGTGGGGCGCCGGCGGCTTCATCCGCTCGTACGAGATGATCCTCTTCGCCACCAAGGGCCGCAAGATCCTCACCAGCCCGGGAGGGCCCGATGTACTTCAGGTCGACCGTGTCCACCATAGCAACCGGCAACATGCTGCTGAGAAGCCTGTTGAGCTTCTGCTCAAGCTCATCAAACTTGCGTGCATTCCGGGGGACCATGTACTTGACCCGTGTTGTGGCAGCGGTAGCATATTTGCCGCCGCGAACGAGGCACATATGGTTGCAACGGGAATTGAAATCGATCCGGCCTATCATGCCACCGCGGGTGCTCGGATCCTTAAGGCGGCTGAAGCCCCTGCGCCGGAGACCGAGACATGAAGAGCCAAAGCGACAGCCACACAGCTGGGCTTTTCCAAGGTACCCGTGGTCCTCGGGACTCCCGTATCGTCCTGGTCGGCGAAGCCTGGGGAGAAGAAGAAGCCCGCCAAGGTCGACCGTTCGTCGGCACGTCCGGCTGGATCCTTGACAAGATGCTGGTCGAGGCGGGGATACCGCCGGACTCAGTGCTGATGACCAACGTCGTGGGCCAGCGGCCCCCAGGGAACGACTTCAATCACTTCCTCGTGCCCAACAAGGGCTCGACCAATGCCGACCTCCTCTTCGGAATACCTGCCGGCCCAGACCTTCAGCGAGGAGTCACGCACCTGGGGCAACTCATCTCGGCTTGTAATCCGTCCCTTGTGGTTGCCGCTGGAGCCTGGCCACTATGGGCACTTTCGACTCACGCTAGTGTCAAGACAGTCAAGGGCTATAGTCACCCTAGTGGCATTGCCAACTGGAGAGGATCTCAAACCCACACTCGAGAGGTTTTTGGGTCTCGACCTCTCCTCCCTATCTACCATCCTGCTGCTATCGCCAGAGAGTGGAAACTCCGCGCCGTTACTGTGCATGATCTCAGAGCTCGCGCAGCTCGGTTCCTTAAAAACCCAGCGACTTGGAAGCCCCTCTCCCAATCGATCCAGCACAAACCCACATACGGAGAAGTAGTTGATGTCCTCGCAACCATCGAAGCCGTCGGGGGCCGCCTCGCCGTCGACATCGAGACTTACCGCAGACGATGGATCAGCTGCGTCGGCCTTGCTTGGTCTAAGCGGGAAGCAATCTGTCTGCCTTTCTTCAGTTTCGACCCCGGAGGGGCCTACAGACCCTACTGGACCCCTGAGCAGGAGCAGGACATCTGGCTTCGACTTAGACGAATCCTTCAGGACCCGACCATCCGAATCATCGGACAGAATTTCGGTTACGATACCCAATTCTTTCATCGATGGTACGATATTCACGCTCTCTGTGCCTTCGACACTATGGTCGCGCATCACCTTCTTTATCCTGGAACTCCGAAAGGTCTCGACGACCTCGCCAGCCTCTATTGTGATCACTATTGTTTTTGGAAAAAAGAGAGCCAGGACTGGGATACAAAAGAGTTTGGAGCTGAGGCTCACTGGCTCTACAACGCTAAGGATTGTCTCTATACCTACGAAGTCGCCGAGGCGCTCCGCGAAGTCCTCGCCGCCGAAGGCATGACGGGGCTCTTCGACTTCCAGATGCAGCAGTGGAGGCTGGCCCGGGAGATGACCCTCCGGGGCGTGGCTTACGACACCGACTACATCGCGGAGCTTCGCAAGCACCTCGCGGCCGACGCGGCCGAAACGGCCGCTTGGCTCGCCCAGGCCGTCCCCTTCGAGATCACCGGGGGCACCCCCTGGTACAACAGCCCCGCGCAGATGATGGACCTCTTCTACCAGAGGCTCGGCCTCCCCATCAAGAAGCACAAGAAGACCAAACAGCCCACCATCGACGACAGCGCGCTCGTCGAAATAGAGGAGAAACACCCATGGCTTAGCGGCTTGACCCAACGTGTGAGGCACCTGCGATCCGTGAGGGTCTTCACCAGTCACTTCATCGATGCCAGGCCATCTGCCGATGGCCGACTTCATTGTCAGTTCAACCCGGCACATCCTGAGACGTTCCGCTGGAGTTCCTCCGCCACTGGGTTCGGCGAAGGGACCAACCTCCAGAACGTGCCCAAGCCGGTTGAGGACTGACGGGGCAGGAGCCTTCAACGCTCACTGGGGTACCTCATGGCTATAGCTCTGCACTCATCAACTCGTGACATCCCTTTCGGACCAAAGGTAGCAGCCTGCGACCGCGTGCACGCGGAGAAGTATCGGATGCGGGGAGAGAACTTCCGGGCCGCCATGACGCGGGTGGCCTCAACACTAAGCGACAGCTCGGAGCACTTCGATGCCCTCAGAGACATCCTCCTCAACCTCCGGTTCATGCCCGCCGGACGGATCCAGGCCGCCATTGGTAGCACTAAGGCGATTACTCCCTACAACTGCTTCGTTAGTGGAACAATTGAGGATAGCTTCACCGACGGCAACGGCTGCATCATGGAACGAGCGAAGCAAGCTGCAACTACAATGCGTCTGGGAGGCGGAATTGGGTACGACTTTAGTACTCTGCGACCTCGTGGAGAACTTATTAAAAAGCTCCAGTCCGATTCCTCCGGGCCGGTTAGCTTCATCGAGATCTTCGATGCTGTCGGACGTGCAACTTCTTCGAGCGGACATCGCCGAGGCGCTCAAATGGGCGTACTCCGCGTCGATCACCCAGATATTGAGGAGTTTATTCGAGCTAAACAAAATGTCGGGCGACTTACTGGGTTTAATCTCAGCGTCGGAGTCACAAATGAGTTTATGCAGCTGGTTGAGCGAGACGGGTGGTTTCGGCTCCGCTGGAGCGGGAAAGAGTACCAGCAGGTGGACGCCAGAGAGCTCTGGAACTCCATCATGAGGTCGACCTACGATTGGTCCGAGCCCGGCGTCCTCTTCATCGACAACATCAACGAAGGCAACAACCTCCACTACTGCGAACGCATCGCGGCGACGAACCCCTGCGGGGAGCAGCCCCTCCCGCCCCACGGGGCCTGTCTCCTGGGCAGCTTCAACCTCGTCCACTACCTCGAGCCCCACGACCTCGGCGAGGCCCCGAACGGCCAGCGCTACTGGCTCGATCTCTTCCAGCTCGCCGAGGACGTCCCGCACATCGTACGAGCCATGGACAACGTCGTCGACGCCGCCCGCTACCCGCTCTACGAGCAGGAGAAAGAAGCCCACTCCAAGCGCCGAATGGGCCTCGGCGTGACGGGCGTTGCGAATGCACTCGAAGCAATGGGTCACCGCTATGGAAACCCCGGATTCCTTGAAGCCCTCGACCGAGTCCTCGAAACCCTCCGAGACGCAGCCTACCGTGCCTCCATTGAACTGGCTCGAGAGAAGGGACCCTTTCCTCTTTACAAGCCCGCCGAGTACGGAGCCGGACGCTTTATTCAGACGTTACCTGATGACTTGCAATCCCTACTCTCCGCACATGGTATTCGCAACAGTCATCTTCTCTCCATCGCTCCGACAGGCACGATCAGCTTTGCGGCAGACAATATCTCTTCCGGCATTGAGCCTGTCTATGCTCACAAAGTCCTTCGGCACATCAATTCCGCTGAAGGCACTGCGATTGTGGAGCTCCGCGATTATGGAGTTGCCAATCTCGAGACTCATGGCCGGACCGTCGAAGAGTGCTCCGTCGAAGACCATCTCAAGGTCCTCGCCGTCGCCACCAGATACGTCGACAGCGCCGTCAGCAAGACCATCAACGTCCCCTCCGACATCACCTGGGAGGCCTTCAAAAACATCTACGTGAGTGCGTGGAAGCTCGGAGCGAAGGGCTGCACGACCTTCCGCCCCGGTGGCCAGCGGGCCGGCGTGATCGAGGCCGCGGAAGAGAACCACCTCGTCGGCGTCCCCCTCAACGCCTGCGAGCTCAACGGAAGGACCTGCGAATGAGCAAGAGAGTCCCAATCGGGCCCCGGGAGCCCTTGCCCGGGCCCTACAGCAGGGAGCCCTGGCAACAGGGTCCCTGCCCCTTCACCATCCTCGGGATCTGCGCCGCCAACATCCCCGAGCACTGCCTCTGCAAACGGAGACTCACCAATGCAGCCCCTCCCCAACATCCGGCGGGCCTTCCTTCCGGACCCGAAGCACATCCTGTTCGACGTCGACCTCTCCGGGGCGGACGCCCAAGTGGTAGCGTGGGAGGCGAACGAGCCGGCCCTCAAGCGGGCCTTCCTCGAGGGCGTTGACATCCACAACTTCAACGGCAAGAGGATCTGGGGAGACGCGTATGACCCGAAGAAGATCCGGCGGAAACTCACCTGGCGAGACGAATGCAAGCGTGGGGTTCATGGTACGAACTATGCTGGCGGTGTACGAGCCCTTCAATCCGCCCTTGGTTGGCGAGTTGCAGAGGTCGATCAGTTCCGCTCCACCTGGTTCCGTCTTAACCCTGGAATTCTCGATTGGCACAGACGAGTCGAACACCTTCTTCGGACCACAAAGACAATCACTAACGCTTTCGGATACCGTATCATATACTTTGATCGACCTGATGTTCTCCTGCCAGAAGCTCTTGCTTGGATCCCTCAGAGCACCATTGCCGCCGTCACGGCTCGAGCAGCTGATCGTATGTCCCGGCGCTGCCCCTGGGCACCACTCCTCCTCCAAGTCCACGATTCCCTCGTCTTCCAGCTGCCGATTAGCATGGACCAACCCGCGAGCTATAAAGCGATCCGAGCTGCCCTTGAGGTTCCGATCCCTTTCCCTGGTGACCCCCGAACCATCCCCTGGGGCATCAAGCGAAGCCTGAGGAGTTGGGGCGACCTCGAGGCCACCACCTGGCGAGACCTGGGCGCATGAGAGCCTTCCCGAACTGGCTCCAGGCCTATGTGGCGCACCAGAGGTTCAGCGAGAGTCCCACCCGCTTCCACTTCTGGACCGGCGTCGCGACCCTCGCGGGCGCCCTCCGTCGCCGGGTCTGGATCGAGATGCGCATCTTCCAGTGGACCCCGAACTTCTTCATCATCCTGGTTGGGCCGCCCGGGACGGCCAAGAAGTCCACCACCATCCGCCAG
>Ga0182039_10000823_pt1 | contig 16217 bp, 15 predicted proteins | sample sta12Can44000111_FD_125975 | JGI IMG/M metagenome (GOLD analysis project Ga0182039, IMG submission 125975) | Lab enrichment of tropical soil microbial communities from Luquillo Experimental Forest, Puerto Rico - statanox.12C.anox.44.000.111 | ecosystem: Environmental > Terrestrial > Soil >...
AGCGCGGCTGCGGGATATGGTCTACGCGGCACGCACGGTCGTGCCCTTCACGGGAGCAGGGATCTCGACCGAGTGCGGTATCCCCGACTTTCGGTCGCCAGGCGGACTGTGGACCAAGAACCGGCCGATCCCGTTCGAAGAGTTCATGTCGAACCAGGAGGCGCGCAATCAATCATGGCGGCGCCGCTTCGCCATGGAAGAGAAATTCGCAGGCGCAAAACCAGGCCGTGGCCACCGGGCCCTGGCGAACCTCTATCGGGCAGGCAAGGTCCCGGCCGTGGTCACGCAAAATATCGATAATCTGCACCAAGCCTCGGGAATACCGCCCGAACACGTGATTGAGCTGCATGGCAATACGACCTTTGCTGCGTGCCTCGACTGCAACGCACGGTACGAATTGGTCTGGGTGCGCCGGCGTATGGATGCCGCTAACGGCTGTGCTCCGGATTGCCCTACATGCGGCGGTTACATCAAGACCGCGACCATCTCGTTCGGCCAAGCGATGCCGGATACCGCAGTGCGGCGTGCCCAGGACTTGGCGCAAGCTTGCGATCTTCTCGTGTCGATAGGCTCATCGCTTGTGGTTTGGCCGGCGGCCGGGCTTCCGCTGCTGGCGAAACGGAGCGGCGCAAAACTCGTGATCATCAATCGCGAAGCGACGGATTTCGACGAAATTGCAGATCTTGTCGTGCGCGATGACATCGGAACGGTGCTGGAACCGTTCGTGGCGGCGCAATCCGCCGCGTAAGATGCACATTGTACACAGGGAATGACACTTTTGGCACAGTGTTGCATTTTTGTCCTTTCGCGTCGGAACGCCGGTGTTATCTTCGATTCCGAAGAAGATTCGTGAAGCGCCCGTCGGGCGCCAGCACAGAAGCGGCGGCGGCCACGCGTCATGGCGTCGGACGGGATCGAACAAAAATCTCTCAGACCGGGTCTCGAGCCCGAGTCGTCACCCATAGATGAAACCTCCTCCGCAGGGGCCATCGAGGTCTTGGGCGTTATCAAGTGGTTCGATGTCGCCAAAGGCTATGGCTTCATCGTTCCGGACAACGGCATGCCTGACGTGCTTCTGCACGTGACTTGCCTGCGTCGTGATGGTTACCAGACGGCTTATGAGGGGGCGCGAGTGGTCTGCGAAGCGCTTGCCGGGCCGAAAGGCCTTCAGGCGTTCCGGATCATCACAATGGACGAATCCACGGCGGTTCATCCCGCCCAGATGCCGGCGCCGCGCACCCATGTTACGGTCGCGCCAACAAGCGGTCTCGAACGAGCACAGGTCAAATGGTTCAACCGGCTTCGCGGATTCGGCTTCCTTACGCGAGGGGAGGGGACGCCCGACATTTTCGTGCACATGGAAACGTTGCGGCGCTTCGGCATGACCGAATTGCGCCCAGGCCAATTCGTCCTGGTTCGATATGGACCAGGACCGAAAGGGCTGATGGCGGCGGAGGTGCGGCCGGAGAGCGGGCCGCTCGGGCCCGCATCGCATTAGATCCAGCCGGCCTTTTCTTCCGCATAGCATTCACCCATTCGCTTCGATTGCTGGCCGCGTTAGTCGTCGTTGGCTGGGCTTTCGCCACAGCCGTGCCGGTGGCGCGAGCGGGCGGGCAAGACACCATCGAAATCGTGACGCGAACCGGCGTGCACGCCTTCTCGGTCGAGCTTGCGACCAATACCGCTGAGCGCGCGCTCGGCTTGATGTACCGCAAGGAGCTGCCCGAGGGCCGCGGTATGCTGTTCGATTTCCAGGAGGACCAGCCGGTCCAATTCTGGATGCACAACACCTATATTCCGCTCGACATGATTTTCATCGCCAGCGACGGGCGCGTCGTACGGGTTGCGCAAGACGCCAAGCCTATGTCGGACGATCTGATCCCATCCGGGCGCCCGGTGCGGGCTGTGCTTGAGGTCATCGCCGGCACCGCGCGCAAATATGGCATTGCCGCCGGCGACCGCGTCACCGGGTCGTTTTTCGGCGGGGGGGTTGGGCGGTAGAGAACATATTCTTGCTGCCCGATGGCGAAACGGGTATCCGGTTCGGCGACAGGCGGGGTATAGCGCAGCCTGGTAGCGCGGCAGTTTTGGGTACTGCAGGTCGCAGGTTCAAATCCTGCTGCCCCGACCAACAAAACCCCTGCAAATAAAGGCTTTTTGCGTTGTGCCGCCGCTCAAGGCGTTGCACGAAAACCGAACAAATAACAGCAAAATCCCCGGAATTGAGTCGGAAAGTCCCGGAAAAAGTCCCGGAATAATTTTCGGCGTTCGCACATCGTTCGCGCGAGGCGTCGACTTTCCATGCTTGCCACGCTTGGCGACGATATAGCGGAGGAGGAAACGAACATGCCCGAACCGGTTTTTGTGCGGCTGTCGGACGAAGAGATCGAGGAATGCGAGCGCATGGTTCGCGAAATGCGCGAGCACTACACCACCGGCGAAAAAATGCAGATCATGCCGTGGAGCCGCGATCAATTGAGTATCGACGAATTGCGCGAATGGCTCGAGAGTCGCAAAGAGGCGGGCAGCAAGATCGACATCGCAACGTGCGAAATCAGCTGGTGGTACGCCGAAACATTGGACCCCTACGGCATTTGGCAGGAATTAGACGAATTTGACGAGGAGTACAGTTGTGTCGGCCGCGAGCGTTTCGCGCGCTCGCCCGAGAGCAACGGTTGGGTATCGATCGGCGATCTGCCGAAGGAAAAAATCCGCGCGTTTCACATGCGCACCAGCCTCGAATATCGCAGGCGCCACGAAGCAAAGGAAGCCGCTGAAAAGGAGGGGATCACGGTGACCTTTTGCACGGTGTGCGGCCAGGATCTGTTCGATGGAGAACACCGGGGCGATCTCGAGCGACGGTGCCGTGAACTGAGCGAGAAGATCGGCCGCAAGCGGGAGAAACCGGGTTCAAAATGAACGCGGTTATCGAGCCGCTCCGCCAAACTGGAAAGGGGAAAGGTGTAAACCATGGGAGTAGACGTGATCGGTCTAGACGGCGGATATTTCGGCAATAATTGGGCGTGGTGGAATCCACTTGTCGCCTACTGCAAGGAGATTGCACCGGACATCGTTTCGCGGTGTAAACGCTGGCACAGCAACGACGGCGACGGTCTGAATGGCGCGGATAGCGTAGCTCTGGCAGATGCCCTCCAGAACGAGATCGATAGCGGTCGCTGCGCCAAATACGCCGCCATCATCCCACGGCATTCCGTCGCAGTGCCGTACCTGGAGAACAACACCTGGCGCGCGGGCAAAGGGAGCGAACGGCCCTTCTCGGTCACGAACGTGCAGGAGTTCGTCACCTTCCTGCGCGCCTCCGGTGGCTTTGTAATCTGGTAATCGCCGCCAAGAAGGCTGATGAACTCGCGCCGCCTCATTCAATCACCTCGTCGGCGCGAGTAAGCACTGACTGCGGAATGGTGAGGCCCAGTACTTTGGCAGTCTTGAGATTGACTGCAAGCTCATACTTTGTGGGCGCTTGTACGGGAAGATCGGCTGGCTTCGCGCCCTTGAGAATGCGATCGACATAGACGGCGGCGCGCGAAGAAATTTCCGACGAATCCGGTCCGTAAGAGGCAAGGCCTCCGCCCGCGGTGTAATTGCGCAACCCGTAAACGCTCGGCATGCGATACCGGATTGCCAGCGCAGTAATCTGCTCGAGGTGACGGGCTGCTGTACCCAGCGTCAGGATCAGACCGCCGTTCGGCTCATTCGCAAACGCCGCAACTGCGCGTTCGATCTCGCCAGCGTCGCGAGGATCGATTGCGCTCAGATCCACGCCGACCGCCGGTGCCGTGGATTGGACCGCAGCGAACTGACCGATCCCAGCGGCCAGTGTGGGATCACGGAGGACTGCCGCCCTCGTCACGTTGGGTGCGATCTCTTTAAGCAGTTCGACCCATTTTCCCGCCAAGCTGTATTCAAATGCGATAAATCCAGTCGTATTGCCGCCCGGTCGTGCCAGACTGGCGACCAATCCTGCGCCAACCGGGTCGACGACATTGGCGAACACAATCGGCACGCTACGCGTGACTTGCTGCAGCGACGCAACATTTGCGCTGCCGCTGGCAAGAATAACGTCCGGAGCAGACTGGACTAATTCCGCCGCATATCGCCTAGAGAGATCGGAATCGGTTCTGGCCCATCGGGTGTCAATCCGCAGATTGCTGCCCTCGGACCAACCGAGTTTTTGCAAGGCTTGCGTGAACGCCATGACGCGCGCCTGACCTTCCGGCTCGTCAGCGCGGTAGTTCATCAGCACGCCGATGCGGCGCACAGTGCTGGACTGCTGCGCGCGCGTCGCGAGCGGCACCGCAGCCGCTGCACCGCTTATGACTGCAATGAACTCGCGCCGCTTCATTCGATCACCTCGTCGGCGGTGGAGAGCAGTGTCGGTGGGATAGTCACACCAAGCGCCTTCGCGGTCTTGAGATTAATCACCAATTCAAATTTGGTCGGCTGCTCGACAGGCAGTTGAGCGGGCTTCGCACCCTTGAAAATCTTGTCGATGAAAATCGCTGCACCACGAAACTTCGCATCGAAGTTCGTGCCATACGACAAGAGTCCACCGGCCTCGATGAATTCGCGGCGACCATAGATCGCCGGCAAGCGATACCGTGCAGCCAGTCCGACTATCCGGCTTCGAGCGTCTAAATATGTGACAAACTCAGCAACAAACACCACGTCCACTTTCGCTTCGCTCATCGCGGCGAACGCCTGTTCCAAACTGTCAGGAGCGGTCGCTAGATAGAACGGAGCGTTGAAGAAGGTGGTTTCCATGCCCAAGGCGGAAGCCGCCGCTCGCACCTCGCGAAATGCAATTTGATCCGGGGCGATCTGTTTATCACCAAGATGCCCTATACGCCGTGCGTCTGGTCTGATTTCGTGCAGCAATTCCACCTTCTTGCTCGCGAGATCGGTGGTTACAATACTATTACCCGTTATGTTGCCGCCTGGATGCGCTAGGCTGGTTACGAGGCCGGTCGCGACGGGGTCACCCGCGGTTGCCATAACGATCGGAATGTCGGCAGTCGCATTCTTGGCGGCCAAAGCCGCCGCAGTGGTCTCGGTCACGATCACGTCTACTTTCGCGCGCACCAGCTCGGTTGCTAGGATCGGCAAGCGATCATTTCCAGCAGCGTAGCGCCGCTCAATTCGCAGATTTTGCCCTTCCCGGTAACCAAGAGCCACCAAGGCGTCCTCAAGAGCTTTGTGGTTGGGAGTTGGTCCCGAGGCTGGGGTGAGAAAGCCAAGGTGGTGAACTCGGACGGAGTCTTGTGAGCGGGCAGCGACTGGCAATGTGAACACTGCCCCGATTGTGGTGATGAACTCGCGCCGCCTCACTCGATCACCTCGTCGGCTTGCACCAGGAATGTTTGCGGGATGGTTAGTCCAAGAGTCTTTGCGGTCCTCAGGTTGATGAAAAGCTCGACTTTGCTGGATTCCTGAACCGGCAGATCGGACGGTTTCTCGCCTTTGAGAACACGGCCGGTATAGGCACCGACAAGACGCATTGGTTCGGTGTAGCTGGCGCCATAGCTCAAGAGGCCGCCAGCCGCAGCGAAATCGCGATATTGATAGATGGCCGGTATTCCCTGATGCATAGCCATTGCAGCCAATTGCGTACTGCGAGTGTTGAAGAAGGGATCGGTCCCAATAAAGAGCGCCCTGATGTGCAAGTCGCCGATGGTCTGAAAGGCTGCATCGAGATCACTGTCCGACGCAGCGTGAAGAAGACGAAGCTGAAGCCCCATTGAACCGGCCGCCACTTCCAGTTCCTTGGACAAAGATACGGTGTTGGGATTGGTCGGATTGACAAGTGCGGCAACGCTCGTCGTCGGAACTAGCTGATGCAGAAGCTCCAGTCGTTTTGGACCAAGCTCGGCATTCTGCAAAGCCACACCCGTGAAGTTGCCGCCAGGGCGACTGAGGCTCGCGACAAGTCCCAGCGCGACCGGATCACCGCCAACTTCAAATACGGTCGGTATTATCGTTGTTGTGCCCTTTACGGCGAGCGCGACAGGCGTCGTGATTGCCGCAATCACGTTGACTTGCTGGCGCACCAGTTCGTCGGCCAAAGCCGGTAGGCGATCATAGTGGCCCTCGGCCCAGCGATATTTGATCGTGACGTTCTTGCCGTCCGTATAGCCTACTTCCATCAAGCCTCGGTTGAAGGCGGCAATACGCGAAGCATAGGCTTGCGGCGAAGTGCTGCTGATTAGCCCGACCACTGGTCTGGGGCCTTGCTGGGCAAGCGAACGGATTGGCTGGATTGCAATTCCAGCCCCGACAGTCGCAATGAAATCGCGCCGCCGCATGGTCGCCCTTGCATTCACGACGCGGCATCGTAGCGGCTCAGGCCAGGAGAACGGAAGTAGCTGGATAGAGCCGCAAATGTCCGCTTTGGGTCAAAAGCAGACATTGCAGCACGTCCGCACAATGTCCGCTTTACCCCCAAAAGCAGACATCGGTTGAGCGCGACTGACATCTCCGCTTTGCGCCACAAGCAGACAATCCGCTATCTCTTGACTAAGCAGGCGGAGGCTTCAATCTCCGCTGCGACTAGCCGACTGGACTAAGTCGAATTATCTTCAGTCGAGCAGCAAAGGAAGAGTGGAGTGAAGGGTAGCGACGTGCGATTAAATTACGTCAGTCACCGTCTGTTGTTCAATCCACACCGGCACCCGCGAGAAAACCGAACCTTGCGGAGACTCGTTCAAATTCGCTCGCGCGGCCTCGGATCAGGCCCGTCCTAATCAAACCGGCGAAGGGTCATTTATGGGTTGAGAAAAAACGTTTCCATCGTTCCTTTGCCCTTGACTACGGTGAAGCCTCGGCGTTCGAAGTTGAAGAGGTCGCCCAGCAGAGAACGCGTCGTGGCCGAGACCTGAATGCGTCCGGGCAGCGAATGGGATTCCATGCGGCTCGCGGTATTGACCGTGTCGCCCCAGATATCGTAGGCGAATTTATGCGTGCCGATGACGCCGGCGACGATCGGGCCGCTGTGGACGCCGATGCGCGCTTGCAGGTTTACGGCGGTTGCCGCCGCGATGTCGTTCACCGATTCGAGCATCCGCGTCGCAAGGGTGGCAATGCGAACGGCGTGATCGGGTTGCGCATCGGGAATCCCCGCCGCAACCATGTAGGCGTCGCCGATGGTCTTGATTTTTTCCACGCCGTACTCCGCGGCCAACTTGTCGAACTCTGCAAATATCCTGCCGAGAAAATCGATGACCCGGTCCGCCGGCATGTCCTGACTGATCGTCGTAAAGCCGACCAGATCGCAAAACAGGATCGTCGCCGCCGAAATCCGATCGGCGATGATAGTCTCGCCGTTGCGTAGGCGACTGACGATGGCTTGCGGCAAGATGTTCAGGAGCAAGGCTTCGGAGCGTTGTTTCTCCTGCTCCAGGTCGGCGATGAACTTCTTCTCCCGGTCGTGCAGCCATTTTTTCTCAAGCGACGCCCTGACACGCGCCTCCAGCAAGACCGGATTGACCGGCTTGGACAAGTAGTCCTCGGCCCCGGCCTCGATGCAACGCACCACGCTGTCCAGCTCGTCGAGCGCGGAAATCACAATCACTGGAACGTCGTTGGTCTGCTCCGCCGCCTTGAGACGGCGCAGCACCTCGAAGCCGCTCATTTCCGGCAGAATGAGATCGAGCAAAATCAGGTCGAATTGCTGGCTGGTGGCAAGGTCCAACGCGGCCGCCCCGTCCGCGGCGGTGATCACCTGGTGGCCGTTCTGGGTCAGCCGGCGCTCGAGCACGTCGCGATTGGACGCATTGTCGTCGACCACGAGAATCGAACTCGATCGTATCGCCTCCGACAGTGTGCGGTTCGCTGGCAGCGGGGCGACCGCGCGCAATACCTCCGCGACGATAGTGGCATGGCCGCCATCGCCCAAGTCGTCGCGGCGCCCGCGGGCGAGCGCAACCATGGCGTCGATCTGGCCAAGAAGCTGATCGGCGTGGTCTTGGAGCTTCGCTAGGTCCGCTCGCAGCGACTGCTCGCCGCGTTCATCCATGTCCTCGATCAAAAGCTCGCTGTAGCCTTTGATGGCATTGAGTGGAGTTCGCAGATCGTGGCGCAAGCGGCGATGGAACGCTTCCGACGTCTCGCCCTGCGGTGAGTCCGCAAAGGAATCCTTGACGATGCTGGTCACAAACGAGTTCAACTGCTCGCTCGCGCTGCGCATCCGGTCGAGATCGGGCAGCAGCGTATCGAGCTGCAATCGGCGCGCGCTTTCGATAATGATGTCGAGAAATTCGGTAATCGCCGTCGCCGGCGCCTGCACCTCCTGGCGCAGGAAGGCGGTCAGAGCGCGGCTGAGACGTTCGTTCGTTGCGGTCGTCGACAAGGTTCGCCCCTACCGGCCACGGGGAAAAGGCTAGTTTTTCGGTGCGCCAAGGAGCCTTTCGATCTTGCCGATGAGGCGCTCGATTTCCACCGGCTTGGTATCGTAATCGTCGCAGCCGGCCGCGATGGCCTTTTCGCGGTCGCCGCTCATGGCGTGTGCGGTCAATCCGATGATCGGCACCCTGCTGGTAGTATCGTCCGCTTTGACGCGACGCGTCGCCTCCCATCCGTCCAAGACCGGCAGACTCATGTCCATCAGGATAATGTCGGGCCGTTCGCTGGCCGCAAGATCGACGCCTTCTTGTCCGTTCACCGCGAAAATCACCTCAAAGCCGCGGCGCGTGAGCCGCCGTGACAGCATATCGCGGTTCATTTCGTTATCCTCGACCAGCAGAATTTTCGTCATCGCAGTACCTCGCGCCCTGGCCTGTCGTTGTCTTATGCGTTGGCGCCTGCGGGGAGCATGCGCGGCGGCCGCCGGCGGACGGCTTCGCCGACGGCAGCGGCGATATCCAATCGCGACACGGTCCCCTTGGCGATGATCTTTTGCGCTTGCTGCAGCAGACGCTCGCGCTCGACCGCGGTAAGCCGTTTTGCGGTGATGACGATCACCGGGATGTCCCGCCAGTCGGCGCGCGCAGCAAGCGCATCTAGAACCTCGAAACCGTCCATCTCCGGCATCATCAGGTCGAGCAGAATCATGGCCGGCGCCGGATGCGCGTCGAGCCAAGTCAACGCCTGCCTGCCGTCCACCGCTTCCGCCACCGCCAGGTTCATCTTTTCGACGCTCTGCCGGATCAGCTCGCGCGCATCGGCATCATCCTCGACGAGCAGGACCGGACCTTCGCGCCGAAGCAAGCCATGCAGCAGCGCGCTCAATTGCGCGCGATCGACAGGCTTAGTCAGCACCTCGACGGCACCCAGCGACAGTCCGATGCCGCGGTCGGAAAGCACCGTGACCATGATCACCGGAATATCGCGGAGTTGGGCGTCGGCTTTGAGCGCGGTCAAAACATCCCAGCCGTCCGGCTTGGGCATCAAAACGTCAAGCGTGATCGCATCCGGCAGCACCATACGCGCAAGATTGAGCGCTTCGGTGCCGCTCGTGGCATGAATGAGGCGGTATCCGGCGCCTTTCAGATTAGCCGTCAGCAGGTCGCGGGCGGCCGGATCGTCATCGACGACGAGCACCGTGGTGGCATTATCCATCTCCCCTGCGATTTGCGGGGCGTCGATGGATTTGAATTGCGGCTGGGTCGCGGGACGGTCCGGCAAAGTGATGGTGAAGGTCGAACCTTCGCCGGGCTTGCTCGCGACAGTGACGTCGCCGCCCAAGAGTTGGCAAAAGTTCCGTGTGATCACTAATCCCAGTCCGGTGCCGCCGTATTTTTCGGATGTCGTGATCTCCGCCTGGCTGAACGCCTGGAACAGCCGGCCGAGCTGTTCTTCGGTCATGCCGATGCCGGTGTCGGAAATGGCAAAGCGTACGGCGGTCCGGCCATTTTGGATACGTTCCGCTACCAGTGTGACGCGACCGTTCTCCGTGAACTTGTTGGCGTTGCTAAGGATATTGAGCAAGCATTGTTTGAGCCTGGTGCGGTCGGTGCGCATGCTGCCAAGGTTATCCGCCAAGCGGTACTCGACTGCATTACGGTTCTTTTCCGCAAGCGGGACGATGATCGTACGCACCTCTTCGAGCAGCGGAACGATCTCGACGTCTTCGAGGAAAATATCTATACGGCCCGCCTCGATCTTCGACAGATCGAGGATGTCATTGATGAGACCGAGCAGATGCCGGCCCGCCCCCTCGATCTTTTTCAGGTCGGGAACAAGCTTGTCCCGTCCGAGATCGACCACATCTTCCTGAAGGATTTCGCTGTAACCGATGATAGGGTTGAGCGGCGTGCGCAGCTCGTGGCTCATATTGGCGAGGAATTGGGATTTGTGTTGGCTTGCAGATTCGAGCTGCCGCCCCTTGTCATGGATTTCTTGGAACAGTCTCGCGTTTTGGATCGCAAGTGTTGACTGCGCCGCAAAGGTCTTGATGAGCTCGATCGTATTTTGCGCGAACGCGCCTGGCGTCTTGCGGCGCACCACCAGCAGCCCCACGATATCCTCGCCACGGAAGAGCGGTGCCGTCAATCGCGCGCGGTAACCAGCGCGCAGGGTGATCTCGTTGAGTGCGGTAGGAGGTTCGTTCCTCAAGTCGGCGACCTGATTCGGCTCGTGCTGCGCGATGTCTCGCGCCACGTTTGGGTCGTCGAGCCCGAAGTGCCGGCTCATCAGCGCGTCGATCAAATCTTGATCCATGCCGCAGGTCGCGCGCAGCTGGAATTGCCGGCTGGCGTCGTCGAACACATAGATCGCACCGGCTTCGGTGCCGGAGAGTTGCACCGCCTTGGCGACAATGGTCGAGAGCACGGTTTCAAGATCGAGTGTCGAATTGACCGCTTGGCTCACTTCGCCGAGCGCGCGCAGCTCTCCGACCGAGCGACCAAGCTGATCGGTGCGCTGGTGAAGTTCGTTGAGCAGACGGGTATTCTCGATGGCGATGACGGTCTGATCGGCGAATTGCTTGACTAGGTCGATCTCATTGTCGGAAAACGGCTGGACTTTATCGCGGTAGAGGACGATCGCGCCCGCCACCGCATCGTCCTTCAGCACGGGAAGCGCAAGCATCGTTCGGCCGCCGCCAAGGTCAACAAGGTCTATAAGTGGCTGATCGACCCCCTCGGCATAAGCCGGGTCCTGGATAAGATCCCTAATGTGCACAAGCGTCTTGGTCCGTATCAATCGCCCCATGGGCGAAATCGGATGGGGCGCACGGAAGATCGATCCCCGCCTGCGCTCCGACAGGGCTTTCGGGAGCTGATGCATGGAGACAGGTCGAAAGCCGTCATCCTCTAGCAGCCAGAGCGTACCAAATTTGGCTTTGCAGAGACGCGTCGCGTTCTCCAGGATCGATCGGAATACGGGTTCCAGATCGCCCGGCGAGCTGCCCATGATCCGCAGAACCTCGGAGGTTGCCGTCTGCTGCTCCAGCGATTCGCCCAGCTCGTGGAATAGCCGCGCGTTCTGGATCGCCAGCACCGACTGGGCCGAGAAAGTCTTGAGCAGCTCGATGACAGTTGTGGGGAAGTCGCCCGGCGCCTTGCGGCGCACCACCAGCGCGCCAACGACGTCACCGGAACGCATGAGCGGCACCAATAGCCGCGCGCGGTAGCCTGCGCGCAGGATGATGTCGTTGACCGGGTTGGACGGCAAATCGTGCAAATCGGAGTGCTGGCTCGGCTCCTGCGTCTTCGCCAACAGACCGACGGCCTCCGAAATCTCGGCATGCATGTTGCGTACGGCCGCGATCAACTCCTCGCTCATGCCATAGGTCGCGCGCAGCCGGAATTCCCGGCTGGCGTCGTCGAATACGTAGATTGCGCCGGCCTCCGTGCCGGAAAGCTGGGTCGCCTTGGCGACGATCGTGGTGAGCACGGTTTCAAGATCAAGCGTGGAGGTCACCGCCCGGGTGACCTCGCCAAGCGCTCGCAATTCGCTGACCGATCTGCCAAGCTCGGCGACAGTGCGCGCGGCTGCCTCCTTCTGCTCGGCTTCGAGTTTTTCCAATCGCACGAGGTTGTCGCGAAAGGTGCGCGCTGCCCGCGCCGCGTCGCCTACCTCGTCGCCGCGGCCGGTATAGGGAATATCCAACCCTCTCGAACCGTCCGCCAGTTGCAGCAAAACCCCGGCGATGCGTCTGATCGGCTTGCCGATCGAAAGAACGCCGAAAATTGCCGCACCCATCAGAATGACGACGACAAATAATCCGGCCCCGATGCTGATTTGCCCGGCCTTCGTCATCAGCGCCGCCGCCGCGGTCGCGTGTTGAGAGGCCAGCGCCCTGGCATCGGATGTTACCCTCTCGATCAAGTCGTTGATCTCGATCCCAATCTTGTTGATCTGATCAAGCGGCTTAGCGATCTCGCCGTAGTCTTTTTTATCGCCGTCAGCTCGGCGGCGGCGGCGGCGTAGTCTTTCGCCAACTTGACGAGGCTCTCGAGCCGCTCGCAATTTTCCGCGTTGCCGCACAATTGTATCGCAGCCTGGATATGACTGACAGCATTGCCCATGCTCTCGCGCAATCCAGCGAGCGCCTGATCGGCTTCCCGCTCGGCAATCGACAAGCGTATTTCACGTGTGCCGACCTGCATTCGCTGCAAAGCGACGCTGGCGCTTAGGAGGTCAGCGATGACGAACTGTTCGTCGCGCGCCAGCTCGGTTTGCCGCGCGACTGAGGTATTGCTCAGCTGCTGGTTGACAATCATGCCGGCCACGAGCACGACGCCGATGCCAACCGTAACGGCGAGCTTGGTACCAATGGGGATGTTCATTCGGGCCATCCTGATTGTAATAATACAGCTCGTTCTTACATCAGCAAAAACAACTATTCATGCGTTTTGGTGCAGCGGTCGGTGACGCTTTCCGGCATCGGGTTGGGCTTGGAGTGCCCGGTCGTAGCGCTCTGCCTACACATGGTGTCCGCTCGTCGCGTCAATAGGCTGCGCGGAATACGGACGCGATTACCAGCCTTGCGGACGCCGCCTTCGAGTACGTAGCGCGCGCCGAGTTCGCGACCGACCTGGCGCACGTCGACCGATTTGCCCTTGTAACTGAACGACGAATTGCGCGCGATGACCAACAGCCGCCGCTCAACGCGCTCGCTGGGCATTCTGTCTCTCGGACGTCGGGTCCGCCCCCACAACTTGTTGAGGCAGTGTATGGTTGGCAGTTCGCAGTGTCTATCAGCGCTATTGTTTCCCGCAAATACGCATTAATCCGCGTTGCGCCGTAACCCTCTCGCGCTCAGTGCAGCATCGACGTCAAATAGCGGCTGATCGGAATGGTACCGTTCCCAGCCATGTCCGCTTTGGGTCAAAAGCAGACATTGGGGAAGGTTCGACTGATGTCCGCTTTACCCCCAAAAGCGGACATTCGTCAGGGCAATCGGGATGTCCGCTTTGTACCAAAAGCGGACATTCTGCGGTGCAACGTAGCCGCTGCTATTCGATCACCTCGTCGGCGCGGGCAAGCAGCGACTGCGGCACGGTGAGCCCGAGTGCCTTCGCGGTCTTGAGATTAATGACCAGTTCATACTTGGTGGGCGCCTGCACAGGGAGATCGCCCGGCTTCTCCCCTTTGAGGATGCGATCGACATAGCCGGCCGCGCGCCGGAGCTGGTCGGCACGATCTGGTCCATAGAAGATCAAGCCACCATTCGCGACGCTGACGCGGTCTTGGTAGATGGCCGGCAGCTCATAGCGGGCGATGAGTTTTAAGATCAGATCACGATGACCCGTGTTCATCACGCCGCCTGTCATAATCGCACCGCCATTGGGGCTATGGGCAAAGGCCTCTACGGCGCTGGCAATTTCGTCGCTGCTGCGAGCGGTGACCGGCGTTACTTGCAGCCCGACTGACGTCGCCATGGCCTGAATAACACCGAACTGGGCGATCCCGCCAGGGTTGGTATCGTCGCGAAAAACAGCTACCCGGCTCACGTGCGGCGCGATCTCCCTGAGGAGATCTAGGTATTTTCCGGCCATAGTGAATTCGAAGATCATGAAGCCAGTTATGTTGCCCCCTGGCCGGGCCAAGCTGTCAACGATGCCAGCACCGACCGGATCGGCCACGAGCGCAAACACGATGGGTATCGTGCGCGTGAGTTGCTTGACTGCCGTCGTCGCTGGGGTGCCAGAGGCGAGGATGATATCCGGCGTCAGCGCAAGCAATTCCGCCGCGTAGGCGCGAGCGGCCTCGGCGCCTTGATGCCATCGATAATCGATCCGTGCATTGCGGCCGATGATCCAGCCCGCTTCGGCCAATCCTTGAGAGAATGCTCCGACCAATGCCGGCGCTTCTGGATCGTCCGCTCCGATATTCATTAGCACGCCGATGCGCCGCATATGTTCGCCCTGCTGCGCAAGCGCCCCGAGCGGCCAAGCGGCCGCTGAACCAACAATTCCTTTGATGAAGCTGCGTCGTCGCATTTGCCTTCCTCAAGGCTTAGGACCACGCCAATTGCATCGATGATTACAGCAAGGATTTGCGACTGGCGAAATGGGGTTCAGGGGTCAGTTTGCATGGCAGCAATGGTGAGCCGCCCATGTCCGCTTTGGGTCAATAACGGACATCGAGGTCTGTTGAAGCAATGTCTGCTTTACCCCCGAAAGCAGACATTGGTTGAGCGTGTTGGGATGTCCGCTTTGTGCCAATAGCGGACATTCTGCGATGCGGCAAAGAACGTCGTTATTCGATCACCTCGTCTGCGAGTTGCAGGAAGGGCTCGGGGATGCGGAGCCCAAGCGATTTTGCGGTCTTGAGGTTGACGACAAGCTCAAACCTGACTGGCGCCTGCGCGGGGAGTGCGGCAGGGTTCTCGCCCTTCAAGATACGATCAACATACGAGGCTGCCCGTCGAAAAATATCAGCGATATCGGGCCCATACGACATCAGACCCCCTTCCGAAACGAATTGCCGAAGGTAGTACATCGCGGGGACGTGGTGTGTTTCCGCCAGTCTTATGATGACGTCACGCTGAACACTATTGAACGGGTCTGCGGCTGCGATCAAAGCGCTACCAGGATTTTGACCGAGGTTGACGATAGTCGTTTCGATCTCTGCGGTACTGCGAACCGCCGTCGCCATCACTTCGACCGTGTTCGACCCTGACTCGCGTTCGAACGACCGAAGAAAAACATCATAATATGGCGCTGTATCTGGATTAAACATCAACGCGATCCGAGACACATCGGGTATCGCGTCCTTGAGCATGTTCGACCATTTTCCGATCATAGGAAAATCAATTAAACTAAAGCCGGTAATGTTGCCGCCCGGACGTGCCAAGCTTGAAATGAATCCTTGACCGACTGGATCATTGAGCCCCGCAAAAACGATCGGAATGGAGCTTGTTGCCTGCCTCAGCGCTGCAACGACCGGCGTGCTGCTGCCGACGATTACGTCCGGTGCCAAGCTTACCACTTCCGCGACGTACTTTTTGATGAGGTCTGGATCGCTTGAGGCAAAACGATAATCGATCTGAATATTTCGGGGCTCAGACCACCCTAGGTCTCGAAGACCCTGTTGCAATGCTTTGACCCGCGATTTGGCTTCCGGATCATTTTCCACAAGCCCCACCAATACACTGACCCGCCGAACGTGGTTTTGCTGGGCGTGCCCACTGAGTGGCCATGCCGTCGCACTACCCAGGAGCGCGATGAAGTCCCGTCGCCTCATGCAGATACCTCAAGCCGAGGGCAACAACTTACCACATGCTTGATGCAGAATGTCGCTGTGTGCTGCACAGCAAGATCAACCGCTCGACTTCCGCTTTGGGTCAAAAGCAGACATCAGGACATGATCGGCTGATGTCCGCTTTACCCCCAATAGCAGACATTACTGAGAGTGATTGGGATGTCCGCTTTGTGCCCAACGGAGACATCTCGAACGGTTTCACTCGAGTTTGCTTCGAGTGGCTTGAACCGATCCGGCAATCGGAATTCAGCGTCGAGAATGTTTGGAAATCCCGCGCCGGGAATAAAGTCGCAAATCAAGGACTCAAGGTGGCAACACTGCTCGGCTATGGCAGCCGCAAGCTCGGCGCGCCAGCGGGGGGCAAGAGGATTCGCTGACACCCTCAGCCAACCCAAGGAGAGACATCGATGTGGAAACACCAGCTTCTGATCGCGGTGATCACATTCGGATTAATATGGATTGCGATCGTCAGGGCTGAAGATCAGCCGATTGAGCAACAACTCGTCGATGCAATGAATAAAGTATGGGGTGTCCATCCACGGTTCCGCGCCAAC
>Ga0182039_10000836_pt1 | contig 16124 bp, 17 predicted proteins | sample sta12Can44000111_FD_125975 | JGI IMG/M metagenome (GOLD analysis project Ga0182039, IMG submission 125975) | Lab enrichment of tropical soil microbial communities from Luquillo Experimental Forest, Puerto Rico - statanox.12C.anox.44.000.111 | ecosystem: Environmental > Terrestrial > Soil >...
CGAAGAACCAGAAGTAGCTTGGGCCCTGGAACCGGTTCAGCGCCGAGACGGCCGCGGTGAGGAAATTCCCCAGCGCCACCGCCAGGTACCAGATGCTCATGATGGTGCTCTTCATGGCCCGCGGCGCCTGCGTGTAGCTGAACTCGAGCCCGGTCACCGAGACGAGCACCTCGCCGGTGGTGAGGAAGAGGTACTGCGGCAGCTGCCACAGCGCGCTCGGCCGAGCCCCGCCGGCGATGACCGACTCGACGAGCGCCGCCGCCGCGAACGAGAGCACGGCCAGGAACATCCCGAGCGTCATCTTGCCGAGTGGCGTGACGCGCACGCCGAGGCGCTCCAGCCCGGGGAAGACCACCCGCTGGAGCAGCGGGATGAGGAGGAGCACCATGAGCGGGTTCAGCGCGGCGAGCTGCGACGCCTGCAGCGTACGGCCGCCGACGACCAGGTCCATGCGGCGCGCCTGCAGCACCCAAGACGCCCCGTGCTGGTCGAAGAGCGCCCAGAAGGCGGTCACGGCCGCGAAGACGCCCATGATGCGGAACACCGACCGCGCGCCCTCCACCGCCTCCACGGGGTGATCGGCGCGGGCGGGGTCGAGCCAGGACCCACCCGCGGGCACGCTCGACCTGCGCCGCAGCGCGCTCGCCACCACCCTGGTGAAGGCGTGCGGGTTCGGACCGGTGGGCGGCACGTGCACGTACCGGCGCCGCCCGAGCAGGAACAGGGCCAGCGCCGCGACCATGAGGAGGCCCGGCACCGCGAAGGCGACGCGCGGGCCGAAGGCGGCGAGCAGGACGGGGATGAGCAGGGTCGAGCCCGACGACCCCAGGTTGATCATCCAGTAGAAGAGCCCGTAGACGCGCTCGAGCAGCTTCTTCTGCTCGGGGTGGAACTGGTCGCCGACGAACGCGGAGACGCAGGGCTTGATGCCGCCCGAGCCGAGCGCGATGAGCGTGAGGCCGGCGAAGAGCCCCCAGCGCGTCTCGAACGCGGCGATGGTGGCGTGGCCGAGGACGTACCCGAGCGACAGCCAGACGATGACGCGGTAGCGGCCCCACAGCCGATCGGCGAGCCACCCGCCGGCGAGCGGCGTCAGGTAGCAGGCCATCACGAAGAAGTGGTAGTTCGCCTCCGCCTCGTGCTCCGGCAGCAGGAGCCACTGCGCCATGTAGACGGTGAGGATCGAGCGCATCCCGTAGAACGAGAAGCGCTCGCACCCCTCGTTCCCGACGATGAACTTGATCTGCGGCGGGAAGCGATCGCGGTCGGAGCTCATCTCGCCTCGGCAACCGGGAAGGTGGCGGGCTCGCGCTGCACCGGGCGGTAACGGCCCGCCACGGCCTGGAAGGCGAACGCCGCCGCCAGCATGAGGGCGGCGAAGAAGAAGTAGTAGCCGGCGCCGTGGAACCGGTTGAGGCCGGCCACCCACGCGGTGAGCAGCGAGCCCGCCGCGATGGTGACGTACCAGAGGCTCATGATGGCGCTCTTCATCGAGGCGGGCGCCTGCGTGTAGGCGAACTCGAGCGCGGTCACCGACACCAGCACCTCACCCATCGCGAGGAAGACGTACTGCGGGACCTGCCACGCGATGCCGGGGCGGACGCCCAGGTCGAGCGCGACCTGCACGGCGCCGGCGCAGAGGAAGGAGAGGACGGTGACGTACATGCCCACGGTCATCTTGCCGAGCGCGTGGACGCGGGTGCCGCGCCGCTCCAGCCACGGATAGACCAGGCCCGCGAAGACCGGGATGAGCACCAGCACCAGCACCGGGTCGAGCGTCGGCACCTGGGAGGAGAGCACCTCGAGCCCGAACACCCGGCGGTCCATCCGCTCCGCCTGCAGCACCCACGACGAGCCGTACTGGAAGAAGAGCGCCCAGAACGCCGCGGTGGGCGCGAAGACCGCGACGATGCGGAAGACGGCCTTGGCGCCGTCCACTGCCTCGTCCGGGAAACGGTCGCGCGCCACGTCGAGCCAGCTCTGGCCCGGGCGGCCGGTGCCGAGCTTCGCGACCGCGTGGGAGACGACGCGGAAGAAGCCGTGCGGGTTCGGGCCGGTGGGCGGTCTCACGACGTAGGAGCGCCGGCCGGCCCAGAAGATGGCGATGGCGCCGGCCATGAGAAGGCCCGGGATCGCGAAGGCGACCCGCGGGCCCATCCGGTCGAGCAGCACCGGGATGAGCAGGGTCGAGGCGGTCGATCCGAGGTTGATCATCCAGTAGTACAGGTCGTAGACCCGCTTCAGCAGGTGGCGCTTCTCGTCCGTGAACTGGTCCCCCACGAAGGCCGCCGCGCACGGCTTGATGCCGCCGGCGCCGAGCGCGATGAGGGCGAGCCCGGTGTAGAGCCCCTCGCGGCTCTCGAACCCCGCGATGACGGCGTGCCCGAGCACGTAGCCGAGCGACAGCCACAGGACGACGCGGAAACGCCCGAAGAAGCGATCGGCCAGCCACGCGCCGAGGAGCGGCGTCACGTACACCGCGAAGACGAACAGGTGGTACCGCGACTCGGCCTCTCCGTCCGAGAGGAACAGGCGCTGCGCCATGTAGATGGTGAGCACCGACGTCATCCCGTAGTACGAGAAGCGCTCGCACCCCTCGTTCCAGGCCAGGTACTTGATCTGCGGCGGGAAGCGGTTCTGCGTGACGAGCGGCATCGAAACTAGATCCCGCGCACCGCGGCGTAGGCGAGGAGCGCCCACCCGGCGAGGAAGGCCACGCCGCCGAACGGCGTCACGGCGCCGATCGCGCGCACCCCGGAGAGCGCCAGGGCGTAGAGGCTGCCCGAGAAGAGCAGCGTGCCCGCGACGAAGAGCCAGCCGGCGGCGCTGGTCGCTGGACCCGGCCAGCGCTGCGCCGCCCAGGCGACCGCGACCAGGGCGAGCGCGTGGTACATCTCGTAGCGGGCACCGGTCTCGAAGATGACGAGCAGGTCGGGCGCGAGCCGCGCCCTGAGCGCGTGCGCCCCGAACGCGCCCGCCGCCACCGAGACGAAGGCGGAGAGCGCGCCCAGCGCGAAGAACAGGCGATCCATCCCGCGAGTCTAGCGCGGGTTCCCCCGCGCCGTTACCGAAGCGGCATGGACTGGACGAAGAAACGCTGCGTGCCTTGCGAGGGTGGCGTGCCGAAGATGGAGCGGCCGCGCGCCGAGGAGCTGCTCGGGACGCTCGACGGGTGGGATCTCCAGGGCGACCGCCTCCACCGCCACTTCCGCTTCCGCGACTTCGCGGGCGCCATGCGCTTCGTGAACGCCATCGCGGAGCTGGCGGAACAGGAGGGGCACCACCCCGACTTCAGCCTGCACGGCTGGAACCTGCTCGACGTGACCACCTCCACCCACGCCATCGGCGGGCTCTCCGAGAACGACTTCATCCTGGCCGGCAAGATCGACCGGCTCCCGCGCGAGGCGCCACCCGAGGGACGTTGAATTCGCGGCGACCTCCTCCGTCCTTCTTCGCGAAGGAATCGAAACGGAGGAAGCCATGAACCGCACCGCCCTCACCCTCGTCGCCGCTCTCGGCCTCACCGCCGTGGCGGGTCGCGCCCGCGCCGACAGCGACGACGGCTGGCGCGATCACGACCGCCGCGCGTACGCGGTGCCCGACCCCGCGCCGGCGTACGCGCCCCCCGCCTACGCCGCGCCCGCCCGCCCCTGGCGCGTCGCGCGGTTCGAGGGGTGGCGCTCCCACGAGCTCCGCGACGAGTACCGCCGGCTCGACACGGCGCGCGACCGCTTCTACGCGACTTGGCACGGCAACCCCTGGCGCCGCGATCGCTTCGAGGCGTGGTACGGGGCGCGCCGCGCCGAGCTCGACGCGCGCTGGGCGGATCTGGCGCGCGGCCGCGACCACGACCGATGGTAGCTCTCTTCCGCTCGTCCTGAGCCCTTCGACTACGGCCGCTCCGCGGCCTCCGCTCAGGACAGGCTCCGCGCCGACAGAGACGGCCGCGCGCTTCGACTACGGCCGCTGCGCGGCCTACGCTCAGCGCGAACGGAATCGGGGCGGCGCGTAGTCGAAGGACGAGCGCAGCGCTCCGTGTGCTGGCGCCCTGCTCGGGCCCGAGCTAGATCGATAAAAGAGCTCCCACCGTGTCCCGCACCCCATCGTTCCTGCTCTTCTTCGCCGTCGCATTCGCCGTCCTCGGCGGGATGCACTACTACCTGTGGGCGCGCCTCGTCCGTGACACCGGGCTGCCCGGCCGCCGGGTGCTGCTCGCCCTGTTCGCGCTCGCGGCGGTGGCGGTACCGCTCGCCGTCCTGGTGTCGCGGCGCCTCTCCTTCCGCGTGACCCGGGGTTGGTTCGCCGCCCTCTTCACATGGCTCGGCGCGGCCTTCCTGCTGTGCGCGGCGCTCCTCGCCACCGATCTGGCGCGCCTCCTCTGGGCGGGGCTCCGGACGTGGCTCGCCTCCGGCCCCGATCTCGCGCCCGCCGATCCGGGCCGGCGCGCGTTCGTGGCGCGAACGCTGGCCGGCGGCGCGGTGCTCGCCGCCGGCGCCGCGACCGCCGCCGCGATCGAGAGCGCCGTCGGCGAGCCTCGTGTGGTCGAGGTGCCGGTGCGGCTGGCTCGCCTGCCCAAGGCCCTCTCTGGGTTCACCCTGGCGCAGCTCTCCGACCTCCACGTCGGGCCCACGATCCGCGAGAAGCACGTCAAGCGCGTCGTCGACATGACGAACGCGCTCCGCCCGGACGCGGTGGTCATCACCGGCGACCTCGTCGATGGGACCGTGCGGCAGCTGCGCGCGGCCACGGAGCACCTGGCGCGGTTGTCGGCGCCCCACGGCGTCTACTTCGTCACCGGCAACCACGACTACTACTCCGGCGCGCGGCCGTGGCTGGCCGAGCTGCGCCGGTACGGGGTGAAGACGCTCGGCAACGAGCGCGTCGCGCTGGGCGACCGCGGGCCCGGCGGCGCGTCGTTCGACCTGGCCGGCGTGAACGACTGGAGCGTCGCGCGCGGGTTCGACGGGAGCTGGCCGGCGCTGGAGGAGGCGCTGGAGGGGCGCGATCCGGAGCGTTCGCTGGTGCTGCTCGCCCACCAGCCGCGCGGGGTGGCGGAGGCGGCCGCGGCGGGCGTCGAGCTCCAGCTCTCGGGCCACACCCACGGCGGCCAAATCTTCCCGTGGAACCTGCTCGTCGCAGCGGTCTACCCCTTCTACAAGGGGCTCTACCGGCTCGAGCGCGGCGGCCACGCCGCCCAGGTCTACGTCTCGTGCGGGACGGGCTACTGGGGTCCGCCCATGCGGCTCGGCGCGCCGGCCGAGGTGACGAAGGTCATCCTCACCGCGTGAGCTCGTCCACGATCTCCTGGAGCCGCGCGCAGGCCGTGCCGCGGGCGTAGAAGCCTCGCGGCGCGCCCTCGCAGAGCTGCGAGAACGGGTTCTCCTCCGGGTTCACGTCGACCATCGCGATCCCGCGTCGCCAGGCGAGCTCGCCGATCTGCATGGGGAGGTTGGTGGCCCCGCTCGTGCCGACCACGAGCAGCAGGTCGGCGCGCCCGGCCGCGCGCAGGGCGGTGTCCATCCGGTAGTTCTCTTCGTCGTAGTACTCGTCGAACCAGAGCACGTGCGGGCGAAGCCAACCGCCGCAGCGCGGGCAGGAGAGCGCGCGCCGGTCTCCGTCCGTGAACGGCGTTGCCGCGTCGCGCCGGCCGAGGTCGGGCAAGGCCAGCCGGCTCGCGCCGCAGCCGTCGGCACACCGCACCCAGGCCGCCTCGCCGTGGATGCAGCTCGTCCGCTCCGGCGTCGCGCCCGCGCGCAGGTGCAGCCCATCGATGTTCTGCGTCACGAGGTGAAATCGATCACCGAGGGCGCGGTCGAGCGCGACGAGCGCGCGGTGCCCCTCGTTGGGCTGCGCATGGCGACAGATGCCGAACCGGTACAGGTACCAGCGCCACACCTCCTCGGGCCTTCGCTGGAACATCGCGTGGGTCGCCATCTCCTGCGGCATGTAGTTCCGCGAGCCGACGACCCAGTAGCCTTCCGCACCGCGAAACGTGGGGATGCCACTCTCGGCCGAGATGCCGGCGCCGGTGAGCGCCACGACCCGCCCGTGCGCGCGCCGCACCTCGCCCAGGATCTGCTGGAGCCGCTCTTCCATCGCGCGATTATAACGATCGGCGTGTCGACAGCCCTAACCTCCGGCATCCGCGTCGAGGTCCAGAGCGAGTTCCGGCCGGAGCGATCGGCCCCTGGTCGCTGGCTCTTCAGCTACGCCATCCGCATCTCGAACGAGGGCGACCGGCCCGCTCAGCTCGTGTCACGCCACTGGATCATCACCGACGCCCAGGGCGAGCACGAGGAGGTCATCGGCGAGGGCGTGGTCGGGCAGCAGCCTCGGATCGAGGCGGGCGCGCACTTCGAGTACACGAGCTTCTGCATCCTCCGGACGCCACACGGCTCGATGCGCGGCAGCTACCGGATGGCGCGAGACGACGGGACCTCGTTCGACGCCGAGATCGCTCCGTTCGCGCTCGTGACGCCGGGCGCGTTGCACTGAAGGTGACTATCGCGTGACGGCGGCGGGGGACGAGCCCCCGCCCTACGACGGATTTTCGGGGCGTCAGCGCCCGGCTATCGTCTCGCGCGCTCCAGCTCCTCCGCCAGCTCCGCCGGCGTGACGAGGCCGCGCCGGACCAGCACCTTGACCACCGCCGCTAGGAGCTGGGCCGAGCGGGCGCCCATCTCATCTCCACGCCCGGCCCATGCGATCGCATCCGCCAGGCCCACGGCGGGCGGAGGCTCGGCGCGCAGGGGCTTCGGCCCGTCGAGCTCGCCTTCGACGGCGTCGGGCGCCAGCTCGGTGGCCAGGATCGGCTCACCGAGCGGGTCCGGCTCGACCGACAGCGCGACGGCGGCCGCCGACCTTCCCGGCAGCGGCGGCGGCACGTCGAGCGCGATGGAGCGCGCCCCGGGCTCCTCCTCGGCGAAGCAGAGCCGCCGGACCGCGGCCGCGATCTCGCGGTCGCCGGCGAGCGCCACCTTGACGCGCCGTCCGGTCCGGAAGGCGATCTCGTCGACAACCGCGACGTTCGAGGGATCGGCCATCACGACGGTGATGGAGCCGGTGTCGGCCGCCACGGGGATGAGCGTCTGGCGGAGCGCCAGCTCCCGCGGGACGAGCCTGAGCGCCGCCTCCAGCTGCGGCGACGGCACGAGGCCAGCCACGTCCGCCACCTCGTACCCGAACTTCCGCGAGAGCGCGCCGACGACGTCCTTCTCGGTCGCGAGCTTCAGATCGATGAGCGCCTGCCCCAGCTTGCCGCCCCACTTCCGTTGATGGCCGAGCGCCGACTGGAGCTGGGCGGCGTCGATGACACCGGCTTCGATCAGCATCTCGCCGAGGCGCTTCTTGGCCTGCATGTCGCCCCTCCGAGGCCCCCGTTGCGCGGGATCCTAGCGAAGCCATGAGCCCCCGGTCGAGGCCACGGTTGCGCGACAGGTGAGGTGAACCCTGGGCGAGAGACTACCCGGTTGGGGCATCTCCTGCGCGCACCGGCCGCATCCCGGAAGGGTCTCAGTGAGGCGTGGCTTCCTCTCGGGTCGCGATCGCGAGCCGCGACAGGCCGTGCCGGCGGGCCAGATCCATGACGGCGACCACCTTCCCGTGCGCCACGCCCTGATCGGCCTGGACGAGCACGAGCGTGTCCGGGTTCTCGCCGTGCGCGCGGTCGAGGAGCTGCACGAGCTGCGCCTCGTCCACGACCTTGCCGCCCACCACCGTCCGGCCGTCCTCGAGCACCGCCACCGCGAGGTCGTGCATCTCGGTGGTGGGAGCGCTCTTGCCGGCGCGCGGGAGGCTCACCTTGAGGCCGCCGTTCTGCCCGCCCTGCTCCGCGATGGCGGTCGTGGTGACCATGAAGATGATGAGCAGGACGAGGAAGATGTCGGTGAGCGGCGTGATGTTGATGTCGGCGAAGATGCCGCCCCCGCCCTCCAGCTCGTCGTCGCCACCTTGCGGTCCCCCGACGGCCATCAGGCGCTCTCCTCGCGCGCGGGTCGAGCGGGCGCGGCTGGGCCGGGGAGCGTCTCCTTCACGATCTCCAGGTACTCCTCCGCGAGCAGCCTGAACTGCAGCGCGAGCTTCTGCACGTGCGTGTTGAGGAAGTTGTAGAGGATGACCGCCTCGATCGCGACCGCGATGCCTCCCGCGGTCGTGACGAGCGCCTCCGAGATGCCGGCCGCCACGACGCTGAAGCCTCCCTGCCCTGAGATCCCCATCTGGTGGAAGGCCTGCATGATGCCGACCACCGTGCCGAACAGCCCGATGAAGGGCGCGGTGGCCCCGATGGTGCCGAGGAGCCACAGGCGCGCACGGAGGCGAAGGTTGAGCTGCTGCCGCTGCCGCTCGACCGCCGCGGCTAGCTTCTCCGCGCTCTGCGGCCGCGCCACCCGCCCCGGATGGCCGGGCGGTGGCTGGCTCGCCACCAGCCCGGCCAGGAACACGTCGGCAGCGGGCGAGGTGGAGCGCTCACACTGTGCGCGGGCGTCGTCGAGGTCGCCCCGGAAGAGCGCGCGCGTAACGGCGTCGGCCAGCGTGCGCGCCTGGTCGCCGAACCGCCACAGCGCGAGCGCGCGCTCGACGGCGACGGCCACCGCGGCGACCGAGCAGGCCACGATGAGCCACATGGCCACGCTGGATTTGACGAGGGAGAAGAGCTCGAGGTTCACGGACGAGAGATACGCCGAACGAGGCCGGCGTCCAAGGAGAAGCGCTTCGGGCTACCTCGGGGAGATCCCGAGGGTGGCCGGAGCGCAGGCGGAGTTCAGGACCTTTGCGGAGAACGTGCCATCCCGGCGGCTCATTCCGTCGCCCGGCCGGGGATGGTAGCGAGGCGGGGAACGAGCCCCTGCCCTTCGGTTCCCCGCTCCTAGGGCAACTCCTCGACGCGCACGCCCGGTGGGGGATCGAGCCGGAAGAGCCCTTGCTCGATCGAGCCGTTCACCTCCACGTCGTCGTGCCAGGAGAGCTTCAGGCGCGAGCTACTGGCCGGCGCGTCGAGGTTCATCTCCTCGGGGAAGCGGACACCGCCCCGCCCGGTGAAGGCCCTGAACTCGAGATCGTACCCAGGGTTCAAGTCCTGGGGCCGGGCGCCCGGTGGACCGGCCCGGCGCACGCGAGACCAGGCCACCGTCGCCTGCTCACCGATGGCGAGCCGCTGCCCGACGTCACCGAGGCCGAGCGTGAGCAGCAGCTGCTCGCCGTCCTGGCCGACCTCGAGCGGTGCTCCCGGGAGGAGCGGGGCCGAGCCGCACAGGATCGTCACCAGCTCCTCGACCGGGATCTCGAACGGGAGCAGCCGCGAGACGTTTCCCGGCGTCGCCTCGCCCCGGTAGAAGACCTTGTTGCGAACGTCGTAGAGCGCGAACCGGCCGCCACCCGCCACCAGCACCGCCGCCGGGCTGCCGAAGAAGTCGAGCGTCTCGAGGTGGACGCGGTCGGGCTTCTCGGCCGCGATGAACTCGGTGACCGTGCCCGAGAAGGAGGGCGAGGCGATGCGCACGCGCGCCGCGCCGCGGACGCGCTGCACGCGCGCCTGCTGGGCGCGGACCTGGTCGAGCAGCGCCGAGGGATCGCGCGCGAGCGAGGTCGGCGGCACGCGGGTGCAGCCCGCGAGCGAGCACAGCAGCACGGCGGCGGCCATCCTCGTCGTCATCAGAAGAGCCGCTCCTTCCGCGCCAGCAGCTCGTGGGCGTGGCGCTTCGCGAGCTCGTTCTCGGGAGCCAGGGCCGGGGCGCGGCCGGGATCGAAGGCGATCACGTCGGCGAGCAGCGCCTCGAAGCGCTTCCGATCCTGGAGCAGCACCGCCAGCGTCTCGGCCTCGACCACCTTCGTCCGCTGGTCATCCGGGCCCAGCGCGCGCGCCTGCTCGAGCTGCCGGCGCGCCGCCGCGGCGCCGCCGCCCGCCGCCGACGGCACCGTGGCCAGCCAGGCGCCGAGCGCGCGCCGGGGGCCGCCGCCGTCCACGCGCTCGTCGAGCTCCGCGGCGCGCTCCATGAGCGCGCGCGCCTCGTCCTTGATGGCGAGGATCGCCGCCATGCCACGCGTGCGGGCGCCGCCCATCGCGCCGAGCGCGAGCCAGTAGAGCGCCTCGGCGCCGCGCGCGTCGACCCGCGCCGCGGCGGCGCGCGCTTCGCCGCCGGCGTCCACCACCTCGCCGAAGGCGGGACACGCCATCCGGAGCGCCCGCTCGGCTGCGCGCGCGGTCTCGCCCCACGCTTCGCGCGCGGCGCGCGGGGCCGCGTCGGCCCGGAACGCCTGCGCTCGAGCCAGCGACAGCAGCGGCGCGGGATCGTCGGGGCGCAGGCGGACCGCGTCCGAGAAGCGAGCGATCGCCTCGTCGAGCTCGACCGGATCGCCTCGCGCCTGGAAGGCGGCGCGGCCCGCGGCCAGCGCGGTTTCGCCAGGGTCGCCCGCGGCGGGCGCGGGCGCGGCCCCACCGGCGGGAGATGGCCCGGCGGCGATCGCCAGCGCGAAGACGAGGGCCCACACGGTAGCCTCGACCTCAGCGGCGCTTCTTGCCGGTCGGCTTCGAGCCCCCGCGCGGGCGGCTGGCGCGGGCGGCCGGCTTGGCCTTCGGAGGCGGGCGCGGCGACGGACGCGCCGTGGTGCCCGCCCGGCGCGGAGGAGCGCCCCGCGCCGCCTTCGCGGCCGGGCGCTCCGGGCGGCGGGCGGCGGGCGGGCGCGCACGTTGGGCCGCGGACGGCCCCTGCGCGACGGCGGCTCTCTCGCGGCCTCCCCCCGCCGCGCGCGGCGATGGAGGGGCGACCTGCCCGCGGGCCGGCACGGCCGCCGCGGCCGCGGGCCGCTGCGGCGCGTGCGGCACCGCGGGTCGCGCCGGCGGGCGCGGCGGAGGAGCCGGCGGAGGCCGCGGCTCGGGCCGCCGCGGCGACTGCGCGCGCGACAGCTTGGCGAGGTGCGCCTCCTCCTCCTGCGGTGTCACCACGAGCGGAGGCTGTCCGGCGCGCTGCCGCGCGTCGTCTTCCGCGCTGTAATAGAGCTGCGCGGTCGCGAGGCCCTTCACGACGAGCTCGCCCTTCTGGTTCTCCGTCCACACCTCGAGGTCGATGGCGTAGACGCCGTTCCCCTCGAAGCGCCGGTCGACCACGCGTCCGCGGCAGGTGAGGACGTCGCCCGGCCACACGATCTTGACGAACCGGGCGGAGTAGCGCCGCAGCCGCGCGCCGCGGAGCCAGTCCACCACCAGCTCGGCGATGAAGCCCATGCCGAGCATGGCCGGGGCGAGCGCGCTCGGGAACCCGGCGTTCCGCGCCAGGTGCTCGTCGACGTGGAGCGGGTTGAAGTCGCCGCTCGCACCGGCGTAGCGCGCGATCTGGGTGCGATCGACGGGCGGCTTCACGAGCGGCGGCAGCTCGTCGCCCACCTTGACCGCCTCGAAGTAGAGCTGTCGTGCCAGGAGCGCCATCGGTTCCCCTACCGCCGCAAGACGAACGTGGCACGCGTGCGGAAGACCCGCGCGCCCTGCGGGTCGCGCCCCTCGTCCTCCAGGACGAGGATGTCCATCGGCCCGCTCGCGCCGGCTCGCTCCTGAACGTCGGCCACCCGCGAGACGACCGTGATGCGATCGCCCGCCACGATCGGGCGGCCGTACTCGATCTGCTGCTCGCTCTGCAGCAGCGAGCGGGTCCCGAGGTCGAGCGCGTGCCGGAAGCGCTCGCTCATGGCGAGCGCGACCGCGAAGGTGGGCGGCGCCACCAGCCCGGCGAAGCCCGCGGACCGCGCGGCCTGCTCGTCGGTGTAGATGGGGTTCGGGTCGCCGAGCGCGTCGGCGAAGCGGCGGATCGCGCCCTTCTCCACCTCGTGCAGGACGGGCTCACTCTCGCGGCCGATGAGCGACTTGTCGAGCATGTTCCCCCTAGCGCCCCGCCGGCAGATCGAGGACGGTGACCAGCCCCTGCAGCAACGAGACGCGCAGGGCCGCGTTCACGACGCTCCAGGCGGTGGCGTCGTCGCCGGGGAGGCCGCCGTCGATGCGCGCCTTCACGGGTGGGCGAGCGTCGAGCTCCACCTCGTCGCGTGGGTCCTCCGCGCCGGCTGCGAGGATGAGCTCCAGCCGCACCCGCTCGGTGCCGTCGACGAAGCCACGCGCCACCTGGTGCACGCCCGCCACCTGGCCCGCCTTGACGGGGATGGCCGCCTCGAGGTCCTCCTCGGCGAGGAGCGGCGAGAGCTCCTCCTCCACCTCGTCGAGCTCGAAGCCGCAGCCGATGGCGGCCAGCATGGCCGACTCGGAGAGCCCGACGTGCCCGAGCTCGCCTCGATCGGCGGCGGCGTGGAAAGCCTCCTCGTCGAGCCCGGCGCCCACCCTGCGCTGAAGCGCGGGCCGGCGCTGGGCCGTGTCCTGGACGCGCACGGCGTGGACGTAGCGCACCGGCCCGGTCACCTGCGCGAGGAAGGCGGGGAGGCGATCCAGCGCGAAGCCAGGGTTCACGCCCACGCCCACGACCGCGACCTGCCGCTCCTCGCACAAGGCGTCGAGCGCCTCCGCCTGCTCCTCGTAGCGAAGCCACGGATAGGCGAGCTCCTCGCACGTCGAGACGACGGAGAGACCGGCCTTCACGGCGGCCTCGATCTGCGGCAGGGCAGCCTCGAAGGAGGAGCCGACGGCGTGGAGGAGGACTCCGCCGCGCGCGCGCGCCAAGCTCTGGCGCGCGTCGGCGGCCACGCTCAGGTTCGGCGCGCCGGGCCCTGCGAGCTCCTTCAGGTGCCGCCCAGCGTGCGCGGGGTCGATCGCCCCGACCAGCTCCAGCTCGGGCTGCTCGAAGACCGCGCGAGCGATGGCCTGGCCGATGTGGCCGAGGCCCATGATCACCACGGGGATTCCGGTCGATCCCTCCGCCACGCGAACCTCTCCACCCAGCGGGCCGGCGGCGCGCCCGAGCCTCTGGAAAACGCCGCGTTACAGGCCGTTTATAGCGGACGGGCACAAAGGCCATCAAGGAAAACCCTCGCGGCCGAGCGCCCGATAGGATAGCTATATGTATGATTTGGTTGTATTTTTTGCGGGGCAACGCCCCGGGTGCGGCTCGCGATGTTCACCCCGCGATGACGAACTCCAGCCACTGCCGGAACCCGGGATCGTCCCAGTTGCGGGGGCCCACGATCATCGCCACGACCCTTCCGGAGCGGTCGACGATGTACGTCTCCGGGAACTTCACGTCGGGGCAGTAGCCGCGAGCGGTGCAGTAGAAGCTCTTGGCAGCCGTCGCGTCGTTGTCGCGGGCGAGCAAGAGCTCCCTGGGCGCACCACCGAACGCCTGCTCGAAGTAGGCGTGGACCGGCTCCCACCCGTCGTCGCCGGAGACCGCCACCATCTTGAAGCGGCCCGGGTGGGCGGCGGTGAGCGCGCGGCCCAGCTGCAACATGGACGGCATCTCCTGAATGCAGGGCGGGCACCAGGTCGCCCAGAAGTTCACGAACAGCACCTGGCCGCGCAGCGCCGAGAGGCGGACGGGCTTGCCGTCGGCGCCGGTGACGGTCACGTCGGGCGCGAGGACGTCGACCGGGTGAGAGAAGGGGGCCTCGTCGAGCAGACGGCTCTCGGCCGCGCGCGCCTCCTCGGGCGTGAAGACGTGGTGGGCGCCGGCCTCGGGTCCGGCGAACGCCGCGGGGGCCGGAGCCGCCGGCGCGGGCGGAGCGACCGCCGGGGCACCGCTTCCCCGCAGCGCCTGCGAGAGCAGGAGCACCGCCGCCACTCCGGCCGCCACCAGCACGGCCACCCACGGCCAGCGGCGCGCCGCGCCCGCCTTCGTCGTGTCGCGCGACATGATGAGCGATGTCTACACCGTCGGCGGGCAGGTCGTCGAGGTGGCGGGCGACGGCGAGGCGATCAGCGCGCGCTCGCATCGGGCGCGCTCGTCGACGCCGTCCCGTCCTTGGACGGCTTCTTCGGCGCAGCCGCCGGGCGGAGCATGTCCCTGACCGTGTAGCGCAGGCTCGCGTCCGGTCGCGCCTGGCAGGTCTCGAGGACCTTCGCCATCGCCGACGCCGCGCGATCGAGGTCGAAGCGCTTCGCCTGGACCCCGGTCGCTCGGTAGTAGCCAGCCATGTACCAGACGATGGGCGCCCGGTCCGCCTCCGGGACCGCGACGTACTGCCCGCACGACATGTCCTTCAAGTTCACGATCCGTGAGCTGGTCGCGGCGCCCTCTCCGGCGGCGCGCGCTACGCCCGCGGCGACGACGAGGCCGGCGGCGATGAGGAGGGTCGAGAGGCGTGAGGCGCGCATGGTCTCTCCGTGGGTGGCGACGTCACGGGCGACCTAGCGCCCGTGTCCTTGCTCCGCCGCTCCTGGCTGGGTCCACATTCGATCTCTCAGCGCCCCGCGAGGCGTCTCCGAGCCTCGGCCACGAGCGCGTCCTCGTCGCTCCGCGCGTTCGCCAGGAACGCCCTGTACCAGTCCGCGCCGGAGGCGCTCTTCACGCCGTCGTAGGCCCGCCCCATGTGGTAGGCGACCGGCGCGTACATCCGGTAGGTCGGCACCACGTCCAGGAACACATCCGTCGCCTCGCCGCGTCGCTTCTGGCAGCGCTCCAGCTCCTCCTGTGCCTCGACGAAGGCGCCCGCCTCGACGTAGGCGACCCCGAGGGCGTAGCGCGCCACCCATGCGTCGACCCGCTGCACGGCCTGCTGGTAGTGCCCCACCGCCGCGGAGAAGCGCTTGCCGTGGACATCCACGGCGCCACGGATGAGGTCGGCGTACATGCGCGGCTCGGGCGCGAGGCGGGCCCCGAGCTCGTCGGCGATCGCGAGCGCCTTCGCATCCTGGCCTGCGTCCGCGAGCAGCCAGCCCACCATGAAGCGGAGGTACTCGACGTCGCTCTCGCGGCGCGCCCGCTCCGCCGCCGCGAGCGCCGGGGCGAGCTCGCCGTGCGCCAGGCGGATCGCTGCGAGCGCGACGAGCTTGCGCGCGAGCGCGTCCCCGTCCCGGCTGGCGGTGTCGATGTCGATCCCCTTCTCGAGGAGCAGGCGCGCCTCGGACTGGCGCCCCTCATAGAGCGCCAGGTCCGCGAGCCCCTCCGCCGCCGCGGATGCGCCCGCGTCCCCCATCGCCTGGACCTTCGCCCAGGTCTGGAGGGCGGCGTCGCGCTTCCCCGCCGCGAGCTGCGCCAGCGCGAGCCCTCCGTACGCGGCGATGAACGTGGGGTTCAGCTCGATCGCCTTCTGCTGCTCCTGGAGGGCCGTGTCGAAGTCCCCGAGGTACATGGCGAAGAGCCCGACGTTGTTCCGCTGCGGGACGTTCTTCGGGTAGATCGCGATCGCCTTCCGCTCCTCCTCCAGCGCGCGAGGGAAGTCGCGCTTCAGCTGGTAGGCGATCCCCAGGTTGGCGAGGCCGGCGTTGTCGGCGGGGTACTGCTTCACGAGCGGCGTCAGCGCCTCGATCGCCCGGTCGGGGTCGTGCTCGATCGCGAGGTAGTAGGCCCCGCGGCTGCGGTACTTCTCGCGCTCGGTCATGCGCTCGACGCGCGCCATGGCCTCCCTGAAGTAGCGCACCGCCTCGGAGCGATGGCCGCGGTTGCTCTCGACGACCGCCAGCCCCGCGTACGCGCGCCCCATGCCGGGGTCGAGCTTCAGCGCGTCGAGGTAGGCCTTCACCGCGTCGTCCCACCGGCCGCCGAACTGGTGGTTCATCCCGACCGAGTAGGCGTGGGCCGCCTCGACGCTGGCCGCGCTGAACGTCTCGCCCGCCGCGAGCTGCACCGCCTCGGGGGTCGCGTCGCCGAGCGCCTCGCGGACGCGCGCCGCCACCTTCGTCACGGCCGCCAGCACGGCTTGCTTGTCCCGCACGCTGCTCGACGCCTTCACGATCTCCTTGCCGGTGATGCCGTCGACCACGCGCACCTCCACCTGGTAGCCGTCGGCCTTCGCGATCCGGCCGGCCGAGACGACGCTGATTCCCTCGCGGCTCGCGACGAGCCGCGCGCGCTGGAAGTCGAGCCCGATTCCAGCGAGCTTGAGCTGCTCGGCGGTCTTCTGTGCCGAGGGGCGGCTGTAGGAGGTGATGAACGACGCTCCCTCCATGGCGAGCGTGAAGGCGGGCTCGAGCGTGCCATCGAACACGCCCTCGCTCGTGGCGTTCTCGAAGTCGGCGATGAGGATCGTCTGCA
>Ga0182039_10000842_pt1 | contig 16036 bp, 14 predicted proteins | sample sta12Can44000111_FD_125975 | JGI IMG/M metagenome (GOLD analysis project Ga0182039, IMG submission 125975) | Lab enrichment of tropical soil microbial communities from Luquillo Experimental Forest, Puerto Rico - statanox.12C.anox.44.000.111 | ecosystem: Environmental > Terrestrial > Soil >...
GATACTGTTGCAAAAGTCTCCAAACGCTGGGCGATGATTTTTTCGGCTAAATCCTAAACAAGCGAGAACTACTAATAAAAGCGACTCGAGGCCGATTACCGAAGTCACGGATGAGTTAATCGCGAGATCATGTGACCCCTCACATCGTTACATGAAAAACGCGCCTATGGCCTAGAAATTTTTTGATCAACGAGCCAAAACGACTTTTGCAACAGTATCGGCACAAAGCGGACATCACGCGGTTGAGTTCCAATGTCCGCTTTTGGGGGTAAAGCGGACATCACAAGAATGCGCCGCGATGTCCGGTTTTGACCCAAAGATGGGGTAATCGGCCGGCGTTCTTGTGGATAGCTAAAGATTTGAGGTGCTGCGCTTCAGGCTGATGGTGAAACGGGGTCATCGTTGTACGGGCCCCAAGCATCAGAAGGAGAAGCGCAGCATGGACTATTTTGCGGGACTGGACGTTTCGGTCAAGGACACGAAAGCTCAACCGACCATGCCAGACTCAATTCGCCGTAAAGAAGCAACCCGGCCATGAATTCAGCCTAACTCTAATCCTCATTAATCTCGTTTTGGACTTTGTGGCCGGCTATTCATTTCCGGGCAGCAGCCAAGAAATACCTGACTGCCGCATAGTTAACCGACACTTGGACACGTAGCGCATGCCTTTGAAAGAAAAAATCATCCAACACTATGACGAGATCAGTCCTTATTATCGAGATTTATGGGGCATTCACATCCATCATGGTTATTGGAAGACGGGTTTGGAAACCAAAGAGGAAGCACAAGAACAATTGATCGACTGCCTGATATCGCACGCGCAAATTCAACGGTGCGCTACAATTTTGGATGTGGGTTGCGGTCTTGGCGGTACGGCAATCTACCTTCACAAAAAAATTGGCGCACATGTTACTGGGGTAACTATATCGCCGAGACAAATTGAGATAGCGAATGAGCTTGTGCAAAGTCGTGGCGCCGACGTTCGCTTAATGCTGATGGATGCTGAAAGCTTGACACTAGGTGGTTCATTTGACGTTGTCTTGTCTGTTGAGGCGATTTCACATCTCAATCACAAGGCTGACTGCTTTCATTCGATGGCTCGACTGCTTAAGGCCGGAGGAAAACTGGTAATCGCAGACTGGTTTCGATCCCATGCCGCAAGTCCGAAAGAGGAATTTGAATTCCTGCGTCCAGTCGAACGAGCAATGTTGGTACCAAAATTGGAGTCGCCTTCGGTCTATATGAAGTATGTTACTGCAACAGGTCTCAATGTAATTAAATTCGAAGATCTAAGTACGAACGTTCAGAAAACGTGGGACCTGGCAACAGACCTGATCAAGAACCCGACGTTGTGGAAGCTCGCTGCAGCGCTGGGACCAGACTTTTTGGTCTTTTTGGATGGGTTTAGGGCCATGAAGGCGGCCTACAAATCAAAGGCCCTGGTTTGCGGACTACTCATTGGTCAAAAGAAATAAATAAATCATAACTATCTGACGTCATTGCGCGGCTTAAAGAAAGACTTTCAGCGCGCTGTGTTCCAAGCCGGTATTGCTCGCGGCCATCGTTGCAACCGTCATACGTTAGCTGCTGCCCGCGCGATCACCTCAGACACCCTACGACTGTACTTGATCGGTTTGCCGGCGATGGTTGCATGTCCCCCGTTGCCATCGGCAACAATCGACGGCCAAAGATTGCTGCCGCGCCCGGCGCCGGCAAGGTGTCGAGTGAAATGTCTGCTTTTGGCACTAAGCGGACATGGCGACAGGCTCAACCAATGTCCGCTTTTGAGGGTAAAGCGGACATCGTGAGTGGCGTGCAAACTGCTCTCCTGAACCGCATTCATTTATGCGGCCTCAGTGGGATTGCTGGCGATCTTAGTGCGATAACGAAGACTAATGAGGCGGGCTCAGTGCATAATCAAACTATGAACATGCTACCAAACGAACCAACTCAAGAGCGCATCGACCACATCGGCGGTGTTATTGGGAAGGTGATTGTGATCGCCCTGGCCGCATTTTTCCTTTGGGGTTACTCGACAACCTTTCTCGCTCAGGTCGGGCTGTTCTTCTGATCCCCGAACGCTCTGGCAGACAACCGCCATACAGCAACGAAGTAATCACACAACACTTGGAATTGATATCGGCAAGAACCGGCCGCGATCGCAACAAACTGTCGGCACCAGCCGTGGCGGCCCCAGCTCATAAATTACGGCCCTTGTCGGGTCCACTGTGCCGGGGCAAGATCACCTATCGAAAAACACTTTTCCGGGAGGAACGAATGCCCAAGGGTTTCAACTTCGGCGCATTAGACCGCCGCACCGTCATCAAGGCCGGCGCCGTTGCCGGTCTGAGCCAAATCGCCGCACCTTTCGTGTGGTCGGCGCGCGCCGCCGACACGATCAAGGTCGGGATGGTTGATCCATTCACCGGCGTCTACGCCGCGGTGGCGCAGAACGAACTGATCGGCGCTAAATATGCCGTCGAGCAGATAAATGCCAAGGGTGGCGTGCTCGGTCGCGAGATTGAGCTCTTGGTTGAGGATTCAGCAAATGACGTCGGTACCGGCGTGCAGAAGACGCGCAAGCTGATCGAGCGTGATGGCATCCAGTTTCTCATCGGCGACGTGAATTCGGGGATCGCGCTCGCCATCGCCCAAGTGTCGAATGAGAAGAAAGTGCTGCACATCGTCTCCGGTGGCCACACCGATGGCATCACCGGCAAGGATTGCCATTGGAATGTCTATCGCGTGTGTAACACAACGAAGATGGAGGCCAACTCCGTCGCCGAACTCCTCTTCCAGAAGTACGGCAAGAAGTGGCATTTTATTACGCCGGGCTACGCGTTCGGCCACACGCTGCAAGAGGCGGCGCAGGCCGACCTCAAGAAGTTCGGCGGCACGGTCACCGGCAACGAGCTGACGCCGCTGGGCACGACCGACTTCTCCGCCTACCTCATCAAGGCGCGTGCCGCCAATCCCGAAGTGCTCCTGGTGCTGCCGCAGGGCCTCGACATGGTGAACTGCCTCAAGCAGGTGGCGCAGTTCGGCATCGACAAGCAGATCCACGTCGCCGGACTGCAGCAGGAGCTCGAATCGCTCGAGGCTATGCCGCCCGAAGCCCGCGTTGGTATCTGGATGTTCGAGTGGTACTGGAAGCAGCCAGGCGTGCCAGGCGTCGAGAAGTTTGTCGCCGACATCCGTAGCCGCAGCGGCGGTAAGGTGCCGACGGCGCGCACTTGGTTTGGCTACACCTCGATGATGACCTATGCGCTGGTTGCCAACGAGGCGAAGACGCTCGACGGCGTCCAGCTCGCCAAAGCGCTGAGCAATTTTGAGTTGCCGCCCGAGGTCAAGCTGCAACCCAACAAGTGCTATTACCGCGCTGGTGATCATCAGCTGATGACTTCGGCCTTCGTCGGCGAGGCGCTAACCAAGCCGGCGGGCGACCCCGAGGATCTGTTCAAGGTTGAAACCGTCGTCCCGGGCGACAAGACCTCACCGCCGGAGAGCGAGACCGGTTGTACCCTCCAGTGGCCGGCCTGACGCCGGCGGGTGCTAAATACCCCCGCCTGATCCCTCTCCGCTGCACGCGGAGAGGGTGAGGCGGGGCACATTATTATTTGGGTGCCTGAATGACCCAGCTTCTCCTGTTCAACATCACCAACGGCCTCATCATCGGCGCGTTTTATGTGCTGATGGCGATTGGATTGTCACTCATCCTCAACCTTTCGAACGTCATCAACTTCGCCCATGGCGGCTTTCTGGTCGTGGGCGGCTATATCGCCTACACGATCGAGCCCTATCTGGGCTTCTGGGGCGCACTGATCGTGTCGCCCTTCCTCACCGCGATCATTGGACTCGCTGTCGAGAAAGTTCTGATCAGCCGCGTCTATGGCCGCGACCCGCTCTACAGTCTGCTGCTGACATTCGGCCTTGCGTTTATCCTTGAGGACGGCACGCGGGTTATCTGGGGCGCGAACGGCAAGCCCTTCACCATCCCGGCCGCGTTGGCGCAGCCCTTAAGCAACGAGTTCTTCTTCATCACCGGATACCGGCTGTTCATGGTGGCCATGGTGGCGGCGATGATTGCAATACTCTTTGCGCTGCTGCGTTACACCCGCGCTGGCATTCGCGTGCGAGCCGGTACGCTTGATCTCGAGACCGTTTCGGTGCTCGGCGTCAACGTGCGCGCGCTGCGTTCGTTGAACTTCGCGGTCGGCATTTTTCTTGCCGGGTTGTCGGGCGTGCTGGCCGGCGGGCAATTGGGATTGGAGCCGACCATGGGCGCCGGCCTGCTGATGCCGAGTTTCATCGCCATCATTGTCGGCGGCGTTGGCTCGCTCGCCGGAACCTTGGTCGGCGGGCTGCTGATCGGCGTCGCCTCCGGCGTCACCGCCGTATTCTTCCCGGCAGCGAGCGAAGCGATCATGTACGTACTGATGGCGGTGGTGCTGCTGATCCGGCCGCGTGGCTTGTTCGGCGAGGAAGGCATGCTGACGTGAGCGGGAAGCTCCAACTGGAGTCGAGCGGCCGCAAATTTGTCGCGCCGGTCGCGATTTGGACGGCCCTTTTACTCGCGCCTTTCTGGATGCCGCTGCTCGGCGGCTATACCGCACTGGGAACGCGCGTCCTCGTGCTCGGTCTGGCTGCGATGTCGGTGAATTTCCTTTTAGGCTTTACCGGTGTGCTGTCGTTCGGCCACGCCGCCTGGTTCGGCATCGGTGCCTATGGCTGCGGCATGATCCTTAAATTCGTCGCGCCTTCAACGCCGCTCGGAATACTCGCCGGGACACTAGCTGGCGGCCTCGCCGGCGCAGCGCTGGGCGCGCTGATTGTGCGCCGGCGCGGCGTCTATTTCGCCATGGTGACGATCGCTTTCGGCCAAGTGTTCTATTACATCGCATTCCAGTGGTCGTCGGTCACTGGTGGGGATGACGGTTTGCGCCCGTTCTACCGCCAACCGCTGCATCTTGGGATCGCCACTGTCGACATCCTCAACAATGCAGTTGCGTTCTATTATTTCGTGCTGGCCTGCTTCGCACTCGCCGCGGCCGCAATGGCGTTTATCCTGCGCTCGCCCTTCGGCCGTACAATGCTGGCAATCCGCGAGAACGAGCGCCGCGCACGCTTCCTCGGCATACCAATCGAGTTGCACATTTGGATCGCCTTCACGCTGAGCTGTTTCTTTATGGCCTATGCCGGATCGCTCTACGCGCTGGTCAACAACTTCGCCGACCCCAGAGGCCTGCACTATAGCCAGTCGGGTGATTTTGTGATGATGGCGGTGATGGGCGGTATGCGCAGCTTCTGGGGACCGCTCCTGGGCGCAATCGTCTTTGTCGTATTCCAGGATTACGTGTCCAGCGTCACCATTAACTGGCAGATCTTCATTGGATTTCTCTTCGTGCTGGTCGTGCTGTTCTTCCCTCGCGGCATTCTCGGTGCGATAAGACGCAGGGCGGCATTATGAGCCTGCTGCAGGTCAAAAACGTCTCTAAGCATTTCGGCAGTTTGGTCGCCGTCAATAACATTTCCATGACGGTCGAGCACGGCGAACTACGCGCCATTATCGGCCCAAACGGCGCCGGCAAGACTACTTTCTTCAACCTGATCACCGGCTTCTACCGACCTAACACCGGCCGCATCATCTTCGACGGCCAGGACGTCACCCATCTGTTGCCGGCGCGCCGGGTATGGTGCGGGATGGCCAGGACATTTCAGGTGACGGAGGTCTTTCCCGAACTGACGGTGTGGGAAAATCTGCGGATCGCGGTCGAGGTCGCGTCCGGTCTGCGCCTGCGGGCGTGGCTGTCGCAAACCGATGACGACAAAATTCGGGTACGAATTCAGGAACTGATCGAGATGGGCGGCCTCGCCAGTAAAGCCGATCGTCAGGTGGGCGAGCTGTCCCACGGCGATCAACGTGCCACCGAGATCATGATGGCGCTGGCGCTCAAGCCGCGCCTGTTGTTGCTCGACGAGCCCACAGCCGGCATGGGCGACCAGGAGACCTACGAAATTACCCAGCTCATTCGGCAACTGCATAAGGACAGCAAGCTCACCATCGTGCTGATCGAGCACGACATGCGTGTGGTCTTTCATCTCGCCGATCGGATCATGGTGCTCGACCAAGGCAAGTTTCTTGCCGAAGGCACACCCGCCGAGATCGCCGCCAATAAAGCGGTGCAAACCGCGTATCTCGGCCAAGCGGCGTGAGTCACAGATGACTGCTGCCCTCGTTGCTGAAGGACTTCACACTTTTTACGGCAAGAGCCACATCCTGCACAGCGTCAGCCTGGAGGCCGCGGAGGGCCAGGTAACAGCACTCTTGGGCCGCAACGGCGCCGGCAAGACCACGACCCTGCGTAGCCTGATGGGACTAACACCGCCGCGCGATGGCCGCGTTACAATGTTCGGAATAGATACCAGCGGCTGGCCACCATTTCGGGTCGCGGCACTCGGTGTCGGCTATGTGCCGGAAGGCCGCAGGATTTTTCCGAATTTGACAGTCGACGAAAATCTGCTGGTGCCGCTGGAGCGTTCGGGTCCGTGGACTCCCGATACCGTCTACCGGTTGTTTCCCCGCTTGCAGGAGCGCAGGTCAAGCCGCGGGCGGCAGCTCTCCGGAGGCGAGCAAGAAATGTTGTCCATCGCACGCGCACTGTTGCTTAATCCAAAACTTCTCATTCTTGACGAACCATCGCAGGGGCTGGCGCCGCTGATCGTGCGCGAAGTCTTTGGTATCGTCGCGCAAATGCGCGCGGAAGGCATTACCATGCTGTTGGTCGAACAGAATGTGCGCATGAGCCTTGAGATCGCCGACCATGCTTACGTGCTCGATGACGGTCACGTCGTCTATTCGGGCCCTGCGCGCGAGCTCGCCGCCGACGAAGCGCGCGTGCAGTCGCTTGCCGGCGCCAGCGCCGAGGAATGGAAGTCGCACACCTATTAGTCTGAAATTGTGCTGTGGACGGCTCCTCCCTCCAAAAAGATCCGACACCTTGAGTGCGGGCTGGAATGTGTTCGGCGGCCCGCGTGAACGACATCGGCGAGTACGGCGAGCTGAGAGGGGCACGTATAGAAATTCCCGGAATCAATGTCTGAGCGTTTTCCACCGAGCACTCACTCCTGATCGGGCGCCACAAAAAACGATCAATCACGTCATCGCTAATCGAGCGCCAGGCGATTTTCATCTAGCCACGCTGCCGGCGCCGGCAAAAGACGGCAAAATGTGATGCATCCCGGGCCGGAAAAGAGGGGCAGAGGCCGGGCTCGGGCAAGGCGACTAAGGGGAACGGCTATGGCCGCCGGGACGCACTTTAACGAGCGTACCACCTGGAAAGCGCTTATTGGCAGCTTACCTAAGCCCTAGAATACGAAAAGCGTCGAGTACCTGATTCGACGCGCGATCATTGATGTATGGCAGCGATTCAGCGATTACGTTCAGTGAGGTATTCGGCACCAAACGAACTAACGTTGCCAAAGCTGCGCGCGCTTCTTCCATCTTCCCCGCCAAGGCATAATTCACGGCAAGGTGGTGATGACCGAATATACGGATCGGAGTCTGCCACACAGACCGCTGTGCGGCCTTGATTGCTTCGTCACGCTTCTCCGACAAAAAATAGACAAGAGCGTGGATGGAATTGCACTGCCCCGGATACACTTCGGGCGCTCCCAGACGCTCAGCCTCGCCGAGCTCCGCCAGCGCCTTCTCAATCTGGCCGACAGAGGACAACGCTGCCGCCAGACAGCATTGTATGTGGGGGAGATAGGGATTAATGGCGAGAGCCTTTCGGTATTCCTCGATTCCCGCTTCAGGCAATCTGCTCATTGAAAATGCCCAACCCAGTGCAAAATGCGCCCAAGCATCATGTTCATCGCAAAGCACAGCTTTTTGCGCTGCCTCAAAGGCCAGTGGAATGGTACTCCGTCGCGGTTTCCGACCGTAAAGCACTTCGCGCCCTAGGAATTCGGCAAAGACGCTGTGCGCTCGGCCATAGTTGGGCTCAAGCTCGATAGCTCGCTTCAAGAGTTTCTCAGCGATTGCAACGTTTTCCCGGCTGCGGTGTTTACCGAGAGTGAGTGCCCTCGTTACACAGTCGATGGCATCAAGGGCGTGGAACGGTTTTTCGCGCTGCCGCCTTGTCTCCGCGGAATGAATGCACGGCTCAATGGCAGCCGCGATTTGTGCTGTAACGGCGTCCTGATCGACAAACCCAGCGCTCAGTCTTTGCGTGTAGCTCCGCGCCCAGATATGGAGGCCGACGCTAGCCTCAATCAGATGAACGGTCAGGCGCGCCCCATCGCTGGCTCTTCGCAGCCCGCAAGTAATCAAATAGCTGGCACCAAATTCACGCGCGATTAGCCGCGAATCATCGCCATCACTCCAGACGCGATTGTGCGCGATCACATCAAACGTTCGGCTGCGGGCAAGGGCGACCGTCAGATCGTCTGCAATTCCCTTTGAGATGCAAGCAAGCTCTTTGTCGCCATCATAGGCGGCCGATGAGATTACGGCCAACGAGAGCTTACAAGGCGGGATGGTAATCGGAGCATTCGTTTCCGCTTCGGCCTCGCGGACGGCGCCAATGAAGCGAAAGCCGTTACGCGGCAATGTTTTGATCAATCGCTGTTGGGTCCCATCGTCTCCAATGGCCATCCGCGCCGCGTTGATGCGCGTACCCAGCACCGCGTCCGACACGATGCGACCGTGCCAAACAGCTTGGAAAACATCTTCACGACTGACCGCGCGGTCGCAGTTCTTGATTAAAAAGTGCAGTAGATCGAATACCTGCGGCTCAACGGACCGTATGATTCCATCGCAGCGTAATTCCCGCCGTTCTACGTCCAGGGTATAGTTTTCGAACTTGTATTTCATGCTCCCCCATCGACAGGAATCACGTTACCTGTGAATAACCATTTTCTGAAAGTACTTCAGTGACGTTGGTCACTCGCTCAAACGCAATCCACGACTGCAATGGGTCACCCGCCTTTACGGATCGCGGATCAGGATAACGGCAGCGCCCAGTAAAAGAGCAAACCGCATCAACTCTTGCTCTGTCGTGGACAAACAATGACCTCACCCCCTTACACATGCGCTGTGTGAAATCTTGCTCTGTCGGGACAGATAATTGTTTTCGTGTGCCAACGCACAACGAGGCGCGCTGGCAAGTGCGCCCGACATAGGCGAACCAAACGCGCAAACCGGTAATTGCCAGCCCGGTCAGGGAAGTTCGCCACTCCCATTATTCCCTTCAAAGTGGACATGCGAGAAGGCGATTTCGTCAGTCAACGATGCGCGATTTCTTAGCCGCCAAACCAGCCGGGATGCTGCCCGATCGCGACAACACCGCAAGAGAACATCAACGCGCAAATGATCCACACCAGTAATGAAACGTAGGTTTCGTCGGTCATGGCTGCCAATGCCCGCGATCCGCGTGTTAAGTTCATCATGCCTGCTGGTGAGATGCCCCCGAATGGGAATCCAGCCGAGATAGCCTTGTGGGTTCATTCGGTGCGTCAAAGCCGCGCTCAATCTGGGCAACTGATGCAGTTGGCACCCAAAAGCAGGTCGCACGACCCGAACCGGTCCTAACCCGCACGTACGGCCCGTTGCTTCCGACCCCGACGATCTCGGCACGAAGCAGCACGATGTCGCCGGCGTGACACGTGAGGTTGTCGGTCATTATCTTACCCCTCGCCCAATAAAGTCGGACGGCCGACCGCAATCGTTCGATGATTGGCAACCCATCGTCGGATGCCTTTTGCAACAAATGTCCGCAGTTTCTGATCGAAATGCGCAAACCAAATAATGGCAACGATCTGCAGGACTATCATAAGCCCGAGCGCGGTCTTGTAAGCGATTGCTGGATAGTGGCCGTCATGTGCGGGCCATCGATTGATTATCCAACCAATGACTTCCTGCAGGACAAAGGCACCGCCGATGTGGAAGACGTTGAGCGCCGCATTCGCGCGTCCGGCAATCTCTTTTGGAAAATACTGAGCAAGAATTGAATAACTGAGAACTGTGCCCGCTCCCATGCCGGCGACGACCGCCCATGACGCATAAGAGACGGACCGGACATCAAGGATCAGCAGCGATTCTGCGGCCACGAACAGAAGCGCAGCGCAGCCGAGAATGGTCTGCGTTGGAATGCCCCGGGTACGCAGCCGATCGGCACCGATCCCAAGCAGAAGCGCGGCAGCACTTAAAGTCACCGCCATGACGAACAGATGCAGCACCACGCTGGCACGAGGCAGTTCGTCGACATCTGCCAGCCAAGGACCCACCCACAAACCTTGAACCGCCCAAACGGTGCTGATGCACATGGTCGATAGCGGCGCGAGGCGCCAAAAGCGTCGATCGCCAAAGATGGCTCTGAGCCCAACAGAGGAATTGCTTGGAACGTTGGGGACAGGCGGAGGGGCGTCGGGAACGACAAAGAAGATGATAAGCGCCGTCGCAGCCGTCACGCCGGCCATCACATCAAGCAAACCCCGCCAGCCGATATACGGTAAAAGCCACGCCGCCGGCGATGTCGCGCAAATCGCCCCCAACGTGCCCAGCATGATGAAGCAGCCGTTGAATAGAAGTATGCGCTCCTTTGGAAACCACGACACGATTGCCTTAAGTCCGGCAATCAATGCACCGGCAACGCCAAAGCCGATCAGGGCACGTCCGAGCACAAGCGCCGCAAATTGATTACTCCTTGCGAACAATGCCGCGCCAACGGCGGCAACGATGAGCAACCCGCTTTGCACCCGCCGAGGCCCAAAACGATCCAATAACACGCCCAGTGGTAACTGAATGGCTGCGAAAGTCAGAAAATAGACCGACGTCATCAGTCCGAGGTGAGAAGCATCAAGTCCGAGCTCCGCGGTCAACTGTCCCGCAATCACCGCGTTAATAGTGCGAAAGAAGTACGAAAGGAAATAGCCAGCGGCGAACGGCAGCAACACCAACAGGATTGGGCGCCAGTATGCTCTGATAATCGGGGAAGCCAAGCGACGTCCCAGCGATGGGACTTTTGAGCACTCGGTCGCGACACTCGTGTTCGGTGACCTGCTCATGGCTCACTCCATTTTGGGAAACTGAATTTGGGACCAGTGCGCGAGACCAGTTTGGAGCGATGGTTAGTCGCCCGCCGGACGTCTATTGGGTGAGCACAGACGCTGCGGTTTGGCGTACAGTCCAAACAACGGCTGCATTCCCTCGTCCAATCAGGGAAACTGAGTGGGGAGAGGGGCTGCTACTGGCAAATGCATCGCAAAGTAGATCGATGCCAACACGCCCAGCGTGGAGAAAAGGGCTACGGCACGCAGATTGGAATCGCCCAAAACAATCAGCAAACGGGCGACGAAATTCGTCGAGGTTTGGGCCTCACGGGTTACGGTTACGGTCATTGTTAGCTCCATGCCTAAAACAAGTCGGACTCAAATAAATTTCGGTATTTGAGGCTGTGACTGAGGTCACAGAGGTACTTTCAGAAAACTTTCATTTTTCCTTCAGAATTGAATCTTTGCGCAACAATGGTCACGCGAGCAGCTAACCGAGGCTTTTGAACCCATGGTGAGGAGCGGTATGCAGGCAATAATACCGGCTCAGGGTGGTAGCGCGTTTCAATGGCGTGCGATCATCCCAAAATTGGTGCTCGATCATCACCTGCCGCTATGTGCCTATTCGCGAGAAACCTTTGAGTATGGCGCACTCTTTTCTTACGGATCATCCGATCAGGTTGAGATGTGTTACCGCCAGGTAGTCTTGGTTTGATAACATTCTCAAAGGCGCAAAACCGAGTGACATCCCCGTAGAACAGCCGACAAAGTTTGAGTTTTTAGTCAATCGCAGGACTGCTAGCGCACTCGGATTGACCATCCCGACGCCTATGCTCGCTAAGGCAGACGAAGTGATCGAATAGCACCGCAACGCCAACGGCCTTGTTACTGTTGCGCGTGGAGCTAACGTCCATAAAACACGCAAGTCCCAAGCACCGCAGCATCCGTCGCAGCGCTCGCCCGGAATTAGAAAACAGCCAAGACCCAAAGCGGACAAGGACCGTTCAGGATTTTTTGCGGCGCTAATTGATCATCGAAGACCGTTTCGCCAATCACAATTCTCTGCTGTAATCCCGCTTTGAAAATCGGCGTAGTCCTGCCTTGGGATGGCGATGCGACGGCGCTCCAGAGCAAGCAGCAAACTGGCTAACGCGCGAAGCCGCAAGGCGAAGACCCTAAAGGCCGCGCGCCCTAGCAGTTCCTCCGTCGCTGGTCAGGAAACTGAGGCCGCGCGTTTTCACCGCGAGCGTGATGAGGCGTTGGAGCGGGAAGCCGCGACCTCCGAAGTTCTTAAGGTAATCAGCGCATCGGCTGGCGAGTTGGAGCCGGTGTTCGATGCAATCCTGGAGAATGCCACGCGCCTCTGTCAGGCTAAATTTGCAAATCTCTTCCTAGTTGAAGGCGAGGCGCTTCGGAATGTTGCGCTTCATGGCGCACCTCCAGCCCTTGTGGAAGCGCGCCGTCAGAACCCGCTGCTTAGGCTGTCAAAGGACTCTAATACCGGATTGAACCGTATGGCAGCGATGAAGCAGCCTATCCAGATCGCGGATATTCAGCTGGAACCTTCTTACAATGATGACCCCCAGCGTCGGCGCTTTCTGGATCAATCTGGAGCGCGGAGCCTTCTGTGCGTGCCGCTGTTACAACATAACGAGCTGGTTGGTGCCATCGCCATTTATCGCCAAGAAGTCAGACCCTTCATAGATAAGCAGATTGCTCTCGCCAAAAGCTTCGCGGCCCAAGCCGTCATTGCCATCGAGAATGCGCGGCTGCTGAACGAGCTGCGCCAGCGGACAGCTGATCTCAGCGAGGCGTTGGAGCAACAGACCGCGACGTCGGAGGTACGTCATATCGAGTTCGCCGAGCGACGTAGAGCCGGTGCTTGCCTCCGTAGCCGAAAACGCTGCCCGCCTCTGCGAGGCACAATTTGCCAGTATCGTTATTGTTGAGAATGACGCTTTGCGAGTTGCTATGCGTCTCGGCGAGGTTGGGTGGCCGGTCGGCGAGCAGATTCCGCTGGATCGCTCCACAATCGCAGGGCGGTCTATTATCGACATGCGGCCAATCCAAGTCGCCGACCTGCAACAGGCTGGCGACGAATTTGCCCTGGGGCGGCAGTATGCCAGTGAAATCGGGTCCCACACGGTCTTGAGCGTGCCCCTGATCCGAGAGGGTCGCGCGCTCGGCTCCATCACAATCCTCCGTACCGAGGTGCGGCCGTTCGAGCAGACGCACATCGCCCTGCTTTCGACCTTCGCCGATCAGGCCGCGATCGCCATTGAGAACGTGCGGTTGTTCGAGGCGGAGCAGCAGCGCACGCACGAATTGAAGGAATCGCTGGAACAGCAAACGGCCATGTCCGAAGTGTTAAGCGTCATCGCCAGCTCATCTGGGGAGCTGCAGCCGGTGTTCCAGGCCATGCTGGAAAACGCGGTGCGCATCTGCGAGGCTAAATTCGGTGAGCTGTTCCGCTTTGACGGCCACGCCTTCCACTTCGCGGCAGAAGTCGGTACGCCGACGGAACTTATCGAATTCCAAAGGCAGCGTGGGCCGTTTCAGCCGGAACCTGGCACCCACCTCAATCGCGCTATTCGGACAAAACAGGTGAGCCACAGCGCCGACACCGCCGCTGAGGCTGTCCTCATTGCACCGGCCAAGTACGGAGGTGCGCGATCCATCGTCGCCGTGCCGATGCTCAAAGACGAGGCGCTAATCGGTGTCATTAGCATCTATCGCCAGGAGGTGCGGCCGTTCACTGACAAACAAATCCCGTTAGTCCAAAACTTTGCCAATCAAGCCGTCATCGCCATCGAGAACGCGCGGCTGCTCAACGAACTTCGCGAATCGCTCCAGCAGCAGACGGCCACGGCGGAAGTGCTGCGCGTTATCAGTTCGTCACCCGGCGAGCTGGAGCCTGTTTTCCAGAATCTTCTCGACAATGCGACCCGCCTTTGTGCGGCTGATTTCGGCCTCATGGCTCAGTACAACGGGAGCGCTTTCCAGTTGATGGCGCAACTCGGCGGCGATCCGGCCTATGTCGAGTACCTGCACCGCGAACCTTTCCGCCCCGGTCCTGAAACGCTGACCGGCCGCGTCCTGCAGACTCGCGGTCCCGTGCAGATAGAAGATTTCGCCAAATCAAAAGGTTACCTCGACCGCGATCCTATCGTGGTTGTCGCTGTCGAACGGGGTGGGGTTCGCACCACGTTGGGCGTCCCGATGCTGAGGGAGAACGAGCTGATCGGCATCATCTCTCTGTACCGGCAAGAGGTCCGCTTGTTCACCGACAAACAGATCGAGCTATTACAGAACTTCGCCGCTCAAGCCGTGATCGCAATCGAGAACGCTCGGCTGCTCAACGAACTACGCGAATCGCTGGAACAGCAGACCGCAACCTCAGAGGTGTTGAAGGTCATTTCGAGTTCGCCAGCAGACATTCAGCCCGTGCTCGAAATTATTGGCGAGCGAGCAGAGAAATTGTGTGATGCGGATATTAGTATGGTCTCCATAGTCGATGGTGATTTAATCCGTCTGGCGTCGCTCCATGGCGTGGCAGAAACAGGGATCGAAGCGCTTCGGCGCGTATTTCCAATGCGGCTCACTGACGAGACGGTCACGGCGCGGGCGATCCGAACTCGTAGCGTTTGTCATGTCGCGGACGTGCTTAGTGATCCTCAATATCAACATAAAGATACCGCTCGGCTGGGTGGCTTCCGTGGCAGCCTGGGCGTGCCGATGGTCCGTGACGACCAGGTCGTAGGAGCAATCCTTGTTTCCAGGAAGAAGCCGGGATTATTTTCGGACGCACAGATTCAACTCCTCAAGACCTTCGCCGATCAGGCCGTGATTGCAATCGAGAATGTGCGGTTGTTCAACGAAACAAAGCATTCTTTGGAGCAGCAGACCGCGACCGCCGACGTCCTCAAGATTATCAGCCGCTCGGCGTTCGATCTGCAAACAGTGCTGCAGACCCTCGTCGAATCAGCTGCCCGGTTCTGCGCTGCCGACACGGCCCACATTATCCGCGAGAAAAATGGAGGCTTCTACACTGCCGAGGCCTACGGCTACTCCCACGAATTTATGGATTACATCAAGAATATTCTAATCAAGGCCGAACGAGGAACAGCGTCAGGACGCGCCCTAGCCGAAGGTCGCGTGGTTCATATTGCCGATGTAAAGACCGATTCAGAGTACACTTTGGTCGAAGGACAGAGACTGGGTGATTACCGCACGGTCCTCTGCGTCCCCATGCTGCGCGAGAGCCTTCCAATCGGTGTCCTGAGTTTGACGCGCTCGGAAGTACAGCCATTCACCGACAAGCAGATAGAGTTGGTCACGACATTTGCCGACCAAGCTGCGATTGCGATCGAGAATGTGCGGTTGTTCGAGGAAATCCAGGACAAGAGCCGCCAGCTTGAAGAGGCAAGCCAGCACAAGTCGCAATTCCTAGCCAATATGAGCCATGAGCTGCGCACGCCGCTTAACGCCATCCTCGGCTATACCGAACTAATGGCAGACGGCGCTTACGGCGAGCCGTCTGAGGAGTCGCTAGGCGTGCTCAAGCGCCTTGAGGCCAACGGCAAACATCTGCTCGGACTCATCAATGACGTGCTCGATCTGTCCAAGATCGAAGCTGGACAACTCGAACTCGAACTGTCCGATTACTGCATCGAAGATATTGCGCAGACTGTGCGCAGCACGCTTGAGCCGTTGGCGGCCGATAAGAAGCTTGCGTTCAAAGTCGAGATGGCCGGCGAACTGCCGCCGGGCCACGGCGATGGCCGGCGCCTGACGCAAGTGCTGATTAATCTCGTCGGCAACGCAATCAAGTTCACTGATGCCGGTGAAATCGCCATCAAGGCGGAAGCCAATAATGGCTCATTCCATGTATCCGTGCGGGACACCGGACCTGGAATTTCCGCTGCCGATCAGGCCAGGCTGTTTCAGGAGTTTCAGCAGGCGGACAATGCGATCACTCGCAAAA
>Ga0182039_10000848_pt1 | contig 15989 bp, 14 predicted proteins | sample sta12Can44000111_FD_125975 | JGI IMG/M metagenome (GOLD analysis project Ga0182039, IMG submission 125975) | Lab enrichment of tropical soil microbial communities from Luquillo Experimental Forest, Puerto Rico - statanox.12C.anox.44.000.111 | ecosystem: Environmental > Terrestrial > Soil >...
ACCGAACTACTACGCCCCGTTGGTAATCGGCGTTGCCACTTCCCAGCGTCGGGAAGTTCTTTCTTGGAAGCATCACCAAGAGGTGGCGATCTTGTTGTGCGGATCATGATGTGCCCTCCGGTGCGGTTCAAAAGGCCCCGCGTTCGGGCTAGGATGGCCGCTGGTGCGTCCCGCCGCTCATGGTGGCAAAACCTTAGGGCGAGCCTTGTTAGCCCACTGTTAGCCTAAAGCTGGTGGTCCGCAGGCCTAGTCTAACAAGTTATTGATAACTCGGAATAATTACTTTGGCAGATGGCGCTTACAGACTGATCATTTACCAGCGAGAAACCGGGCAAGGCGGTTTGCGCACATTGAGCTGACGAGGATCTCTATGAAGACCAATCGCGTTTACCGCATCGCGGTCATTCCAGGCGATGGCATTGGCAAGGAAGTGGTGCCAGAGGGAGTGCGCGTGATGGAGGCGGCAGCCAAGAAGTTTGGTTTCGAGCTGCGGCTCGAAAATTTCGACTTTGCGAGCTGCGACTATTACGAAAAACACGGCCGCATGATGCCGGAGGATTGGAAGGACCAAGTCGGAAAACACGATGCGATCTACTTCGGTGCGGTCGGCATGCCCGACAGGGTGCCGGACCACATCTCCCTATGGGGATCGCTGATCCTCTTCCGCCGCGAGTTTGATCAGTACGTCAACCTGCGACCGGTACGCTTGATGCCCGGTGTGCCCTCGCCGCTCGCCAACCGCAAGCCAGGCGACATCGACTTCTGGGTGGTGCGTGAGAACACCGAGGGTGAATATTCTGCGATCGGCGGCCGCATGTTCGCCGGCACCGAGCGCGAAGTGGTGATGCAGGAGACGGTGATGAGCCGCACCGGCGTCGACCGCGTGCTGAAATTCGCCTTCGAACTCGCGCGTTCGACGTCGAAGAAGCACCTCACCTCGGCCACCAAATCGAACGGCATCGCTATCACAATGCCGTACTGGGACGAGCGCGTGCGCGAAGTCGCCAAGTCCTATCCCGACGTGAAATGGAACCAGTTCCACATCGACATCCTAACCGCGCACTTCGTACTCAATCCGGACAAGTTCAACGTTGTCGTCGGCTCCAATTTGTTCGGCGACATCCTATCGGACTTGGGCCCCGCCTGTACTGGCACCATCGGCATCGCGCCATCCGGCAACATCAATCCCGAGCGCGAATATCCGTCGGTGTTCGAACCGGTGCACGGCTCGGCGCCGGACATCGCGGGCCAGGGCATCGCCAATCCGATCGGTCAGATCTGGTCGGGCGCCATGATGCTTGAGCATCTCGGTGAGACCGACGCCGCTGGGGCGATCGTCAGGTCGATTGAAAAGGTTCTGGCGGAACCGAAACTGCGAACCCGCGATCTGAAAGGCTCGGCAAACACGATCGAGTGCGGCAAGTCGGTAGCGGACGCGCTCGGCTGACACCATGGAGACAGCAGTGGCGCACGCGGAAGCGCGCTCGCGCCGCTGACGGGTCAGCTCGCAACGCTGGATGTTACGCTGACCGATAGCGGTCTGGTTCACGCGATTTTGCGCGCCCGGCCAAGCTAGCGCGAACCGGCGCGCAAATTGTCGCTGCGATTGCCTCGACGGAAGGCGAAAGGCTCGCCGCGAACGCGGCGATCGAGACCGCTCAGCCCTACTGGACGTAGGCGCGCTCCACCGGAGCCGCCGTCACGGTCTTCGGTTTCATCTGCTTCTTGGTCTTTACCGGCCTGGGCTGCGCCGGCGGTTCGGGAGCGTGGTCAACAATCCTCAGGCGGCCGGAATCGAAAGTGTAAATCCCGGGCCAGGGCCCGGTCAGGTAGCTCAGTACAACCAGGCGTTCACCTTTATCGCCGGCGCTGATGTTCACATTGCCCGGCAGGCCGGCGCGGCGCACTACATCGCATTCGCTCATACCTAGGGCGATGCCGCCCATTACCGCCGGACCAATTGCCGGCTGGCCGGCGTCCTTCGGAGTGGCACCGACAGGCGCGGGCCTAGGGGCGCCCGGAAGGTTGCCCGCAACGGAGCCAATGGGACGGTCGGCCGCCGCCGCTACAGACTGTGACGGGGCCTCCACAGGCGCTGTCGCATTCGGGCTGCAGCGGCCATCAGCGCCGACCAGATCCTCGGGTGCAACCGGCCCAGAGGGGCCGAGCGAGTAATTTTTTGCGTCCGTCGTGCTACTCGCCCAGGACGGCTTTGCAAACAGGTCAAGCGGCTTGGAGAACCAGCCGCCTTCGTTGTTGTCCTGGAAGACTTGCGCGGAGTTCTTGCACCCGGCGATAGCCAGCACGGCAGCGCAGGCAAGCGCAATCCGATATCCACTGCGACGGTGCAAGCTGATCTCCCCGAGCGATCTATGCGCTTGTCCCTTAATAGGTATTTTGCGTCATCACGATGGCGGTGACAAGCCAACGCCTGCCAATGAATTAACCCGATCGGTCATTGGCCTACTCGTTCACGCCTTCTTGGCCCAGCGCCCCTGCCCGTCTGGTTGCCAGTACGTCGCCACGAAACCCTTGGCTTTGGCATCGCTCCAATGGCTGCGCGCGGCAACTACTGCATCCTCGTCCTCGCCGTCGAACAGCAGCACGATGCGCTGATAGGACACGGCGTCCGCGGGCACCGGTGCGCCGTCGATCAGGAAACGTACAGTGGCGCCGTTGGGATTGCTGTCGGTCAGCGTCAGTAGCACCGGCTGGGCAGCAGCATCCGGCTCGCGCCAGGTACCGTGCGGCAGGAAACCGTCGTCGCGGTAGGTCCACAGATGTGCGTCGAGTGCGTCGATGCGCTCCTCCGAGGCGCCCTGCACGATCACCTTCCAGCCGCGCTCGAGCGACTTCTCCAGCATCCCTGGCAACACGCCTTCGAGCTTCTGGCCCTGCAGATGATAGAACAGCATTTCGGTCATGGCGTGTCAGCGCTCGTAATAATCGGCCACCAATTTATCCAAAAGCCGCACACCCCAGCCCGAGCCCCAACTCTTGTTGGTGTCGGTCTGCCGCGAGTCGAAGCCGGTGCCGGCTATGTCGAGGTGCGCCCAAGGCATCTTGTCATCGACAAAGCGTTGGATGAACTGCGCTGCGGTGATAGCGCCGCCCATGCGACCACCGGCGTTTTTCATGTCGGCGAACTTTGAATCAATCAGCTTGTCATATTCCTTCCCGAGTGGCATGCGCCAAACCAGTTCGCCGGTTTCCTCGCCGACCTTGGTCAGCCGCTCGGCGAGCTTGTCGTCGTTAGCAAACATGCCAGCATATTCATGCCCAAGCGCGACGACTATGGCGCCGGTGAGCGTCGCCAGATCGACCATGAATTTCGGCTTGAAGCGCTTCGCCGTATACCAGATCACGTCGGACAACACGAGACGACCTTCGGCGTCGGTATTGATGATCTCTATGGTCTGCCCGGACATCGAGATAACGATGTCACCAGGCCGCTGCGCGTCGCCACCCGGCATGTTTTCGACCAGGCCAATGACCCCGACTGCGTTGACGCGCGCCCTGCGCGCGGCCAGCGTGTGCATCAGACCGGTGACGCAGGCCGCACCCGCCATGTCGCCCTTCATGTCCTCCATGCCGGCGGCCGGCTTGATCGAGATGCCGCCGCTGTCGAAACAGACGCCTTTGCCGATGAAGGCGACCGGCGCGTCGCCTTTGCGTCCACCATTCCAGCGCATCACCACGACGCGGGCATCACGGGCCGATCCTTGCGCGACGCCGAGCAGCGCGTTCATGCCGAGCTTGCGCATCGCCTTGCGGTCGAGAACTTCGACTGCGACGCCGAGCTTCTTCAGTGCACCGGTGCGGCGGGCAAACTCTTCGGGGTAGAGCACGTTGGCCGGCTCGTTGACGAGGTCGCGCGCCATTTGTACGCCAGCATTGACCGCATAGCGGCGGGCATAGGCCCCGCGCGAGGCACTAATGTCGGCGGCGGCGACCGTCACGGTGCGTTTGATGGGCGGCTTCTCGTCATCCTTACGCTTGGTCTTGTAGCGGTCGAAGACGTAAGCGCGCAGCGCAACGCCGAGCGCGAGATCGGCGGCTTGCTCGGCCCTCATCGGCCCGCCGGGCAGGTCGGCGAACACCGTCGCCTCTTTAGTTGCGGTCGGTAGCTTGCTCATGGCGAGGCCGCCGAGCTTAAGCAGATCCTTCTGCTTGAGCGCAGCGCTCTTGCCGGCACCAATAACTACCAGATGGCCGACCTTGAGCCCCTCGGGCAGGATCAATTCAAGCACCGAGCCGTCCTTGCCTGAAAAACGCTCGGCCCTGGCCGCCCGGGCCACCAGGCCAGCTGACCTCCCCAGCACCCTTCGGGTGGCGACGCCGAAGTTGAGCCCGTCGTTGCAGAACACGAAAAGAACGCCCCTGGCGGGGACGGCGAGGGGGCCAAAACCGAGCTTCAGGGCGTCGGGCATCGACTAAATCCTCGTCCTGCGAAAATGACTGGCGTGTGGGTCCTTCGGGCCCATATGGCCCGCCATTACCCCTTGTGAAAAGCCCCAAACACCCGACCTCCAAAGGTTTTCGCGATTTCCGGCTCGCAGGCCGATGGAAAATGGCTCGTATATGGGCCCGAGGCTTTGCAGCACCAGTCTCCGGACTCACGGATGACCTTGGGACTCACGGACGACCTTGGCGTTTTTTACCTTTTGTTGTGTATGTTCAACGGCTTTGCCTTTGCGCCGCCACTTTGTCAGCCGATCAAAGGTAACCTAACGGGGGGTGGGACTATAGGCTGGGAGCGCTTTTGCGTCCGGTGAGGAATCGGGCGTGAGTTGGCATGCGTCGAAACCGGGGGACGATGCGCGGGATGGGGTCCATCAGCCGATACATATTTTGGAGGACCTTCGGCGCCTTTCTTGTCGTGCTGGGCAGCCTGACCGCCGTGATCTGGGTTACGCAGGCGGTGTACGACATCGACCTGATGAGGAGCCCAGGGCAGGCCATCCTAATTTTTTTCGGCATCACCGGCCGCATTATTCCGCTGCTCAGTGCGCTGATCGCTCTGATGATCGCGGTCGCTACCGCATTCGGCGCCAATATCCCTTGGCTGTTATCGCTGCAATACACCGCGTTGGTCACCACCCGCGGATCGGTTCAACGTGCTCACCGAGCACATTACACAGCGCTTCGCCACGTCATGAGATAATCATGCGCTCGGTTGGAGGAACATTAGGACGCTATTTCGGACTGCGATTCCTGAGCACGTTGCTACTTGTGTTCGTGGGCCTTTTCACGCTGGTCGCACTGCTCGATTTCGTAGAGCTGATGCGTCGCGCGAGCGAGATCCCACACGTCTCGGGCGCACTGGTGGCGAAGACCTCGTTCTACCGCGTGCCGCAGGTGACCGAGCGGATTATGCCCTTCTGCGGTCTGATCGCCGCTATGTCCTGCTATCTCAATCTGTCGCGACGGCTGGAGCTCGTGATCGCGCGTTCGGCCGGGATATCAGCGTGGCAATTCGTTTCGCCGGCGCTCATCGTCGCTTTCCTGTTCGGCATCTTCGCCACAGCCATCTACAACCCGATCTCCGCCATCTTGCAGGAGCGTTCAAAACGTTACGAGTCGGAGCTGTTCGGAGAAACGCCGAACGGTTTAAGCGGCAGCAATTTCTGGACCAGCCAGCGCACCAACGAAGGCCAGGCGATCATCAACGCCAAGACCAGCCGCGATCAGGGCATCCATCTCAATGGCGTAACAATCTTCACCTTTGATAACAGCGGCCGCTTCAAACAGCGCATCGAGGCACGCGCGGCTGTGCTAGAACCAGGTGTCTGGCTGCTGCAGGACGCCCGCGTCAACGAACTTGGAGTGCTGCCGGTCGATCATGCAACCTATGAGCTCAAAACTAGCCTAACGCCCGAGCAAGTGCGCGAAAGTTTTGCCACACCCGAGACTCTCTCTTTTTGGGAACTTCCATTTTATATCAAGATTGCCGAACACGCGGGCCTAGTCGCAGCAGGCTATAGATTACAGTTCCAAAAGCTTCTGGCGCGGCCATTTTTGATGACGGCCATGGTCCTGCTTGCCGCCGCCGTTAGCTTACGGTTTTTCCGCTTCGGCGGGGTGCAGAAGATGGTTTTAAGTGGCGTGGCGGCAGGCTTTCTGCTTTACGTGTTGGCCAAGGTGACTGAGGACCTGAGCCGGGCCGAGCTGATGCACCCCGTGGCAGCAGCGTGGTTACCTGTGGTTGCCGGCGGTCTGGCGGGCTTTATCGCCTTGCTATGCCAGGAGGACGGGTGATGGCAGGGCCGAAGAGCGCTCGTCCCTCGGCGCCCGGGCCTCACCGCCGTGGCACGTTAGCCCTTATTACCGTCCTCGGTCTCGTGGTCTGCGGTGGCGTGGCGGCGCAGCAACTGCAATTTCCAACGCGCCCGGCGCCACCGCCAAAATCGCAGATCGCAATCGAGCGGGAAAAATCCGGGCAGAAGCAGATGCTCGTGCAAGCGAGCGAGATTGACTACGACTACGTTAATCACCGCGTCGCCGCCGTCGGCAACGTGCAGATCTATTACGGCGGCTCAGTGCTGGAAGCCGATCGGGTGATCTACGATCAGACCACCAAGCGCCTGCATGCCGAAGGCAATGTCCGCCTGACTGACGCTGACAAGCATGTCACCTATGGCGACATCATGGACCTGTCGGATGACTATCGTGATGGATTCGTCGACTCGCTGCGGCTGGATTCCCCAGACCAGACACGCATGGCGGCCGCCCGTGCGGAGCGCACCAGCGGCAACTTCAACATCTTCTATAGTGGCGTCTACACGGCTTGTGCGCCCTGCAAAGATGATCCGCGCAAGCCGCCGCTTTGGCAAGTGAAGGCTGCACGCATTATCCACGACCAGGGCGAGAAGATGCTCTACTTCGAGGACGCCCATCTCGAATTTTTCGGACAGTCGTTGCTCTGGTTACCCTATTTCTCGGCGCCCGATCCGACCGTCAAGCGCAAGACTGGGTTCCTGATACCTTCGTTCAGCTCGAGCAGCCAGGTCTACGGCTTGGCAACGGAAATTCCTTACTACTGGGCGCTGGCACCCGACTACGATCTCACACTGGCACCAATGATCACCTCGCGGCAGGGCGTGCTGATGGACAGTGAATTCCGTCAGCGGCTGATCAACGGGGCCTATACGATCCGTGCCGCCGGCATCTACCAGCTCGACAAGAACGCTTTTGAACCCGCGCCCGGCACGGCCGCGCCGGGCTTTCGCGACTGGCGCGGAAGCGTTGAGAGCGCAGGCCAATTCGCACTCTCCGATAAATGGTTGTGGGGCTGGGACGCGTTGGCGATGAGCGACAAGACTTTTTTGAACGACTATAACCCGCAACTGTCACGCTTCCACACAACGAACAACCCGCTGCAGATTTATAGCGAAAGTGTCTCGCAACTTTATTTGACCGGCCTGGGAAACCGCAGCTATTTCGACGTTCGCGGAATTTATTACGCGGGGCTTTCGACCGCGGACACACAGGCCCAGATTCCGGTCATCCATCCTGTCCTCGATTACAACTACACTGTCGATCATTCGGTGTTTGGGGGTGAATTTGGCTATGTTGTTAACGTCACCAGCCTCACACGCACACAGGCTGAGTTCGACGCCATAAATCAGACGGCGTCCATGAACAACACGTGTGTGACCACCAATCCGTCTATCAAGACCCCTACGAACTGTCTGTTAGCCGGGTTTCCCGGCACTTACAGCCGCTTCACGACGGAGGCGCACTGGAAGGCAACTTACACCGACTCGCTCGGCCAACAGTTCACACCGTTCGCCTCACTGCGAGCCGATGCCGGCGTCATGCAAATCAATAACGACCCGAGCGTTGCCAATTACATCAATACCGGAGATACCGAGCTCGTGCGCGCCATGCCAACCGTCGGCCTCGAGTATCGTTTTCCTTTTATCAGCCGGGAGTCATGGGGCACGCAGACGGTCGAGCCGATCGCACAAGTGATCGCGCGCCCCAATGAACCGCAGATTGGCAAGTGGCCGACAGAAGACGCACAGAGCTTGATGTTCGATGACAGCAACCTGTTCCGCGTAGACAAATATTCCGGCTATGACCGCGTAGAAGGCGGCGGACGCGCCAATTACGGCGTGGAGTACACCGCGCAATTCAACCGAGGCGGCGCGCTTAATGCATTGTTCGGCCAATCATATAGCCTATTCGGTCAAAACTCATTTGCTAACGGTGGTACTACCAACACGGGCCTCGACAGCGGCCTCGACACCACGCGTTCTGATTATGTGGCTCGGGTCGCTTATAAGCCGAACAACACGTACACTTTTACATCGCGTTTCCGTTTCGACAGCGATACGTTCGCGGCGCAGCGAACTGAAATTGAGGCCGCTGCCAGGTTTGACCGCTGGAACGTGAGCGCGCTCTACGGCGATTATGCCGCGCAGCCTGAGATCGGCTTCCTTAACCGCCGGCAGGGCGTCCTCGGCACCGCCTCGGTGAAACTTGACGCCAATTGGGTTTTGCAGGCGGGCGCCCGTTACGGTCTTAACAGCGGTGGTTTCGACCAGACCAATTTGGGTCTCGGCTACGTAGATGACTGCATCATCTTCGCCGTAAATTACGTTACGAATTACAGCTATAGCACGGGCGCCCCAGTGCTCAATCACTCGATCATGCTGCAAATAAACTTGCGCACGCTTGGCGGCACGACGACTTCCCAGGCGCTCTCAACTGGCGTGCATTGATTAGTGGGCGGCAGCGATGCGATGGATGACGCGATGGTTCTCGACGTAATGCGCAGATCGTGGCGGAATTGGCTGACAGGCACTGTGATGGCCGTAGCCCTTGCTTTGCCGGCTGCAACGCTTGCGCAAGTCGTCGTCATCGCCAATGGTTCGCCGATCACTGCCTACGATATCGAGCAGCGTACCAAGCTGATCGCGAGTTCGACCCACCAAACTCCGACGCGCCAGGAGGTCATCAACCAGCTGATCGACGACCGCATCAAGATCGCCAAGGCTAAGAGCTACGGATTCGAGGTGAGCGACGGCGAGGTCGAAGAAGCTTTCAATAACATGGCAAGGAACCAACACATCACGCCGCAGCAGTTCACGCAGTTTCTCGAGCACGCTGGAATCTCGCCAATCACGATCAAAGCTCGCATTCGCGCAGAAATAACCTGGAATCAGCTAGTGCGCGGCAGGTACAGCTCTTCGCTGGAGGTCGCCGAGTCTGACATCACGAAGGCGCTGAGCGAACGTAAGGACGTTCAGGCCGACGCTATCGGGTACATCTACACGCTGTACCCTGTAATGATGGTGGTCCCGCAGGGATCAAGCTCCGCCGTAATGGAAGGTAAGCGCCGCGAAGCAGAAAGCCTGCGCAGCCGTTTCACCGCGTGCAGCGAAGGCCTAGCGATCGCACGCGGGCTACGCGACGTCGCGGTGCGTGAGCCGATTTCCCGTAGTTCTGCCGACCTACCGCAGTCGCTGCGCGAGGTGCTCGAGAATCTGCAGATCGGTCACCTGACCACGCCGGAGGTTACCGCCCAGGGTCTGCAAATGTTTGCCTTGTGCGAAAAGCGGCAGAGCAAAATCGATTCCCCGGCCAAGCGCGAAGCGCGGCAGGAACTGTTTAATAAGAAGTTTGAGATCGAGTCCAAAAAATTCCTCGATGAAATCCGCAAACAAGCGATGATCGAATATAAATGAGCGCTGCCGCCGATCTTGCATTGGCGTTGACGCTCGGCGAGCCGGCGGGCATCGGACCCGATTTGACGCTCGCAATATGGCGGCGCCGGGTCGAACTCGATGTACCTCCCTTCTATCTTATTGGCGACCCCGAGTTCCTCTCCGCGCGCGCCCAAATTTTGCGGCTCGATGTCCCGCTCGCTGTGGTGGAACCAGCGGCAGCGGCTGCAACGTTTGAGCGCGCCTTGCCGTTAGTGCCGCTCGGCCTTGCCGTCAGCGCCTCGCCCGGCAAGCCCGACGCGAGTAGCGCACCCGCGGTCGTTGCCTCGGTCCGCCGCGCGGTTGCCGACGTCATGGGTGGTCGAGCGGCAGCCGTCGTCACTAACCCGATCGCGAAAAACGTCCTCTATCGGTCCGGCTTCGCCGAGCCCGGCCATACCGAATTCCTCGCCAAGCTCGCCCAGAAAGCAACCCGCAAGGCGGTACAGCCGGTGATGATGTTATGGTCGACGGAGCTTGCCGCGGTGCCGGTAACCATCCATCTGCCGCTGCGCGATGTGGTGACGCGGCTGAGCACCGATCTAGTGGCAACCACCGGGCGCATTGTTGCACACGACCTAATGAGGCGTTTCGGCATCGCGCGGCCACGCATCGCTGTCGCCGGCCTCAATCCTCATGCCGGTGAGGACGGCGCGCTCGGCAAGGAGGATCGGACTATCGTGGCGCCGGCAGTCGCGCGGCTGAAGGCGGAGGGCATTGATGCATTTGGCCCGCTGCCAGCCGATACGCTGTTCCACGAGCGCGCGCGCGCCGGTTACGACGTGGCGCTCTGCATGTATCACGACCAAGCGCTGATCCCGATCAAGACGCTCGCCTTCGAACGCGCCGTGAATGTCACGCTTGGTCTGCCTTTCGTGCGCACCTCGCCCGATCACGGCACTGCATTCGATATCGCTGGCACTGGACGTGCCGCCCCGTTCAGCCTCGTGGCAGCGCTGGCCCTCGCCGCGCGGTTGTCGGCGACTAAACCGGCGCTTGCGTCCGCAAAGTAAATGGCGCAAATCGACGACCTGCCGCCGCTGCGCGAGGTCATCCGCCGGCATGGCCTATTCGCCAAAAAATCCCTCGGACAGAACTTCCTGCTCGATCTCAACTTGACCGCGCGTGTCGCCCGCGCCGGTGGATCGCTTGACGGCGTGACGGTGGTCGAAGTCGGCCCAGGGCCGGGTGGGCTGACGCGCGCACTGCTGGCGGAAGGCGCGCGGCGTGTGATTGCCATCGAACGCGATGACCGCGCAATCAACGCGTTGCAGGAGATCGCCGCGCGCTATCCTGGCCGGGTCGATATCGTTCCCGGCGACGCGCTGGAATTTGACACGCGTGCTCATCTCGGTTTTGAGCGTGCGCGAGTAATCGCCAACCTGCCTTATAATATCGCTACGCCGTTACTGATCGGTTGGCTGAGCGAGTCCTGGCCGCCCTGGTACGACTCGCTGGTGTTGATGTTCCAGCGCGAAGTGGCCGAACGCATCGTCGCGACGTCCGGCAGCAAAGCCTATGGCCGGCTGGCCGTGCTGGCGGGCTGGCGCACCGAAGCCAAGATCATGTTCGATGTGGCGCCCACTGCCTTCGTACCGCCGCCGAAGGTGACCTCGTCGGTGGTGCGGCTGATCCCGCGCGCCAAGCCGCTTGCCTGCGATGCGAACGCGCTGCAGCGGGTAACCGAGGCGGCGTTCGGCCAGCGCCGCAAAATGCTGCGCCAAAGCCTGAAATCGGTCGGCGTCGATACGCTGACGCTGCTTGCCGAGGCATGCATCAAGCCGACGGTGCGGGCTGAAGAGATTCCGGTCGAGGGCTTCGTGGCGCTGGCGAATGTTTTCGCTGCGCGGGCGAAGGCGCACGTGTAAAGTCTGCGCCATGCAAATGCACCGTCAATCGCTCACCGCTTATGGAGCGCCGCTGTGTGAAACGGTGATCGAGCCCCCGAGGCCTCAGGGCAGTGAAGTGCTAGTGCGTATCGCCCGCTGCGGCGTCTGCCATTCCGACCTGCATATGCAGGATGGCTATTTCCTGCTCGGCGACGGCAAAAAGCTCGACGTGCGGCAAGGCCGCACCCTGCCATTCACGCTCGGGCACGAGATCGCCGGGACAATCGAAAGTGCCGGGCCGGATGCGAAAGTCGAGGCCGGGAGCAAGATCGCCGTCTACCCTTGGATCGGCTGCGGCCAATGCGCCGCCTGCAAAGTCGGCGACGAGAACATCTGCGCGGCGGCGCGGCACCTTGGCGTTACGGTTGACGGCGGCTTTGCCACGCATGTGTTGATCCCGCACCCGCGTTATCTGATCGATTATGCGCCTTTGTCGGCCTCCTACGCCGGCGCGCTGATGTGCTCGGGGCTGACCGCCTATGCGGCACTCAAGCACTTGGCAGACCGCGCCGCGCGTGGGCCGCTGCTGCTGGTCGGCCTAGGCGGCGTAGGCTTGATGGGACTAGCGCTGGCGTGCGCCATGTACGACACTGCGCCTTACGTCGTCGACATTGATCCGAAGAAGTGCGAGGCCGCGCTCGCCGCCGGTGCCAAGGGAGCCTTCGATCCGGCCGATGCCGGCGCGCGCAAGGCATTGCTGAAGGCAAGCAACGGCATCTACGCGGCCTGCGATTTCGTTGGCTCCGACAAATCGCTCAATTTCGCGACCAGCGTGCTAGCTAAGGGCGGCAAGGTCGTGGTGACCGGCCTGCTTGGCGGCGGCTATACCATGGCGGTCGCGATGTTTCCGCTGAAAGCGATGAGCATCGAGGGCATTACCACCGGCACATTGGCGGAAGCACGCGAGTTGATCGATCTGGTGCGCGCCAAGAATGTTTCGCCACCGCCAATTGCCGAACGACCGCTATCGGGTGCGCAAGCAGCGCTGGAAGACCTGCGCAGCGGAAAAATCGTCGGCCGGGTGGTGTTGACAGCCTAAAGCTTCGCCTGCAGCCCGCGCACGAAATCGGACAGGCCGGGCTGCCGCTCCCGCTTAAGTCGCTCGGCGGCAAGGATTGCTTGCACGTCAGCGAAGGCGAGTTCGATATCGCGGTTGATTACCACATACTCGTATTCGGCCCAATGGCTCATCTCGTCGGCGGCTTTCGCCATGCGGCGGCGGATCGTCTCGTAATCGTCCTGCGCGCGCGCTTTCAACCGCCGCTCCAGCTCGGGGATCGACGGTGGCAGCACAAACACGCTGACCAGATCGTTGCGCGCCTTCTCGCGTAATTGCTGGGTGCCCTGCCAATCGATGTCGAACAGCACGTCGCGGCCCCGCGCGAGCGCATCCATCACCGGCTTAACCGGCGTACCGTAATAATTATTGAACACCTCAGCCCGCTCCAACAGCGCGTTCTTCTCGACCAGTGTATCGAAATGGCGTCGATCGATGAACGTGTAGTCGCGGCCGTCAACTTCGCCGGGGCGCATCTCGCGCGTGGTCACCGACACCGAGAGCGTCACGTTCTCGTCCTCGGCGAGTAGGCGGCGTGACAACGTGGTCTTGCCGGCGCCAGAAGGCGACGATAGCACCAGCATCAGTCCGCGCCGGCTGATGACCGTCTCTTGCTGGCGCGTATGAGCCATAAGCTTCACTCCAAATTCTGCACCTGCTCACGGAATTGCTCGACCGCGCTCTTGAGTTCGAGCCCAATATTGGTGAGTTCGACGTCGTTGGCCTTCGCTGTGAGCGTATTCGATTCGCGGTTGAGTTCCTGCGCCAGGAAGTCGAGCCGGCGGCCGACCGGTCCGCCGTCGGCAAGAAGCTTCTGGGCCTGCGCAACGTGCGAGGCCAGACGGTCAAGCTCCTCGCGGATATCGGCCTTGCTCGCGAGCATGATCGCTTCCTGATGCAAGCGATCGGAATCGAAGCGCGTCGACGCCGACAGAAGCGTCGCCACCTGTTCGGCAAGCCGCGCCTTGATCGCTTCCGGTTTGCGGCCAGGTGCGGCTTCGGCGCGTGCCGTCAGCGCGGCGATTTCCTTCAGGCGCTCCGACAGCACGCGGCCGAGAGTCGCCCCCTCTTCGCAACGCATGGCGACGAGTTCGCCGAGCGCGTTGTCGAAGCCCTCCAAAATCGCGGCCTCTGCGGCGCGGCGATCCTCTTCGCGCTCACCCTCCTCGGTGATTTCGATCACACCCTTGAGCGAAAGAATGCCGTCGAGCGTCGCAGGAGCCGCCTCGACTCTCTCGTGCAGGCGCTTAAGCGTGGCCAGCACGGCGCTGAGCACCGGCTCGTTGACCTTGACCGTGGTAGCCACACCTTTCCGCTCGATTGTAAGATTGGCATAGGCCGTGCCGCGCGACAGCGTCTCGGCAGCACGGACGCGGGCCGGCACCTCGATCGCATCCCAGCCCGGCGGTAGGCGCAGGCGTAGGTCTAAGCCCTTGGCGTTGACCGACTTGATCTCCCAGCTCCATGCATAGGAACCGGCGACACCATGGCCGCGAGCAAATCCGGTCATGCTCGACAAGGCCATCGGGGTTCGATCTCGCGTGATTGAGCTGATAAAAGCGCCGGCGAACTTAGCCGCGCGTCCGCCCGCTCACAAGTACGGGCCGAATTGTTGGTCGGTTACGGCTTGGTGGCCGGCGGATTTTCGGCCGGCGGATCGGTTGCGCTATTCTTCTCGAGCAAGCGCAGGCGCGCCAGATTCTTCTGGTGCTGGTCATAGCTCTCCGAGAACAGGTGGCCGCCGGCGCCGTCGGCGACAAAATAGAGGTCCTTGGTACGCGCGGGATTGGCGACGGCCTCAAGCGAAGCGCGGCCCGGATTGGCAATCGGACCCGGCGGCAGGCCGTCGATCACATAGGTGTTGTAGGGCGTCGGCTGTTCGATCTCGCTTTTCAGGATCGGGCGACCGAGCCTGCCCTTGCCGCCGGTCAGTCCGTAAATGATGGTCGGGTCCGATTGCAGTCGCATCTTGTTCTTCAGGCGATTGATGAAGACCGAGGCGACACGCGACCGCTCCTCTGACTTGCCCGTCTCTTTTTCGACGATCGAGGCGAGGATGACGAGTTGCTCCGGCGTCTTGAGCGGCAGGTCGAGCATACGGTGCTCCCAAACCTCGGCCAGCAAATGCCGCTGCGCCTGCTGCATCCGCTGGATGATCTGCTCGCGCGGCATACCGCGGGTGAATTTGTAGGTCTCCGGCAGCAGCGTGCCCTCGCGCGGAATTTCTTTGATATGGCCAGAGAGCTCGTCGTTTTCCAAGAGACGAGCGACTATCTGCTCGGACGTCAGCCCCTCCGGGATGGTCACAGCATGCTGTATCACTTTGTTTTCGACGATGATGTTGACAACGTCGGCAAGACTGGCGTTCTTGCTGAATTGATATTCGCCGGATTTAAGATCCCCGCGCGCCTTGAGCGCCAGCACGCCGCCGATGAATATCCACGGCTGATCGATCACCCCTTCGCGCGCTAAGAGGTCGGCGATATCGCGCACGCCGAGACCGTGCGGGATATCGACCACCTTATCCTCCGTTAAAGGGCCAGGTGCCTCAAAGCGTTGCTTGCCGAAATAAAGTGCGCCGCCGACGGCAATCGAAAGAACGACAAGCACCGTAAAGATCGCGTTGCCGATGATCACCAGCGGGTGACGCACCCGCTTAGAGCGGCGCTTCGGAATCGGCACCCGTTCGGGCTCTAGGGCAGCGCGCGCGCTGCGCGGCAGCTTGTTGCTGGGAGGCGGCACCGGATGAGCCCCTTTGCTCGCGTCCTGATTCGGCCGCATGGCTCGAAGCGGGGTCGCGTTATGGTTCTCCGACTTGCTCGCATCTTGCGGATGCGCGTTGTTACCATGACCCTCATGTGGCAGCTTGCGGCTCACTTAAGCCCGCTCCGCGGTCAGTACCGACACGTTCGCAGTCCATCTGTTACTGTTGGGCATCGCAAAAATATCAGCAGATCGCACGTTAGAAAGAATTATGGCGAAACCTAGAGGCGACACAATGGCTAGCCGGAATAGCGTGTGAAAATTAACGAGGCGTTGGTTCCGCCGAAACCGAAGGAATTCGACAGCGTGGTTGAGATGTCGCGCTTGCGCGCATTATGCGGCACTAGGTCGATCGGCGTTTCGACCGACGGATTGTCGAGATTGATCGTGGGTGGCGCGATCTGATCACGGATCGCCAGGATCGAAAAAATCGCCTCGACCGCGCCGGCGGCGCCGAGCAGATGGCCAATGCAAGACTTGGTCGACGACATCGAGACGCGGGCGGCAACATTGCCAATCAGACGCTGCACCGCGCCGAGCTCGATTTCATCGCCAAGTGGGGTCGAAGTG
>Ga0182039_10000853_pt1 | contig 15938 bp, 16 predicted proteins | sample sta12Can44000111_FD_125975 | JGI IMG/M metagenome (GOLD analysis project Ga0182039, IMG submission 125975) | Lab enrichment of tropical soil microbial communities from Luquillo Experimental Forest, Puerto Rico - statanox.12C.anox.44.000.111 | ecosystem: Environmental > Terrestrial > Soil >...
ATATGCGTCGAAGAATAGACGGTCTCATCCTCTCCGCGTATGGGCTCGACCACGGTCACGCCGAAACCGTCCTGTACGCCCGCGGCCCGCAGCAGCTCGGGGTTGCCGCGGCGGCGGTTGCCGAAAGTGGCGTCCCAGCCGACAACGACGTGCGAGGCGCCGACCGCTGCAACAATTACGTCGGCGATGAAGTCCTCGGCGCTCTTTGCCGAAAAGGCGATATCGAAGTGCTGCACGAACAGGAGGTCGATGCCGAGCCGCGCCAGCTCGCGCTCCTTGACGCGTAACGGCGTGAGGCGGAACGGCTCGGTGGCAGGGAAGAACACGCTGCGCGGGTGCGGCTCAAAAGTCAGCACCGCAGCTGGCCGGCCCTTTGCCCGCGCGAGATCGCGCGTGTGGCCGATCAGTACGGCATGTCCGCGATGCAGCCCGTCGAAATTGCCCATCGCGAGAACCGAGCCCGACGGATGGTGCGACCGGGGACCAGGATGGCGGATGACGCGGATCACGGCGGCAACGCGTTACAAAGGCTCATCATCAGCGAGTTGCCGCGAAAATAGCCCGAGTGGCGACCGGAAGATAGCCGATCGCATGCAACGGGTGGCCGTATACCGAAAGCGGCTATAGTGCGAGGCATGGAGCCACCTGCCCGAGCACGACCCGAAGACGCCGCCGCGCCGCTGCGTGAGGCTTGGTACTACGCCGTGCCGAGCCGCCGGCTGCGCCGCAGGTCAATGCTGCCAAAGGTGATGCTCGGCGAGCCTATCCTGATCGGCCGCGATGCGGCCGGTACGGCGTTTGCGCTGCGGGACCCGTGTCCGCATCGCGGCATGCCGCTCAGCGCCGGTCATTTCGACGGAAGCGAGATCGAGTGCTGCTACCACGGCTGGCGATTCGACACGTGCGGGCGCTGCACCACGATTCCGTCGCTGGTGCCGGGTCAAGCCTTCGCTCCTGCGCGCATCCGTACTCGCAGCTACCCTATACGTGAGATACAGGGGAATTTGTGGGTTTATTTGGGCAAGAACCCGGCCGGGGCTCCGGAGATCCCGGTGCTCGAAGGATTTGGTGAATGCCGACCAAACCTCGCCGAAACCGTCCGGTTCAGCGCCGCGATCGACCATGCCGTCGTCGGCCTGATGGATCCGGCGCACGGGCCGTTTGTCCATCGCGCATGGTGGTGGCGCTCACGCCGTTCGATCCACCACAAAGCGAAAGCATTCACCCCATCTCCCTTCGGCTTCACGATGTGCCGCCACACGCCGTCGCAGAACTCGCGCGCGTATCGGCTGCTGGGCGGCGCGCCGGAAACCGAGATCGTCTTCCGGCTGCCGAGCGTGCGCGTCGAGCACGTTCGCGCCGGCGGGAATCTGGTGTGCAATCTGACGGCGATCACGCCGGTGGACGATCGGGTGAGCGAGATTAATCACTGCGTCTATTGGACCGCGCCTTGGCTGGGCGCGTTGAAGCCGTTTCTGCGCCGCTATGTGCGCGCGTTTCTGCGCCAGGACCGCGACATCGTCGAGCGCCAGCAGCAGGGGCTGCGCTTCGATCCGCCGCTCACACTGATCGACGACGCCGATACGCAAGCCAAATGGTATTTTCGTCTCAAGCGCGAATACCGCCGGGCTCGCGCCGAGGAACGGCCCTTCGAGAATCCGGTCGAACCGCGCACGCTCGAGTGGCGCAGCTGAGGTCGGCTCGGCGGCCGGGCAGAAGGTAATGAAGCCAGACTTGCTTTGGTCGCCGCGCCTACCCTAATCCCGACCTGGGATAGAGACGACCGGCGGAAGGACACGGCAGGTGGAAGATCCGATCGAGATGGCGCTGGCCGAGATCCGGTTCGGTCCCGACGGTCTCGTGCCGGCTGTCGCGCAGCAACACGACACCGGCGAAATCCTGATGCTGGCATGGATGAACCGCGATGCGGTGCGCACGACCCTTGCCGAAGGCCGCGCCTGCTACTGGTCGCGATCCCGCAACAGACTGTGGCGGAAGGGCGAGACTTCGGGACAAGTCCAGTGGTTACGCGAATTGCGCCTCGATTGCGACGGCGACGCGGTGCTGCTGTTGGTCGAGCAGACCGGCGTCGCCTGCCACACCGGCCGGCGCAGCTGTTTCTTCACGGCATGGCGGGAGGGCGGGTGGGCGGTCATTGCCGAGCCCCAGGTCGCGCCGGAAGCGTTATATCCCGAAAGCGGCTAACGTCACGGTCCGTGAACTCACCGAGCACGCGGGCACGATAAGTGCGCCTGGATATCGGCAACCAGCGCCGAGTTGAAGGGCCGGTTGGCGCATCGCGCGTTGTATTCGTTGACCCGCTCGTTGTAGCGCGCGGTGGCCTGCGTCGCATCGGCGTGGACGGGCCCGATCGATTGGCGATAGGCGGCATCGCGGTGCTCGAGCACCGCCTTGTAGCGAGCGACCGCGTCGAGATCGTTCACGTTTAGATTCGCCCGCGCCTGCGCCAGCTGCGCATCGAGGTCGGAGAGCTGTTGGTTGACTCCGTCCAGCGCTTGTTTCTTCTGGTTCATTTCCGCCGAGAGCGTCGCCACCAACTGCTGCAAACACAAGCACGCGCTGATCTCGGCGGGTTCGGACGGCGGCGCAGGTGGCGGAGGCACCTGTGCTCTGACTGCTGTTGCGGCGAGCAGCGCAGCAAGCAGCGCACCTGCGAAGTGTCGGCGACCTGCCCTTTCTGCTCTTTCAGCAGCGATTCGGCGGCCGATCGGGCTGCGTCCAAGAACTCGGCCGCGACGCTTCCGCCATGCTCTCCACCAGTACGCGGCATGCCATGATGCCCTGCCGCCCCGATCTGATGCATCGTGCGGGAGGAGAAATTTGATGCTGTGCGCCATTATAGTCCTCCCTGAAGAGCCGCGTCCTGCATCTTGCAGTGAGAACGGCTTTGTTCGACTTCCAATTCCTACAACGCCGGCGGCATTCGCGTTAAATTCATTGTCGTAACGCCGCCACAGTTTGCTCGATAATCGACAATAGCGCCGCTCACAGGCGACGGGGGAACCGGTTTAGGCGGGGGGTGCGTGTCGAAACGCGAGACAGCGCCGGCGGGGGTCGATGGCTGAACGAAATTTGCGGCTCGACCCCGCGGACCGCGTGCGAGCGGCGCCAGCCAGGCGTTTGCCGCGACGGCGTGCTGTCGGGCGGCGCCTCCCGATGCGCCCCGCAAAGCTCTGTGTTTTGCTGTTTCTGTGGGCGGTGATTTTAGCCGGCGTCGTGCTCGGCTATTTCGCACTCACCCTGCCCGACACCAGCGAGCTGACACGGGCGGAGCGGCGTCCGAGCATTACTATCCTGGCATCGGACGGAAGCCTGCTGACGACTTACGGCGACCTCTACGGGCAGCCGTTGCGGCTGAAAGAAATGTCGCCCTACCTGCCGAAAGCGGTAATCGCAACCGAGGACCACCGGTTCTACAGTCACTTCGGGATCGATCCAGTCGGGCTGATCCGTGCGGTCTTCGCCAATCTTTCCGCCGGCCGCGTCGTCCAGGGCGGCAGCACGATCACGCAACAACTGGCCAAGAACGTGTTTCTGACCCCCGAAAGGAACCTCACACGCAAAGTACAGGAGACTCTGCTTGCACTCTGGCTCGAGCATCGTTTCTCGAAGGATCAAATTCTCGAGATTTACCTCAATCGGGTCTATCTCGGAGCCGGCACCTACGGCGTCGACGCCGCCGCGCACCGCTATTTCAACAAATCGGCGAGGCATACCAACCTTTATGAAAGCGCGGCCATTGCCGGTCTGTTGAAGGCGCCGACCCGGCTCAACCCGACCCGCGACCGCGACAAGGCGGCGGCGCGGACCGAGCAGGTGCTCGCCAACATGGTCGATGGCGGCTTCATCACCCGCAATGAGGCCGCGGCCGCAATCGAGCGAGGCGGGTCCCTGGCCGAGGTCGCCGCCGTCCGACCGGGAGCGCGTTACTTCGCAGACTGGGTGACCGAGCAGCTCGGTGAGCTTGCCAGTACCGGGGGTCGTGACCTCACCGTCGTCACGACGCTGGATCCGCGCATGCAGGCCGAGGCCGAGGCTGCGATCGCCGATGTCATCGCTCGAGAGGGCGGCAGAAAGGCGGTGACGCAAGGTGCTCTCGTGGCGATGTCGCCGGACGGCGCGGTGCGGGCCATGGTCGGTGGCCGCGACTACGACCGCAGCCAGTTCAACCGTGCGACGCAGGCCCAGCGGCAGCCGGGATCGGCGTTCAAGCCGTTCGTTTATCTCGCGGGCCTCGAAGCCGGTCTGCAGCCCTTCGACCAATTTGTCGACGCACCAATCCGCATCGGCAATTGGCAGCCGCGGGACTACACCGGGCATTACCAAGGCACAATGAGCCTGACCGAGGGGCTCGCACAATCGGTCAACACGATCGCGGTTCAGGTCGCCCAGCGCGCCGGCCTCGCTAATGTCGTCGCGGTCGCACATCGCCTCGGCGTTCTCTCGCCACTCGCGCCGGAGTTGAGCCTTGCGCTCGGCACCAATGAGGTGAACCTGCTTGAGCTGGTCTCGGCCTATGCGCCGTTCGCCAATGGCGGAAACGGTGTGTGGCCGCATGGCGTCGTCGAGATCCGTGACGGCGCCGGCAAGCTCGTGTTCCGTCGTAGCGGTTCGGGGGTCGGACAAGTAATCAGCGGGGACTTGGTCGGCACAATGAACGAAATGTTGAGCGCGGTCATCGGCCACGGCACCGGCCGCAGCGCCGCGCTCCCTCGTCCGACAGCCGGCAAGACCGGCACCACCCAGGAATATAAAGACGCGTGGTTTATCGGCTACACCGCGGACCTCGTTGCTGGGGTCTGGCTCGGCAACGACGACAATACGCCGATGGCCAAGGTGACGGGTGGTTCATTGCCTGCGCTGAGTTGGCGCCGGTTCATGCTGGCCGCGACGCGGACAATGCCGTTGCGGCCTCTGCCGGCCGCTCCGTTGCCGCTTGCCGGCGTAGTGGCTGAAGCGCCGTCGCGCAGCGGCGGCGGGATCTTCGAGAATTTTTTCGGGCTGTTCCGTCCCGGCCCGCCGCCGGAGCCACCACGGCTCCGCGACGGGCACTGAGCCTGGTGCCGTTAGCGCAACGGCGAGAACGACGACGGGACGACCAGCATATTTTCCTGCTTTATAAACATGCCGCGCGTGTTGGGGGGCCAGGCCCCTGCTGCGCGAGCCTCGTCACGGATGCGGAAACGCTCCGCCGCATCCTTATAGGCCCAGATGTGGATCCACTGGTTGAGCGGCCCGAGCTCGGTGTGGCCGGCCGCCGCCAACGGCGACAGCTTCACGCGCCCCTCGATCCTCTCGGCCCAACGTTCGACGACCTGCTGAGTGACGCCGGGCAGCATCGTATAGGTGCGGATCTCGTAGAGGTTGCCGTGTTGCCGCGACGTGAACGCCGGGCAGAACGGCGCCGCAACGACGATCTTGCTCTCCATTTCAACAATGAATTCCTGGATCTTCGGCGGCCAGTTCGCGATCGATTGCGAGCGCACCCGCGTGCGGTGCTGGAGGTCGTCATAGGGCCAGATATGGATGATATGGTTAAGCGGCCCGACTTCCGTATGAAAGAAAGCGCCGAGCGGCGACACCTTGACGCGCTCGGTGAGCGCCTCGCCAAACTGTTTCTCGACCTCCGGCACCGAGCCGGGCTGCAACCGGTAGGTCCGCATCTCAAAGATCATCAACCTCACTCCCTTTTTCTGGGTTGGCGCGATCAGTTTAGAGCAAGAAACCCGGCTAAGGTAGGTGCGCGAGCTTCTCCGTCAGAAGTTCGTAAAAGCCGTCGACATCGACCGTGTTCATAAACCGCGCGTTGGGTTTTCTGCCGGTAACGCCCCGCCAATCAACGACCGTCATGCCGATCGTCAGCGGGCTTTGCGTCTCGATCGCGACATTGACGTGGCGTCCCTCGTAAAGAGCCGAGCGCAGCAGATAGGCAATCACTGCCGGGTCGTGGAGAGCCAGGGGACGTGCACTGCCCTTCGCGCGCCGGTTTTCTTCAAATGCGGACAGCAGTCCGACCACCGCCGGACCGCAGCGATTGCCCAGCGCGCGCAGCGCCGCGACTCGCGTCGGCGTGCTGAGCAAGTGATGCGTGACATCAAGCGGGATCATCGTGATCGGAATGCCGGTATCCAATACGATTGCGACCGCATGCGGGTCGACATAAATATTGAATTCGGCTGCCGGCGTCACATTGCCAAGCTCTAAACAGGCCCCGCCCATTACGACCAATTCATGGATCCGGCTGGCGATGTCGGGCGCCTTGACCAGCGCCATCGCAATGTTGGTCAAAGGCCCCAGAGCACACAGCGTGATTCTGCCGGGCTCCGCCGAGCGCAAGGTCTCAATCATGAAATCGACGCCATGCTGCGCCTGCAGCGGCATCGTCGGCTCGGGCAGCAGCAGGCGCTCGCGATGGGTCTCGGCATGAACCTGCTCGGCGGTCGCAAGAGAGCGCATCAGCGGCCGCGCACAGCCGGCATAAACAGGGAGGTCACGCCGCTCCGCCAGCTCAGAGATCCGCCGCGCATTGCGCTCCGTCTGCGCCAGCGGCAGATTGCCCGCGACGGCGACGAGGCCCAGCACCTCCAATTCATCTGCCGCCGCCAGCGCCATCAGGATCGCTACGGCATCGTCCAGCCCCGGGTCAGTGTCAATGATAATCTGGCGCCGCATGAGGTACCAATTTATCGGCGCAGCACGAGCAGCTTTTTGATCTCGGCGATCGCTTTCGCCGGGTTGAGGTTTTTCGGGCAGGTGCGGGTGCAGTTCATGATCGTGTGGCAGCGATAGAGGCGGAACGGGTCCTCGAGATCGTCGAGCCGCTCACCTGTCTTCTCGTCTCGGCTGTCGGCGATCCAGCGATAGGCCTGCAGCAGCACCGCCGGCCCCAGATAGCGCTCGCCGTTCCACCAATAGCTTGGGCATGAGGTCGTGCAGCAGAAGCACAAAATGCATTCCCACAGCCCGTCGAGCTTCTCGCGCTCCTCGACCGACTGCAGCCGCTCGCGGTCGGGCGACGGCGGGCTCGCCGTCTGCAGCCATGGCTTGATCGATTGATATTGCGCGATTACATGCGTCAAATCGGGGACGAGATCCTTGATGACCGGCATGTGCGGCAATGGATAGACACGCACTGGGCCGTCGATATCCTCAATCGCCTTGACGCAAGCCAGCGTATTGGTTCCGTCGATGTTCATTGCGCACGAGCCGCATATGCCCTCGCGGCACGAACGGCGGAACGTCAATGTTGTGTCGATCTCGTTCTTGATCTTGATCAGCGCGTCGAGAACCATCGGCCCGCAATCGTTGAGATCAATCTCGAAGGTGTCGACGGCGGGGTTTTTGCCGTCGTCCGGGTTCCACCGGTAGATCTTGAACTCGCGCAGATGCGTCGCTCCGGGCGGCCCGGCGAAGGTTTTGCCGACACCGATTTTCGAGTTCCGGGGAAGGGTAAATTCGGCCATCGGGGTTCAATAGGCCATCGGGGTTCAATACACGCGTGCCTTGGGCGGAAAGACCGATACCTCGTTCGACAAAGTAAAAAGATGTACCGGGCGGGAGCCGATCCTCACCGCGCCGTCACCGTCCAGCCAGGCGAGCGTATGCTTCATCCATTTCCGGTCGTCTCGTTCGGGGTAATCCTCGCGCGCGTGCGCACCACGGCTTTCCGTACGGTTCTCGGCCGAATGCAATGTGACGACCGCCTGCTCGAGTAGATTTTCGAGCTCGAGGGCCTCGACAAGGTCGGTGTTCCAGATCATTGACCGGTCGGAAATTCCGAGTTCACCGAAGCTGTTGGCAACGACGTCAATCCTGCTGACACCTTCCCTGAGCACTTGCGCAGTGCGGAAGACCGCGCAGTTGTTCTGCATCACCCGCTGCATGTCGAGGCGAATCTCGGCGGCTTTGCGCGAACCCTTCGCCTGACGCACCGCGTCAAGGCGGGCGACGGCGTCTTCACCAGCGCTGCTGGAGAGCGGCTTATGCGGCGTCCCCGGGTGTACCAGCTCCGCCGCGCGGTGAGCCGCGGCGCGGCCGAAGACGACGATATCGAGCAGCGAATTGCAGCCGAGGCGGTTGGCGCCGTGCACCGATACCGACGCCGCTTCGCCGATCGCCATCAGCCCCGCAACGGTAGCGTCGGGATTGTCCTGGGTCGGCCGCAGCACCTCGCCGTGATGATTCGTTGGGATGCCGCCCATGTTGTAATGCACGGTCGGCAGCACCGGGATCGGCTCGCGCGTGACATCGACGCCGGCAAAAATCTTCGCCGTCTCGGAGATCCCCGGCAGCCGTTGGTGCAGGACCTCGGCCGGGAGATGCTCAAGATGCAGCAGGATGTAATCCTTTTCAGCTCCGCAGCCGCGCCCTTTGCGGATTTCGATCGTCATCGCCCGGCTAACGACGTCGCGCGAGGCTAGGTCTTTGGCATGCGGCGCGTACGTCTCCATGAACCGCGTGCCATCGCTGTTCGTCAGATAGCCGCCTTCGCCGCGGGCACCCTCGGTGATCAAGCAGCCTGCGCCATAGATCCCGGTCGGATGAAACTGGACAAACTCCATATCCTGCAACGGCAATCCGGCCCGCAGCACCATTGCGTTGCCGTCACCGGTGCAGGTGTGGGCGGAGGTGCAAGAGAAGTAGGTCCGCCCGTAGCCGCCGGTGGCGAGCACCACGAGGTGAGCGCGAAACCGGTGCAGGCTGCCGTCCTCGAGATTCCACGCCATGACCCCGCGGCAGGCCCCCTCCTCGTCCATGACCAAATCGAGCGCAAAATATTCGACGAAAAACTCTGCGTTGTTGCGCAGACATTGCTGATAGAGCGTGTGAATGAGCGCGTGCCCGGTCCGGTCGGCGGCAGCGCAGGCACGGCGCGCCGGATCCCCTTCGCCATATTCCATCATGTGGCCGCCAAACGGCCGCTGATAGATCCGGCCATCCTCGGTGCGCGAGAACGGCACGCCGAACTGCTCGAGCTCGATGACCGCAGGGATCGCATTGCGGCACATGTATTCGATCGCATCCTGGTCGCCGAGCCAGTCCGAGCCCTTGACGGTGTCGTACATGTGCCAGCGCCAATCGTCCGGGCCGATATTGCCGAGCGCCGCGCTGATCCCGCCCTGGGCGGCAACGGTATGACTGCGGGTCGGGAAGACCTTGCTGATGCAGGCAGTCGTCAGCCCTGCGGCGGTCGTCCCCAGCGTCGCCCGCAGACCCGCGCCGCCGGCACCGACGACGATCACGTCATGAGTGTGGTCGATAACATTGTACGCCGTTGGCATCCGCAATGCTCCCGATCAGCTCGTCCCGCCGACGGCGATGCTTACGACGGCGAAAATACCGGCCACCGCGATGCCGAAGCAGAGCAGGCGGAGAACAACGACGAAGCCCAGTTTGGCGAAATCGGTATGAACGTAATCCTCGATGACCACCTGCAGGCCAAGACTGAGGTGATAGAAAGTCGCGATCAGCAGCAATATGAGCAGGATTGCGGGTAGCGGGAGGCTCATCCAATTCTGCATCGTCTCGAGGTCGGCGCCGACGAGCCCTACGACGGCGCTGGTGAACCACAGGCTCAGCGGGACGAGCGCGACCGCGGTAATTCGCTGCGCCCACCAGTGGTCGAGCCCCTCTTTTGCCGAACCCAGCCCCATCGCGCGGCCGAGCGGCGAGCGCATTCTCGTTGCCAACATGTCAAGAAACCCAGCGAGAGATCCCAATGACCCAGGCAGCCAAGGTCAGCACGGCGGTCGCGGCGACAACCATCCAACCGCCAAGATAGGTCGATTTAAGATCGAGAGCGTGACCGGTGTCCCAGACGAGGTGCCGAATACCATTGCACAAATGATAGAACAGCGAGACGGTCCAGCCGAACAACAGCAAGAGCCCCAGCCAGGAGCCAAGGAAGTTCTCCACGCCTTCAAAGGCCTCGGGCCCCGAAGCGGCGGCGACCAACCACCAAACGAGCAAAAGCGTGCCGGTGCCCAGCACTATCCCGGCGGCCCGGTGGAGGATCGACAGGACGGAGGTGAGTTGCCAGCGATAGACCTGAAGGTGCGGCGAAAGCGGCCGGTCGGCGGATCTCATGCTACGGCAATTCCGGCATTACTGACGACACTCCGGCCTCGCCACAAAATAGCGCGGCCCGGGTGCCGGCCCGGCTGTGAATTAGACCGCGCACCGAAGAGTGTCAACGGAAGCTCGTGCCGGGCTGCCCCGCACCTGCCAATGGCAGCCGTGCAATTTCGTCGGCCAACACCAGCAGGCGATGCGCATTCTCGACATGCAGGTTCTCGATCAACCTGCCGTCGACGAGCACCACCCCCTTACCCGTGGCGGCGGCTTCGGCATGCACCGCAATGATCCGCCGCGACCATTCGATTTCCACTGGGGTTGGCGCAAAAGCGTCGTTGGCGGCGGCGATCTGCTGGGGGTGGATCAGGGTCTTGCCGTCAAAGCCGAATTCGCGGCCCTGCCGGCAGGATGCGGTTAATCCCTCATCATCCGCGAGATCGAGGTGGACGCCATCGAGAATCGCCAGCCCATTTGCGCGGGCGGCGAGAATTGCGTGGCTGAGCGAGGTAATCAGCGGCAGGCGATCTTGGGTCGCGAGCGCGTGCAGGTCCTTTGTTAGATCCGAGGTGCCGAGCACGAGCGCAGCGAGCCTGGGGCTCGCCGCGGCGATCTCGCGAGCGTAAAGGATACCGCGCGGCGTCTCGAGCATGCACCAGATCGCAAGCCGCTCCGGTGCCCCGAATGCGTCGAGCAGTGATGCTGTCAGCGGCATCCGGTCGGGGCCCTCGACCTTTGGCAGCAACACCGCATCGATGGGCATCGTAGCGGCGGCGGCCAGGTCGGCATGGCCCCAGGGCGTGTCGATAGGGTTGACGCGCAGCACGAGTTCGCGACCGCCGTAGCCGCCCTCCGCTAGGGCCGCCGCAGTGATCGCCCGCGCGCTCTCCTTTGCGTCCGGCGCGATCGCGTCCTCGAGATCGATGATGAGCCCGTCGGCGGCGAGTGTCCGCGCCTTCGCGAGCGCCCGCGGATTGGCACCGGGCACAAAGAGGAGGCTGCGGCGTGGGCGAAGCGTAGCAGGCATCGGTATTTTCCTTATCGGCACCTCAGGCGGTCATCGAATCACGGACGCGCGTATCCGCGAAAGGGGACGTTGGGCTACCTGCAATAAATAGCGGCTTGAGCCTCAAAAACATCGCTCGATCTGTGATTGCAATGTGCGATATCGCGGACCAAGGCTCACCGTCGCTGACGGGGGCGACGCCGCAGACCGCTGCATCGCCAGGCGTCTACGCTTTTGTCGATCGCCACTTCACACTCGCCGGCTCGCACGCGCTGCCCCGCCGTGCGATTGGCTGCGCCCAGTGAGTAGCCCCGCTCCGGCCGTAGCTGGAAACAGGCCGTAACAGGATTGGCTCTGTCGGGTGCAAATTGCGCTCGTGTTGCGGCTCCGCTATAAGGGCAGTGTTGCGGAGGATGGTTCGATGAAAGAAGGCATTCACCCCGATTATCATGAGATTACCGTCGTGATGACGGACGGGACCTCGTATCAGACGCGCTCGACCTACGGTAAACCGGGGGATACACTGCGGCTCGACATCGATCCGAAATCGCACCCTGCGTGGACAGGCGGGCAACAGCGTCTCGTCGACACCGGTGGTCAACTGGCTCGCTTCAACAAGCGATTCCAAGGCTTCGGCATCAAACAATAAGAGAGCGGGTCGCGGTTATCCCCTTGACCGAGTCGCCATAATCACCATTTAACCCTTGCGCGGTTGCCAATTCTGGGGCTGCGCATGGATGACTGGCACCCGGCCGAATTCCGGGGGGTGCGACAACCCATGTTGCTCAAAGGAGAATGTGGTCATGGATCGTTTCGATTTCTCTCCGCTGTTTCGGTCGACGATTGGTTTCGATCGGTTGACCCGCTTGGCCGACGCCACGATGCGCGTCGACAATGCCTCTCTCGGCTACCCTCCGTACAATATCGAAAAGACCGGTGAGGACACCTACCGGCTGACGATGGCGGTAGCCGGGTTCTCGCCGGATGAACTGGACGTCACCGTTCAGCAGAACTCGTTGGTTGTAACCGGTAAGGCGAAAAAGGACGAACACGAGAGCCGTTATCTGCATCGCGGTATCGCGCGCCGCGCGTTCGAGCGGCATTTCAGCCTCGCCGACCATATCAAGGTTGCCGGCGCGACCGTCGCCAATGGCATGCTGCATGTTGACCTGGCCCAACAGATCCCCGAGACGGCCAAGCCGCGCAAGATCGCGATCGGTACTGGCCAATCGGAGCTGGAGCCGGTGACCCAGCGCCAAGCTGCCTGATCAGCGGCAGTCCGGAAAAATGTGAGCGCCCCCGAGCCTTTCGGGGGCGTTTTCGTTTGCCCGGGCCACGCCCGCGCAGATACTACGGCGACCCGACGCCGCCGCTAATCAACGAGGTTGTCCGTGAAGCGTGTGTTGACTGCCCGATTTATGCACGAGACCAACACCTTCAGCCAGGTGCCAACCGACATGGCGATGATCCGTCGCCGCGACTTCCATCTCGACAACGAGATCCCGGAGGCGTTTCGGGGCACGCGCTCGGCGTTTGGCGCGACCTTCGAGGCAGCGGACAAGTTCGGGTGGACGCTCATCCATCCGGTCTCTGCCAACCCCAACCCTTCGGGTATCGTTACCAATGATGCGTTCGAGCAGATCACCGGGATGATCCTCGATACGGTCGATATGAAAGGTCCGATCGACGGCGTCTTGCTGCACCTCCACGGCGCGATGGTCAGCCAGAGCCACGAGGACGCCGAGGGCGAATTCCTGGCGCGGCTGCGCCATCGCCTCGGACCGGACGTGCCGGTTGTCGTTACCCTCGATCTGCACGCCAATGTAACCCAGCGCATGGCGGATAATGCGAACGCGTTGATCGCATACCGCACCTATCCGCATATCGATCAATATGAGCGTGCTTGGCAGGGCGCCGAGTTGCTGGAGCCGGCAATGCGCGGTGAGATCCGGCCAAAGACCGTGATCGCCCGCCGGCCGATGCTCTACGGTCTCGACCACGGCCGCACCCAGCAAGGGCCGATGGCAGAGCTGATTGCCCGCGGCGAAGGGCTCGAGAGCCGCGGCGAGGCGCTGGTCGTCAGCATCTGCGCCGGCTTCAGCCGCGCCAATATCCATGACGTCGGCCCTTCGGTGACCGTGACGGTTGACGACAATGTCGAGCGGGGCCAAGCGATCGCCGAAGAATTTATGGACTACGCGTGGGAAACGCGCGGCTTCACGACGGTCAAATTGCTGCCCGTCGCGGAAGCGGTGGCACGGCGAAGCAGGGCAAGCTTGGGGACAAGCCGCTCGTCGTCGCTGATTACACCGACAACCCGGGAGGCGGCGGCTATGGCGATGCAACGGCATTCTTGAAGGGCCTCGTCGAGGCCGGGGTCGAGAGCGTCGTGTTTCACGCGATCTGCGACCCCGAGGCCGTGCGAGACGGCATGCGCGCCGGAATCGGGACGAAGGTGACATTGACGCTCGGCGGCAAGACCGACCCGTCGATGGGCGGCGGGCCGCTCCCGCTTTTCGGCGAAGTAACGTGCCTGACCAACGGCCGGTTCGTCGCATACGGGCCGATGGGCGGCGGCATCGAACGCAACTACGGTCCCTCGATGGTGTTCCGTGTCGGCGGCATCGACATCATCGTCATCACCAACAACGGTCAAGCCGTCGATCTCGCCCAGTTCACCTCACTCGGGATCGATCCGACCCGCTACGGGACGGTGGCGGTCAAATCGATGCAGCATTTCCGCGCCGCCTTCGAGCCGATCGCCCGCGAGGTCGTGCTCGTCGACACCAGTGCCTTGTGCTCGGAGATTTACACCCCGGAACTCTTCACCAAAGTCCGCCGCCCCATCTGGCCGCTCGACCCGGTCTAACCGAGGAGCGGAACAAGCGCGCGCTACGCGGGAACCGCTGCAAGGTCGAAGGCGGCGGCCATCAACGCGCGAGTGTAGGGGTGCTGCGGCCGGGTCATTACGCGGTCGGTGGGTCCGGCTTCGACGATCCTGCCGTCCTTCATGACCAGAATCTCGTGCGCGAGCGCGCGCACGACCCTGAGATCGTGGCTGATGAACAGGTAAGCGAGGTTGTGACGAGCCTGCAATTCGCGCAACAGCTCGACGATCTGCGCCTGCACCGACATGTCGAGCGCCGAGGTCGGCTCGTCGAGCACGACGAAACGCGGCTTCAGAACGAGGGCGCGAGCGATCGCAATGCGCTGGCGCTGACCGCCGGAGAATTCGTGCGGGTAGCGGTCGGCCGCCTCAGGGTCGAGCCCGACCTCGACCAGCGCGGTCTCGATCAGCCGCCGGCGCTCGGCGGCGGTTGCCGCAAGCCGGTGCACCTTGAGCCCCTCCTCGACGATCTGCGCAACCGACAGCCGCGGCGACAGGCTCGAAAACGGGTCTTGGAAGACCACCTGCATCTCGCGGCGCAGCGGCCGCAACGGGCGCTGGCCAAGCGCGGCGAGATCCTGCCCCGCAAACCGGATCTGCCCTTGCGCCTCGGTCAGGCGCAGCAGCGCCAGACCCAGTGTCGTCTTCCCCGAGCCGCTTTCGCCGACGACGCCGAGCGTCGTACCGTTCCTCACCGCGAGCGAGACGCCGTCGACCGCCTTGACGTGACCCCTGACCCGGCGCAGCACGCCGCGGCGGATCGGAAACCAAACTTTGAGCTCCTGTGCTGCCATCAGCTCCACGGCGGCGGGGTCGGCAGGCGGCGCCCGGCCTTTTGGCTCGGCGGCGAGCAGGCGCTGGGTGTACGGGTGGCGCGGCCGCGCGAAAATCTCGGCGGTGGGACCCGCCTCGACGATCTCGCCTTGCGTCATGATGCAGATGTTGTCCGCCATTTTGCGGACGATCGTCAGGTCGTGCGTGATCAGGAAGAGCGCCATGCCGAGGCGGTCGCACAGGTCTTTGAGCAGCTCCAAGATGTGCGCCTGGATCGTCACATCGAGCGCGGTCGTCGGTTCGTCGGCGATCAGGATGTCGGGCTCGTTGGCAATCGCCATCGCGATCATGACCCGCTGCCGCTGCCCGCCGGACAATTGGTGCGGATAGGCCTCGAGCCGGCTCTCTGCGTCGGGCAAGCCGACGAGCCGCAGCAATTCGAGCGTCCGTTCGCGCGCCGCGGCTGCCGACATGTGCCGGTGTATCAGCAAGGTCTCGTTGACTTGCTGCTCGAGCGTGTGCAGCGGGTTGAGCGAGGTCATCGGCTCCTGGAAGACCATCGCGATGCGGTTGCCGCGCACGCGGCGCAGCGCGTCCGGCGCAGCGCCGACGAGCTCCTCGCCGGCAAGGCGGATGCTGCTGTCTGCGCCATGCGTCGCCAGCGGGTAAGGCAGGAGCTGCAGAATCGACAGAGCAGTCACGCTCTTGCCCGAGCCGCTCTCGCCGACCAGCGCAACGGTCTCGCTGCGGTCAAGCGTGAGCGAGACTCCTCTTACCGCCTCGACTGACTTGGAGCCGCCGCGGCCAGCAAAGGTGACGGAGAGATCGCGAATCTCGAGGAGCGGCGCGTTGCGGCGTGCCTCGCTCACAGCACCAGCTTGCGCGGGTCGAATGCGTCGCGCACCGCCTCGCCGACAAAGATCAGCAGGCTCAGCATCGAGGCCAGCACAAAAAAGGCCGTCAGACCGAGCCAGGGGGCCTGCAGGTTGGCCTTGCCCTGCGCCAGGATCTCGCCGAGCGACGGCGAGCCCGGCGGCAGACCGAAACCAAGAAAGTCGAGCGAGGTCAGGGTCGTGATGGAGCCGTTGAGGATGAAGGGCAGAAACGTGATCGTCGCCACCGTGGCATTGGGCAGTACGTGACGCAGAATGATGACCCGGTTGGAGACGCCAAGCGCCC
>Ga0182039_10000856_pt1 | contig 15926 bp, 13 predicted proteins | sample sta12Can44000111_FD_125975 | JGI IMG/M metagenome (GOLD analysis project Ga0182039, IMG submission 125975) | Lab enrichment of tropical soil microbial communities from Luquillo Experimental Forest, Puerto Rico - statanox.12C.anox.44.000.111 | ecosystem: Environmental > Terrestrial > Soil >...
CCGCCGGCGAGCTTGGCCAGCCGCTCCTGCAGCTTCTCGCGGTCGTAGTCGGAGGTGGTCTCCTCGATCTGCGCCTTGATCTGTTGCACGCGCGCCTCGATGTCCTTCTTCTTGCCGGCGCCGTCGACGATCGTCGTCTTCTCTTTCTCGATGATGACCTTCTTGGCGCGGCCGAGCATCGCGGTGGTGACATTCTCGAGCTTGATGCCGAGATCCTCGGCGATCAGCTGGCCGCCGGTGAGGGTCGCGATATCCTCGAGCATGGCCTTGCGGCGATCACCGAAGCCCGGTGCCTTCACCGCCGCGACCTTGAGCCCGCCGCGCAGCTTGTTGACGACCAGGGTGGCGAGCGCCTCGCCTTCCACATCCTCGGCCACGATCAAGAGCGGCTTGCCGGCCTGAACGATCGATTCGAGCAGCGGCAGCATCGCCTGCAGGCCCGAGAGCTTCTTCTCGTGCAACAGAACGAACGCGTCCTCGAGCTCGGCCACCATCTTTTCCGCATTGGTGATGAAGTAGGGCGAGATGTAGCCGCGGTCGAACTGCATGCCTTCGACGATCTCGACCTCGGTCTCGAGCGCCTTGGCCTCCTCGACCGTGATGACGCCCTCGTTGCCCACCTTCTGCATGGCCTCGGCGATCATCTTGCCGACCTTGGTATCGCCGTTGGCGGCGAGCGTGCCGACCTGGGCGACCTCGGCGGACGAGGCGACCTTCTTGGCGCGCTTCTCGATGTCTTTGACGACCGCGCCGACCGCGATGTCGATGCCGCGCTTGAGGTCCATCGGGTTCATGCCGGCGGCGACCGACTTGGCGCCTTCCTTGACGATGGCATGGGCGAGCACGGTCGCGGTCGTGGTGCCGTCGCCGGCCAGGTCGTTGGTCTTCTGGGCGACCTCGCGCACCATTTGCGCGCCCATGTTCTCGAACTTGTCTTCCAGCTCGATTTCCTTCGCCACGGTCACGCCGTCCTTGGTGATGCGCGGCGCGCCGAAGCTCTTGTCGAGCACCACGTTGCGGCCCTTGGGACCGAGCGTCACCCGCACCGCGTTCGCCAGCGTGTCGACGCCGCGCAGCATCTTCTCGCGCGCGTTGTCGGAAAACCGTACCTCTTTCGCAGCCATTTCAATTTACTCCGTCTTTGCTTCGGGCCTTAGGCAATCACGCCCATGATGTCGGACTCCTTCATGATCAGGAGTTCTTCGCCTTCCAACTTGACCTCGGTGCCCGACCATTTCCCGAAGAGGACGCGGTCGCCGGCTTTGACCTCCGGCTTGATGATCTTGCCGCTCTCGTCGCGGCCGCCTGGCCCAACGGCAACGACTTCGCCTTGCGACGGCTTCTCCTGGGCGGTGTCGGGGATGATGATGCCGCCCTTGCTCTTCTCCTCGGCATCGATGCGCTTGACGACCACGCGGTCGTGCAGTGGTCGAAACTTGGTCTTGGCCATACGGGTCCTCACCGGCGCGGCGTTGCGACCTGCTAAGCCGCTGATTAATAATGGGAATTACGGATGACTTCGGATGCCACCGCGGCTCTTAGCACTCCGTGCCCGAGAGTGCCAAAGCCTGCGCGGGACATAAGGATTGGCGTTGCCACTGTCAAGCACGCGCCTGGCGCGAGGGTTAACCGAAGGAGGGCGTGCCTCTCAACGGTCGGCTCGTTTGACCGCCCGCTCTTAATAGCCGAGATCGAGGTAACGCCGCGGCGAAGCCGGCTGGCCGCCTTCGATCTCCGCCCGCATCGCCAGGACGTTGTTGAAACCTTCTAGGTCGAATTTGGCGTCGGGGGTGAAACCGAAGGCGGGGTCCATGAGCAGTTCGTAGGTGCGTTCCGCCTCGCTAGCGGAAATCTTCAGTTTGTCAGTCAGTAGCGCAACGTTGATCGGACGATTGGCGGGATCGCGCACCCAACGCAGCGCTTCGATATAGGCCTCGAGGTACCGTTCGAGCGCGCCGCCATTCTCGCGCGCCCAGGCGCGCATCACGAAGGCGCCGGCCGCCTGATACGGGCCGACGAGGTCGGTGGTCCGTCCGAGGCTGCGCATCCCGCGTTGCTCCGCCTGCACCGTGAACGGCAGGTTGAGGATGGCGGCCGCGTTGTCCTTGCTCTCCGCCATCGCCTTCAAGCGGAAAACGCCGGCGCCGACCGGCTTGACCGTGTAGTCCGCGCCGGCGCGCAGCCCCGCGCCCTGAAGCAGGATCTTCTTGGCCTGCAGCGCATAGGCAGTATTGGGCGCATCCACCACCAGCGTGCGCCCGCGCAGGTCGGCGAACGACTTGATCTCCGGTTGGACGAAGAACTCGTTCATCCCGCTGTCGCCGCCGGCAACGATCACCACGTCGTGCTTGCCAATCTCGATCATGGCCAGCGCGTTGTCGACCGCGGAATGCACGATGTCGAATGTGCCCGCTGCGAGACCGTCGCGCTGGCTGCGCGAGTTTTCCGTGAGATGAAGTTCGACCTTCAGCCCGTGCTTTGCGAAGATGCCGTTGGCAATGCCGGCATGGAGCGGCAATACCTTGGCATTGGGAAACGCGTTGACGCGCAGCACCTTTGCCTCATCGGTCCATGCGGGACTGGCGATCAGGGCAAGTCCGAATGCAAGGATGCCGCACCGCCGAATGCACCCCCTGGCGAGCGCGACGCAATTACGGTGATACCCCATGAGATGCTCCTCGCCCGCGTTACCGATGGCGCGTCCAATTACCGCCGTTCGCTTCGCTCTCTGATCCACTCCGCAACTGCCGGCAGTGCGCGCGCCTTGAAATCGGCGGCGATCATGATCGTCTCTTGCGCGCGCGCGGCAACGATCCGCCCGCCCGAGGTGGCGTGCATGGGCGCAAAGCTCGCGAGCTCGGCGGCATGGGTGGCGTCAGTGAAATTCATCATGAAATTCGAGACGAAATAGTGGGTGAATGAGGGCCCCTGCTTCGCGGACAGCGCGGTGAAGTTCCGTTGAATAAAGGTCCAGGCGAGCTCGGGCTGCTCACCGGCCGCCGCGACGGTATTGATCACGCTGCCGACCAAACTGTTCGGGAGCTCGTCGGTCAGCGTCAGCGCGAGCGTCGCACGCGCGAGCTCGGGATCGCGCGCGCTTGCCGCAGCGGAATAATACCGCACCCGCTCGTTTGTGCTCGTGCTCTTGCGGGCCAGCGCGAGCAGCGAGTCATAGTTGCTGCGCTCGGCGGTGACGCCGACGATGTGCGTCACCGCATCGCGCAGCGCCGGCGCCAGCGCCGCCGGATTTTCCAAGAAGCCGACGAACCGCCGCTTGGCCTCGGCCACAATCTGCGCGTCGCCAAGCTCGCCCAACACGCGGATCAGCCGCGCACGCAAAAGCGTGTCGTCCTCGCGCTCACCTGGGCGGCTGTCCCAACCCAGCCGCTCGAAAACGGGGCGCAGCTTTGCCCGCGCGTAGCTTTGGATCGCTGCTCGCTCTTGGCTATTGCGCGCAAGATGATCGAGACGCGTGAGCGTGCGGACGATTTGTTCCCAGACCGCGCGGCTGTCATCATCGCGGATCTGCTCGGTGAACTCCAAGTAAGATCGCGGCTCGGCCCGTCCCGCTTCCACCAGCGCCCAGCTGTCGGCGAGCAGATTGAGCCGGTCCGCGGGAGCCATCAGCGGCGCCGATTTCACGAGCGCGGCCCGGCTCGGGGCGTCGTACTCCACCCGGTAATAGCCGATATCGCCGAGATTAAGCTTGATCGGCTCGCCGCATCGGCCCGCGGCGATGTCCTCGCGCCCCTCCAGCAGCAAGGCTGCGCGCTGCGCCGCGGCAGACCCGAGCGTGACCGGCACCGGCCAGCGCTGCATCGCGGCCGTGGGGTCGTGCAGCGTGAAGCGATCCTGACGCAGGCGCGCATGCTGCTCGTCGCCGGCGCACGTGACCTCGGCGATAATGAGCGGAACGCCGGGCTGTTCGGTAAAGCTCGCGGCAATCGTTGCCACCGGCTTGCCCGAGGACGCCTCCAATGCCTGCCACAGGTCGGCCGTCGTGGTGTTGCCGTAGGCGTGACCGGCCATGTACTTGCGAATGCCGGCGCGAAACTCCTCCTCGCCGAGATAGTGCTCGAGCATGCGGATCAGTGCCTGCCCCTTGCTGTAGGTGATGCCATCGAAGGCCGCCATCGCTTCGGTTTCATTCGCGATCGGGTGCTGGATCGGGTGCGAGGAGCGCCGCGCATCGAGATTCATCGCGAATTGCTTGCGCTCGTTGCCGTTGAGCCAGGTCTGCCATTGCGGATGCAAATGCTCGGCGGCCTTGGCCTCCATCCAGCTGGCGAAGCCCTCGTTGAGCCAGATATTGTCCCACCACCCCATGGTGACGAGATTGCCGAACCACTGGTGCGCCATCTCGTGGGCGAGGACGATGAAAATGCCGCGTTGCGCGGTGATCGGGTGCGCCGCCGGATCGAACAGAAGACGGCTCTCGAAGAACGTGATGCCGCCCCAGTTCTCCATCGCACCGGTAAACCCGCCCGGCACGGCGATCAGGTCGAGCTTGGGCAGCGGATACTTCACGCCGAAATAGTCATTGAAGTAGCGCAGCAGATCGACGGCGCTGTCGAGCGCAAACCGGCCTTGCAGCCGCTTGCCCATCGTGGTGACGACGCCGACTGTGACGCCGTCTGCTTGCGCCGTGACGCGCTCGAGCTCGCCCGTCGTGAGCACGAACAGATAGCTCGACATCTTCGGGGTTGCGGCGAATGCGACCCGCTTGAGCGACGGCGTGACCGGCTCCTCCTGCGCGACCGGCATGTTGCTCACGGTGAGGTGCGCACGTGGCACTGTAACCGTGAGCGCGAAGCTCGCCTTGAAGGCAGGCTCGTCCCAGCAAGGAAAGATGCGGCGCGCATCGGCGGGTTCGAGATGGCTCGATAGCATCCGTTTCATACCGTGCTCGGTCGGATAATCGACGTAGAAAAGTCCCCGGCCGAATTTGTTGATGTGGCCAGCAAAGCTGACGCGCAGCTTGTGGCGGCCGGCGGCGAGCGGCTGCGGAAATGTCAGCGTCGCCGTTTCGGCGGCGGCATCGAGCGCGATCGTCGCGCTTTGCGTTTCTTCGTCGATGCTCGCTTCGGCCAAGCTCATGTTCACGGCGTTGAGCACAAGGCGCGCGGTCGACTCGCGCACCTCGATGTCCACGGTCTCGCGACCCGCGAGCGTGAGGCCCTCCAGATTCGGCTCGAGCTCGATTGCGTAGTGAACGGGAACGACGGCCTTCGGCAGCTTGCCCGGCGTGGTTTCGAACGAATAGGCCGGCTCTGCCGCCGCCATCGTCGGCGGGACGAGCGCAACCGCGAACCAGGTCACCAGGCAGCCTGCCGCTCGAGCCAACCGCGCGAGCGGTGCGTGTTCAACATTTGGGGCAAGCATTTGAGCAGTCCTCGCGAACGCTTATGCTATCGCACCGCCGGTTGGAGGGGGAGACAGCAATGCGCGCGATCACGCTCGCCGAAGCGAACACGATCATCGAGGGGACCTTCGCGTCGGCCAAAAAACGCAAGGCGCACGCTTTGGCGGCGATCGTGCTCGATGCAGGCGGCCGGGTGAAGGCGTTTCAGAAGCAGGACGGTGCCTCGCTGATGCGCTTCGAAATCGCCTATGGGAAGGCGTTTGGGTCGCTGGCGCTCAATCGCTCCTCGCGCCAGGTGTTGCAGAAGGCGAAGGAGAAGCCTGCATTCATGCAATCGCTGGCCGAGCTCGCCGATGGGCTGCTGTTTCTCGAGGCCGGCGGCCAACTGGTCCGCGATGCGTCCGGCGAGATTGTAGGGGCGCTTGGGGTCACCGGCGACGTCAACGAGGTTGATGATCTCTGCGCCATCGATGGCATCCACGCCGCGGGTTTCCGCGCCGACGCCGATTTCGATGCCAAGGCGGCAAAGCGCCTCAACATCAAGATAGACCCGCCGCTGCGCGACCCGCGCGCGGGGTAGGGAACCCGGCTGCCTCACATCTGCCTTCCCGCCGCCATATCCTGCGATACCGTTGCTGCGATCGCGGGGTTCGGTTGCGGCAATTCACGGGATTGCCATCCCGTTAACCCGCGAGCGGTAATCGGTCGCAAGGCCGCATGGCGGCCTTGGCCGCTCCCGATGCCGTCGGCGCAGTCTAAAGGGGAAGGGTACGCTATGGAGCAGCTCAACGTTCTCGCACGAGCGGTGCTCGGCGCACTCGCGCTGGCGCTGCTCGGCCTGACCGCGTGCAGCACCACGCCCCCGGAGGCCACACAGGCGGCGCTGCCGCAGCCTGAAATCCCGGCCAAGATCCGGGCGAGCGAAATCGTCGGCCGCTGGGGATATGCCGCCTATCACAAGCCGGAGGACCGGGCGCGCACCGAGGCCAACGCGCGCGGCCAGTGCAAGCAGCCTTACGTGATCGGCCAGGGCCCGACCGGTGGGGTCATGATGTACCTTGCCGACTCCAACCAGTTGCAGGAGCTTCGTCTCAAGGGTTCGCAAGAGGGCAAGGACTATATCGGGCCGGCCGGGCAGACGCCGGGCAAGGAGGATCGTGAGATCGTTTCTTTCGACGGCCGCGTGATGCTGCTGAAATACGTCGACCCGGAGATCAACGGCCGTTACGGCACCGGAATCTTCGTGCGCTGTGCGCCGCGCGCTTAGGCGCATAAGGTCCGGGCGCCATCCGATCGCGAACTCCGAGCGGATGAGGGAGGTCCGCAGTGACCCGCCGCCTGCTCGCGGTACCGCTCGCGGCATGGGAACGCGACGGCCTCAAGATCGCGCTGATCAAGGCCGGACTGCCGACCGATGACATCGAGAACCCGCAGCCATTGTTCTGGCGCTTCGAAAGTTACCAGGACATTCCGGGAGGTTTCGGCGGGCTGGAAATCTACGGGCCGGACGCGCTGTTGCGTTCGGTGGTGACGCTTCCTCCGCTCCGCCAAGTCGGGATCGGCTCCGCGATCGTGGAGATCCTGGAGACGGAGGCGCGGGCGCGCAACTGTCGCGCGATCTATCTCTTGACCACGTCGCAGGCCGATTTTTTCGCCGGCCTGGGCTACGCGCCATGCGCGCAGCGAGGTGCCCGATGCCGTGCGGCAGAGCCGCCAGTTCACCACGCTCTGCCCATCGACCGCGAATGCGATGGTGAAACGGGTGTAGCGCGGCGAACCTCCGGCGCAGAGGTTTTCCCGAACCGCAATCAAGGCTGGTTCGCAGTTTCGGCCATTCCTTCTGAAAAGAGCCGTGCTAGGGCTTAGAGCGGCCCGCCACGCCCACTATCATGGCCACGATTGCAAACATCATTGCCGGCCCCTGGCGCGCGGTCTTGGTGCTTGGCGTCACGCAAATCCTGGCTTGGGGCGCAATCTATTATCCGCCGGTCCTGACCGTGCCGCGCATTGCCGCGGATCGCGGCTGGTCGATGGCGTTTGCCATGGGCGGCTTTTCCCTCGCGCTTCTTACGGCTGGGCTCGCTTCGCCGCGCGTCGGACGGCTGATCGATCGCTACGGCGGCCATCGCGTCATGCCGGTCGGCTCGCTTATCGCCGCAGCTGGTCTCGCCCTGCTTTGCTATGCAGCGCATCCTGCGGCCTATCTCGCGGTCTGGACCCTGCTCGGCGCTGCCACCGCTGCCTCGCTCTACGATCCCGCCTTTGCCACGCTCGGCCGCATCTTCGGCGCTGCCGCAAGGCGTCCGATCACCGCGCTCACCTTGGCCGGCGGGTTCGCTTCGACGGTGAGCTGGCCCACCACGCATGTTCTCCTGGAAGCGTTTGATTGGCGCGGGACCTATCTCGTTTATGCGGCACTGCTCGCGTTCATTGCCGCGCCGCTCCTCGCCTTCGCGCTGCCGCGCATGCGCGCGGATTCGCTGCCGCGCCCTGACGAGGAGGTGTCGCCGCCCGAAACCGTCCTGCTGCCGAAGGGCTGGCCGTTCGCGCTCGTGGCGGCGGCGTTTGCCGCCTATGCCTTCGTCCCCTCGGGACTGTCAGCGCATCTGCTTGCCGTATTCGGGCGCGCAGGTATCGACGCCGCCACCGTGGTTGCGATCGGTGCGCTGTTCGGGCCCGCCCAGGTGGCTGCGCGCATCGGCGAACTTCTCTTCGCGTCCCGCATCCATCCGCTCAATGTGGCGCGCTTTGCCGTCGGATTGTTGCTCGCCGGGTTCGCGCTGCTCGCGCTGCTTGGTTTCTCCGTTGCCGCCGCCGCGAGCTTTGCGCTGATGTTTGGAATGGCCAACGGACTGATCACCATCGCACGCGGGGCAGTACCGCTCGCCTTGTTTGGCGCCGCGGGTTACGGACATCTCATTGGCCGCATCGGCGGAGCTTTCCTGCTGATGCAGGCGATCGCGCCGTTGGCGCTCGCATTCGTTGCCGAACGCGCTGCCGACTCGATGGTGCTCGCGGTGGTGGCCGTGTTCGCGCTGGTTTCGTTCCTGGGTTTTATGGCAATCCGCCGACCCGGGAGCGGGCATTGATCCATGAATGATTATTCTTCACCGCCGCCGTCATCGCCATCGAAGTCGCTGTCGTCGTCGAAATCGCCGGAGTCGTCGCTGTCATCGGAATCTTGATCCTGCTCCGTGTCATCCGCGCCGCTGTCGAACAGGCCTTGGCCGCCGCTTGCGCCGGGATCACGCGAGCCGGAGGGGCTGCGTCCGATGTCGTCGAGGCCCGCTTCGCGAGAAAGCTCGCTGCCGGCGGCGCTGCCGCCGCTCCAGGGTGATCCGCCGGCTGCGGCGGCCGGGCTGATGCCGCCCAACCCGGCGTGTCCGCCCATCATCGAGCGAATGCCGCTGAGCAATAGCGAGCCGCCGACCATTCCGGCCGCCGCCGCGGCTGCGGTGCCGAGGAACGAGCCGCCTTGTCCGATCGGCCCAGGCGCCGATTGAGCGGGCATCGGCTGCGTTCCCGCGCCCGCCCCAGTGCGCCAGGCCGGCGACATCTCGGAGGCGGATTCGTCCGGCCGCACCGACGGCACCGACCCGCGCGTCTCGCGCCGCCCGAGTAGGGCATCGCGCATGCCGCCGAGAAAACTGGTGTCCTGCGGCGCCGCACCGCCAGCCTGTTCGAGCTCACGGATACGCGCGTCCGCCCGCTTGAGCGCCTCGTCCTGCACCAGGACCGTCTGCACCAGGGCATAGGGCGCGTTGGGAGCCTGTCGCAGCCCATCCTTGATCAAGCGTTCCGCCTCGGGATCGCGCGGGGCGTCTTCCAGCGCGGCAAGGCGATCGAACAATTCGGTGACGAGATCGCGTTCCTCTGGGGTCATCGTGCTCTCCATGGTCCCGTGCCGTCCAAGTCATGTAGGCGCTTGCGTTAAAGCCCTCTAGGCCAGGGCGAAGCCACGGTTGGCGAGTACCACCGGAAAGGTCTCCCCGGCGAAATAGGCGTATTCCTGCTCGCGCAAGGTCGTCAGCGGATCGAGCCGCCGCAATTCCGCATCGACGAAGCCGGGATGGCACATGACCACGCCGCCATCGGGGAGGCCTTCGAGGAAGCGCGGGAACACGGCTGCGAAATCGGTCTTCTCCGCGAAATCATAGGTACCGGCGAAGCCGGGGTTGGTGCGCAGGCCGCCCGCCGCCGCGTGCCGACGGAATCGGTGGCTCAAGAGGTCGAGGAACAGGCCCTTGCGGTCGGCCAGGCGCGCGGCGAGCGGTGCCGTGCGTCCGCATTGACGCAGCCACGCTGTCGGCACGCTCGTCCTGACCACGTCGAGCAAGGCGGCGCCGATCTGCGGGAACAGGTGCACATGATGGTGCCCGTCGACGAAATCGGGGGCGCGGCCGAACGCTTCGCGAAATGCCTGCATCTGCGCCGCGATCTCGGCGGTCAAGGCATCATGCTCGAATCGATGCAACACGCCGTAAAGGAACATCGCGGCAAGCGGCAGGAAAATTCCCTCGCTCACCGGCTTGAAGTTCGTGCTCAGCGGCCGAAACGGCGCCGTCAGAGTGAGGTGCAGCCCGATCGCGACGCGCGGCGAAACGGTATTAAGCGCGCTCAGCGCAATCGCTTCCGAGCGACAAAAGCTCGGCGCTGTCACCATCACCGAGGTGGCGTTGAGGTGTTCACGTGCGACCAGATCGCGAATCGCCGTATTGACGGAGAGCGAGATGCCGTAATCATCCGCGCACAGCCAGATGCGCCGCGGTCGAACGGGCGCGCTCGTATTTGCATCCGCGCGCGTTGTGGCGGTCACGGTTTGGACTGTCGCGTTATTCGGCCGCGGAGCGTGCCGCTGAATCGACCGGCTCCGCAGCTTCGGCGGTCTTCACGGTATGCTCGGCCACGAAATAGACCGGCCGCGCCTTGAGCTCGAAGAGGATCTTGCCGATGTACTCTCCCAAGATTCCAATCATGATCAATTGCACGCCGCCGAGCACCATCAGGCCCACAACAACCGACGGATAGCCGGGAACCGATTCCCCGAACACCACCGTCTCGATCAGGATTTGCACGCCGAAGATGAATGCCGCCGCGGCGAGCAGCAGGCCGAGCAGGCTTGCGAGCCGCAGCGGCGCGACGGAAAATGACGTGAGACCTTCGATCGAAAGGCCGATCAGCGAATGGAGATTCCAGGTCGTGCGCCCGTGGATGCGTTCCGCCGGTTCGTAATCGACGCGAATTTGCCGAAATCCGATCCAGCTCGCTAACCCCTTGAAGAAGCGGTTGCGCTCCGGCAGCTGCTTGAGCGCGCCGGCGGCGCGCGGCGAGAGCAGCCGGAAATCGCCGGCGTCCTCGGGAATCTTTTGCCGCGCTCCCCAGTTGATCAGGGTGTAAAACACCTTGACGCCGAGCCGGCGCAGCCAGGGCTCGCGCTCGCGATGTGCCTTGGCAGTGTAAACGACGTCGTACCCATCATCGACCCAGTAGCCTACGAGTTTCTCGACCAGGGATGGTGGGTGCTGGCCGTCACCGTCCATGAACAACACGGCGCCGAAGCGGGCATGATCGAGACCGGCGAGTAGCGCGGCCTCCTTGCCGAAATTGCGAGACAACGAAATGATCTGAACGTCGAGAGCTTCCGGAGCAAGTCCGCGCGCGGCGGCGAGTGTCGCGTCGCGGCTGCCGTCGTCGACGTAGATCGCCTCCGCCGCCAAGCCGTACATGGTTCTCAGGGAGCGGGCGACGTTCACGATGCTGGCGTGCAGCGCCGACAGGTTGTCCGCCTCATTGAACAGGGGCACCACGATCGACAGTCCAGCCTCTGCCCGGCCGCGCGGCCGCGCCGGAGTGCCGGTTCGGGTGATTGCATCGGGTGCCATCGGCGCGGCCGTCATTCCTTGATCGCCGGGAGCGGGTTATATCCCAGATGTCGGCCGCTGTCGTGCCGCTCGCCCGCGCGGAGGAGCCTCGGCGGAATCGGGCGAACGTGCTAAGCGAAGCCCCCATGGCGCTGCCCCCTCTGCTCGATCGCCTCAAATCCCGCCTTGCCGAGGCTTGGCATGCGCGGGCGATCTCGCTCAAGGCGGTAAGCTTTGCTCTGGTCGGCGTCGTCAACACGCTCGTCGACTATGGGATATTTCTCGGCGGCTACTATGTGCTCAAGCTGCCGCTCGTCCCGGCCAATGTATTGGCTTGGTTGGTGGCGGTGTCGGGCTCCTACGTGATGAATTCGTTCATCACCTTCGCGCACGAATCCGGGCGAACGCTGCGGTGGCGTGCGTATGCGGCATTCGTGGCGTCAGGCGTTGCCGGGGTGGTGGTCAACACTACGACGCTCGTCGTCGCCTCGCTGTGGCTACCGGTTCCGATCGCCAAGCTCCTGGCAATCGCGGCGAGTTTCGCGGTCAATTTCTCGCTATCGCATTTCGTGGTGTTCAGGGGGCGCGGCCGCGGGGCAGAAGCCTCCGCCGAATGAACCGGACCCTGCGACAGGGACGACGCATGCGCGATGATGAAAACCTCACGCACGAGCGGCCGACTTTCGTCACGCATCTGGAATGTTCCGCCACCGGGGAACGGCACCCCGCCGACGTGCTGCACAACCTGTCGCGTGCCGGTAAGCCACTCTTGGTGCGCTACGATCTCGCGGGCGTGCGCCGCGCGCTGAGCAAGGAAGCGCTGGCTCGCCGTCCGCGCGACCTTTGGCGCTATCGCGAGCTGCTTCCGGTGCGGCGCGCGCAGGACATCGTCAGCCTTGGCGAGGAAATTACGCCGCTCGTCGGCATGGCGAAGCTCGCCAAGGCGCTCGGGTCCGCGGAGATCCTGGTCAAGGACGAAGGACGGCTGCCCACTGGCTCATTCAAAGCCCGCGGCCTGGTCGTCGCCGTGTCCATGGCCAAGGCGCTCGGCGTCACGCATATGGCGATGCCGACCAACGGCAATGCCGGTGCGGCGCTCGCCGCCTATGCCAGCCGCGCCGGCATCAGGAGCACGATCTTCTGCCCCGACGACACGCCGGAGGTGAACGTGAACGAAATCGCGCTGCAGGGCGCGACCGTCTACCGCGTAAACGGCCTGATCGACGATTGCGGCAAGCTCGTCGCCGAGGGCAGTGCCAAGGTCGGCTGGTTCGATACATCCACGCTGAAGGAGCCGTATCGGCTGGAAGGCAAGAAGACGATGGGCCTCGAGCTTGCCGAGCAGCTCGATTGGCAGCTGCCCGATGTGATCCTCTATCCGACCGGCGGCGGCACCGGGCTCATCGGGATGTGGAAGGTGTTTGCCGAACTCGAAGCGATCGGATTCATCGGCAGGCGGCGCCCGCGCATGGTGGCGGTGCAGGCGACGGGTTGCGCGCCCGTGGTATGCGCGTTCGAGGCGGGTAAGGATTGCGCGCCGCGTTGGGAAGATGCGCACACCATCGCAGCGGGCATCCGCGTCCCGCAGGCCTTGGGCGATTTCCTGATCCTGCGTGCGGTCCGCGAGAGCGGCGGCTTCGCCATCGCGGTCTCAGATCAGGCGATCACCGCGGCAATCGACGAGGTCGCGCGCAACGAAGGCTTGTTGCTGTGCCCGGAGGGTGCGGCGACCTATGCCGCGCTGAAGATCGCGCTCGCCGACGGCCGCATCGGCCGCGGCGAGCAGGTGGTCCTGTTCAACTGTGCGACCGGATTGAAGTATCCGATGCCCGCCATGCACCGCCGGCTCGACCGCTCGCGGCCCGTCGACTTCGCCACACTGTGATGGGGTCGCGCATCGGCGATATGATCGCCAATCATCGGACGGTCAGGATCGCGCGGTGAGCGCGGTCTCGAGCTTGGCGTAAAGTGGATTGACGCCGGAAAAAACGTAGCCGAGGTCTGTCACCACCACACTCTCGGCGCCCTTGCTGCGCAGCAGGTTTGCCAGGGCGTGCACATGCTGCGGCGGGCAGTGCAGTGTGAACATACCCGACGACGTCGAGTCCCCGAACGGTGTTTCCACGTGGAAGCGTTTGCGTGCCTCGGTCAGCAGCGAGTCGTCGCACCGGGAAAAGCGCGCGCGCACTTCGCGGAACGCGTGGGCGCGCGCTTGCGCTGCGATCCGGTCGAGCACCATGCGCGCGCTCTCGCGCGCCGCCGCGCTCCATTGGGCTCTCCGCGCCGCCAGCAGGTTGGCTTGCGAGCGCAGGATCAAGCCGTCTTCGATCACCTTGAGGCCGTTAGCGGCGAGCGTTGCCCCGGTCGTGGTGATATCGACGATGAACTCCGCGGTCCCGGCTGCCGGCGCCGCTTCGGTCGCCCCCGTGCTCTCGACGATGCGGTAGTCGGTGATGCCGTGCGCGGAGAAGAAGTTGCGAGTGAGATTCACGTATTTGGTGGCAAGCCGCATCTTGCGCTCGCGCTTGCTGCGGAACGAAGTGGCCACGTCGTCGAGATCGGCCATGCTGCGCACGTCGATCCAGGCCTGCGGCACCGCCACCACGACATTGGCGTGGCCGAACCCGAGCGCCTCGATGAAAATGACGTGGCGGTCGGTATCAGGAATCATCTCGCGGACGAGATCCTCGCCGGTGAGCCCGAGGTGCACGCTGCCCTGGGCCAGCAGGTCGGTGATCTCGGCTGCCGACAGGAATGCCACCTCGACGCTCGGAAGATCGGCGATGGTGCCGCGGTAGTCGCGCGCTCCGCGCGGCTTGACCAGGTCGAGCCCGGCGCGCGCGAAGAAGGATTCGGCGTTCGCCTGCAGCCGGCCCTTTGCCGGCACCGCGATGATAAGCGATGCGCTCACGAGCCGTCCTGCAATGCTGCCAGCCGTTCGATCCAGACGGCAAAGCCGACCGCGGGGATGGGCTTTGCACTGCCTAATCGCGTGAGCAACCCGTCGTACCGACCGCCCGCAACAAGCGGGCCGTTCTGGCGCGATGCACCGTCGTGCAACTCGAACACGAAGCCCGAGTAATAATCGAGCCCGCGGCCAAACGCGGTGGAAAATCGAATACGCCCGACCTTGACGCCGCAGCCCGCAAGGCGCTCGGTTCTTGCTTCCAGCAGGTCGAGCGAAGCGTCGAGCTTGACCTTTGCGTCGCGCGCGAGCGCGCGCAGTTTGCTCGCGACCTGCTCGAGATCGCCGGACACGGCGAGGAATTTTTCGATCAGCGCGCGGATTTCCGGCGGCAGTGACGTCTGCGCCGCCAGCGCCGCTTGCTCGAGAAAGCGCTCCGCGATCTCGCCGACCGAGCGTCCGCCGACCGCGGTAATCCCGGCGATCGACAACAGATCGGTAACGAGCTCGCGCGCCGCCGCCGGATCGGAGCCGGCGAGCGCGGAAAGCACGCCCTGGTATTCGGGGCGTGCTTGCGTCGCGCTGACGGCGAGCCGATCAAGGTCCTGCGCAAGCGAGGATTTGCGGTTGAAATCCTTGACCAGGCGACGCTTCCAGGCCGGTGCAAGATCGAGCGCGGCAATCAGCGCGGAAAACAGCCCGATATCGCCCGCGCGAATGTCGGGCGCGGCAAGTCCGTAATGCGCGGTGGCCTCGAGCCCGAGCGCGAGCATCTCGGCATCTGCCGCCGCCGTATCGAGGCGCCCGAACGATTCGACGCCGGCTTGCAGGAATTCGCCGGGCGCTTCGCCCCGATGCCGAAAGACCGGGCCCAGGTAGCAAAATGCCTGCGGTTTACCGGCCACGGGAGAGGCGAGATAGTCGCGCGAGACCGGGATGGTGAGGTCGGGCCGCAGGCACAATTCCTGACCGCGCGGGTCGGTCGTCAGGTACATGCGCTTGCGGATGTCCTCGCCCGAGAGATCGAGGAACGGCTCTGCCGGCTGCAGGATCGCCGGTGTCGCGCGCGCATAGCCGGCGCCCTCGAAGGACGCGAGCAGGGCATCCGCTTGCGCATCGGGCGCTGCGTTCCGCATGGTTAATTTCCGGTCGTGTCATGGCGCGCGCCGGCGTCGGTAAATGCCCGCGGCGGCGGCCGTTTAGCACGCCTGTCGAGGGATTTCGACGCCAATCGCGCGCTGGCCTTAACGAAACGCGTCGCGTCGTTCGAGGCGGTTGCCGCGCCTCACCGCCAATCGCCAAGCACCGCGCCGACCAGCGCCAACGCCGCCACCGCGGCGGTATCGGCGCGCAGGACGCGGGGCCCGAGGGCAAGCCGCACCGTGTTGGGCAATTGCATGAGCGCGGCGCGCTCGTCGGCGGCAAAGCCCCCTTCCGGGCCGACGAGAACCGCGATCGGCATCGGAGCGTTGCGGTCGGCCACGCGTGCCGCGGAGAGAGTGGCGATCGGATCCTTCACCTCCGCGTCCTCATCGCAGAACACGAGAACGCGGCCGGGATCGCGCGCCGCGATCACGTCGCCGAGGGGGCGCAGCGGCTCGATGTCCGGAACGGTGAGAATGCCGCATTGTTCGGCCGCTTCGATGGCATTCGCCCGCATGCGGTCGAGATTGACCCGCTCCGCCTGGGTGTGGCGCATCATCACCGGATGCAGGTGGGACACGCCCATCTCCACGGCTTTCTGCACCATGTAGTCGAGCCGCGCACGCTTGAGCGGCGAGAACAGGTAGTGCAGCCG
>Ga0182039_10000857_pt1 | contig 15924 bp, 10 predicted proteins | sample sta12Can44000111_FD_125975 | JGI IMG/M metagenome (GOLD analysis project Ga0182039, IMG submission 125975) | Lab enrichment of tropical soil microbial communities from Luquillo Experimental Forest, Puerto Rico - statanox.12C.anox.44.000.111 | ecosystem: Environmental > Terrestrial > Soil >...
GAAGGTCGCGGTCGTCCAGGTGGTCGTGTTGTGACAGGTCGAGCAGTTCGCAATCGGAAATACCGTGGGCGCTGCCGAGTGGTTCGGGTTAGTGGTCTGCTGCCAAGTGGTCAGATGGCACCCGGAAGTTCCACAAGCATTGGGCGACGTCGTCAGATTGTAATTGTTGTTGATGTGGCAGTCGGTGCAGGCAATAGTCGCGTGCGCCCCGGTCAACGGAAAGTTTGCTGGTGGCCCGGCATGATTAAAGGTCGCGCCCATCCAGCTGTCGAACGTGTGACACATCTGGCAGTTTTGCGGAAACTGGCCAGTCACGTGATTCGGATTGGTGGTCTTCTGGAAATCCGCCCGGTGACAGGAAATACAAGCGGTCGAAAGCCCCTGGAATTGCCCTACTGCGGCACCCTTGTGACAATCCTCGCATTGCGCGGCCGCGTGAGCCCCGAGCAGCGGAAAGCGATTCTGGTGGTCCTTTACCTGCTGGACGGCGACGTTCCAGCCTTGCACCGTGTGGCACTGCGCGCAGTTCGTGCCCATCCTTCTCTGGTGCACGTCGGTATGACAGTCCTGGCAATTCTTCCCGACATCCGTGAAAACCGGCTTCACATGGCACCGCGTGCAGTCCACTTTTTCATGCATACCGCGCAAAGGATACTTGGTGTTGTTGTGATCGAATTCGGGGTGCGCCTTGATCGGGCGCCACGCTGTGGCCGAGTGACAATTTTCGCAGGGGAGGTTCAGCATCGGGCCATGGGGACTTGCGGTCGTCGCCCTACTCTTTTGTTGGGAAGGCTGCGCGGCCTTGCGGGGCGGCGCACCATCGCGAGTGGCATTTCCCACGACCGGCAGGGCCAGCAACGCCCACAAAACGAGCTGGAGCACTGTCGGCGTAAGTTCCCCTTTCTCAGGTGGGCATTTAATTCCCCCGCTGGGAAAGGGGCCCTTGAAGTTCCCAGCACTCTGTGCTGACTCCCGCGGCGGGACAACTGTACAAACGGGCAGTTCTGGGCCAGTAGCATTTCTCTACCTGTCTCTCTACCTGTGGGCAGTCAGAAAGCGGGCCTTTAGCATCTTCGGGACGCGATGCGATGGGGTACACCCGACTCGGTCCACCATTAACCGTAGTGGCCCCGATTAGGATGTCGAACGTTCTGCAGCTTCGTTTTTTCGTTAGTCCGTCTTTGTTGCATCTCACTGTTACACTTGGGCCAGTTGATGCCGCCGTGGCGCTTCTGTGGCCCACAACTGCGGCATTCTGCCGGTCGAGGACGCGACACAAGCAGGCGCGGTGCCTGAGCCTTTGTGGATTCTCTCGGGCACGCCTTCGCCCGTGTTAGCAATTCGGAAGTCATCCCGAAACCTGGGACGTGGTGGAGTTGAGCCTGGAGCTGAACTTTGATCGCACGCTGGGCCAGCTCGAACGTGGTCAGCGGATGCTGCTCGGTCAACGGCCCTGCCCAAACTCGAAGTGCCCTATTTCGGTGTCCAGAATCATGAGGGGAAGGGAAAAAGAGGGCGGCCAGGGCAACTCCAGCTGCCCGTCAACTCGAAAAATTACAAGACGGCAGCGATACTAGGAGTCGGTCAGGACTTCCTTGGCTGGTCGTTAGGCATTCCTCACCTACCGGCAAGGAGCGGGCGCGTCCTTTTGGTCAAGCCAAAGCAGATCAGTATTGGTCTCAGTTCACGGGTCATCTCGTTCTCCAGGATCTTGTTGATAAGTTCTTTGAAATCAAGGAGTCCTTTGAGCCGGCTTGGACGCCTTCAGCGGCTGTGGTTGGGCACCAACCCACTCCCTATGCCGACTGTGCTCTCTCCAACAGCCGCCTGCTCAATTGCGCAAATTCCGCCACGAGACCTTCGGTCTCTTGGCCTGACATCGTCGCGGCATCAATCTCGGTCGTCAGTAGAATCGACGACGCCACATCCGCGCTGCATTCCAAACAATATTTTTCGTTTTTTCCCGGAAGCTCAAATAATTCCTTCCGTCGACCACAAACGCTGCACTGCGAAATAGACGACTCCTCACTACCCTTCGGACAGCATGACATCGACTTTCCTCCACATGGCCCCGCTCCTTTGCGGAAGGGACATCAAACTAGGCGACCTCGAGCTCAGTATCGCGACGACGATGCTCCGTTCGCGCGCTAACCAGATAGTGTCGTGGTGATTTGCCCTCAGTAAGTCTGCGGCGGGCGGCCGCTCTCCGCCCCCGACCGCGGTATCTCTCGCCGAAAGTCCATCGGAAAAAGATGTAGAGCGTCAAATCACAGGCGAGAACGCAGATGGCCAGCAACATGGTGAGCGACATGTAAGACGTACCAGAACGGCTACATTCCGGCGCCTATCATGTGGAGGTTACGTGGGACCACCGGAGAAAGTCCTTACCAGGTCATTAGGAATCTGTAAGGGCCTCGTACTTATCGAATGAACCGCTTAGCTTGAACGTTTCAGCGGCTGTGGTTGGGCTTGCCCGTCCCGCACGGAGTGGCAGTACAGGCTACGGTGTCACAGCCATCAGCTAATTGCGGCTTCGATTCCGGAGAATTTGATTGTGGGGGGACAAAGGGATCTCGGCTCGTTCTCGCTTCTCCGCGTTCCTGAGATCTCTTCATTGCCGGCAAGAGGCAGAACGTTGCGATCTCTATTTTGTCCAGTTCTCGACCGATAGCCTCTGCCTGGCACTGTTGGTCAGCGACTAAAATCATAAACCGTCAAGTTCTCATCCTCGTAAAACACGCGGCTCGCATGCGTCTCTCGGTAAGCCTCGCACAGTTTACGGGCCGACAGCTCCAGGCTCGACCTGCCAGCCGGAGAACGATAATTGCGGTAGGTAGGATCGGTCAAGATTGAAAAGGAGACCGCCGTCGGTTCAGTCGCGAAATATTCGAACGGACGCTTCTCCACAAATATAAACAGAGTCTTATCGGGAAACTGAAACGAGGCGTCACCCGCCCGATCCTGGTATTGGCGGACGAATTCGTCGAGGTCTTCATACTGCCCCATGCCGAAAGTTTCGGAGAACTGCTCGACGGGAGCGGCAATGGCCCAGTGTTGTGCCGGGTAAGTCTCGGCAATTCGCAAGCTCTGGCGAGCAGCGGCCTCGTACTCGAGAAAATGGGGACGGGGGAAAGCTGGGGGAAAGCACGAGAAAATTCCGATCATTAGAAACAGCGGCAGCCAACTTTCAACGTGGTATTGTGGCGCGAGACGATACGCGAGCCAGGAAGCAAAGCCCAGAATCGAGCTAAGCAGAAGTATCAGTGCAAGCTCGCGAGGGAAGACCTTCGGCGATGAAATCGTCAGGAGAACGAAAGCGCAAAGAGCATCATGCAAACTAACCCGGCGCGCGTTGTAGCCGTAGTCCGCGAGGAAGGCGATCCCGAGCAGCAGGAACGAAGTGCCGATCAACCCTTCCCCCACGAAGGACTGATGAACGTAGCAGCCCAAGAGGAAGAACGTAAACACGCCGACCCAATTACTGCGAAACACGACTGCGGTGGCGACCCCGCCGGCCAGAGTCAGCAGGATATCTATGAGCGGCGATAGGAATCGCGTCACCTGCATGGCGTCTATGGCTCCCAAGGAAGCGATGGTGCTTAAAAGAGAGGGCACCACGAGAGGCTGATTGAACGCGCTCGTGTCGTGAAGCAGTTGCCGGACCCGAAGGAGGTTTGTATATGCCTCAGGATACGCGAAGCGCAGATTGTCGAACGGCCACCGCAAGTGTACTTGAGCCACCAACAGCAAGACGACTGCCGCCGCACCCATTACGGGAAACAGGCGAGCCGCACGTGGCGAAAGAACCCACCGCTTGTGGAAAAGGATCGGTTCCTTCCAGCCATTCCGCGTGTACCACTGTTCGATTCGGGCGACGCGGGCGAGAAACCGTTCCCGAATCACGGAGGGACTGATTCCGTGGCGGCGAAGCCACGACGCTGCGACGAGCAGGCCGTAGAAACTCCCCAGCGTGAGGGCGTTGAGTACGCGCAGGCTAGCTAGAATCAAAACCGCAATTACCGTGAGCAAAAGCAGCTTCACAAAGCGCCCGAAGAAGCGCAGCAAAGAATTGCGTCCTGGCTCTTCCGGAAAGACCGCTTTCGCTACCCCGTAGAAAATAGCCGCGGTAAGCAGCCACACTTCACAAGCAGTCCATGCGTCGTTAGGCCAACGCATAGAAGAACGCCGATTGCTGCAACACGACGCGGATCGTTCGAGATGAGACGACGAAGAGGACAAATCCGCCCACCAGCAGCCCGATCGCGGCAAATTGCACGCCGATTAAATGGCTTAGGACATAGCCCGTCAAAAAGTTCGCGACTAACGCGACACCAACCAGGCCCACGGCCCGTTCAGGTTGGTTCACGCTCGACAGCACGATCAGGTTGAAGAGCCCGAGGGCAACGAAGAAATAACCCACGCTGCCGAGAACGGCAGTGACCCGAACCGCGGGCTCCAGTCGGCTGTAGGCGAGCCATAGACCGCTCGCAAGCAATGCAAACAGGAGGCAGAGAACGATGAGCAGCAGTCTATAGCGGCGAGTCAGTCTGTATCGTATCCTTTCGGTATCATGTTCCTCTTCGGCAAGGCGAAACCAATAACGCATGAAGTGATCCACCATGTACTCGACGACGGCAGCAAGCACAAGGAAGATGAACAGCCCAACGTCCATGCCTTTCTTGTATTGCGAATCAATGCCGAAGCTGAGCCCTGACGCCCACGGAATTGCCGAGCCCGCCGCCACGCGGTCGGCGAACAAGAAACTAAAGTACGCCACTCCGTAAAGGAAGTAGGGCATCAGCATCAGCAGGACGAGTGGAAGCCGGGGTAAGGCGGCCGATGACGTACGTGGCGAGCTCGTGCCGGGCCAGAAACGAAATCCGAGCACAGCTGAAGCTGCACCGATTCCGAGAGCCGATGCATTCGCGATAAATATGGAAGGAACCGTACCAAGCCGGCTCTCCGCCTGCAACACAGCAAACACGGCACCGCCCAAAATAAAGATGAGGAGAATATTCCATCGACGACCGAGCACCGACAACATGGCGCAGAACATCCACAGCATCGACAGCATGAGGAAGTTCACACTGCCCCAAGCCAAATAGCGAGGCGTAAAGAGTCTAAAATGGTAGGCAAGCAAGAAGCCCATTGAGCCCAACAAACAGCAGGCCACGGCGCCCCACTTCGCGAATAGGAGACACAACCTGAGCGCCAGCGTTGGTTCCTTCATGCCTATATAGAAGTATCCAATGCGCGAGATCATCTGACCGAACCCCCCCGCGCCGATGAGGCTGGCGATAACTGACAAACTCAGAACGCCGCCCCATTCCGGCGACAGTTGCAACAGGTTCGGCCGCCAGTACTCAACAACCAGGAGCAGCGTCCACGGTAGTGCGTAAGCAAAACTGAGGCTGAATTTGTGCGCGGCGATGCCGGCCTCCCGCAAAAAAGAGGCTTTCGGCATCTCTTTGCGTGCCGCAACGGTCGCACGCGCGCGACTATGGCGCAAAATGTGCTCCCCAACTGCAAACGTGTCGGGGAATCCGAAGTCACTCGCTGCTATCCGGTCGGTGACTCCGCAAGATTCGACAATTGTCGCGGCTTCCCGCGAATCGAGCAATTGCGGAGAAATCGTCAGAACGGCCTCTGTGAGTTCGTTCAACGTCATCGGCAGTCATCCCGTCCCGACAAGAAATTGGACTGGCTGGAAAAGGAGGGTTCTCCCCATCCGAACCCGTCAAGGGCGATCCGGTGCGCTGCTGCACAGGCTTGCTTGTAGAGTGCCGGCGAGAAAGGCGTCGAGTCCGCGGTGGTTACGCCTACTAAGTGGAACTTATAGATCTCTCGGTAGTGGGCGGCTTGTTCGACGCGTGTATTCATCAGCTTCGAGTCGTCCGGCTGGCCGTTGCGCACGACGAAAGATTCAAGAAGAAAAAAGTCGCTCTTGCCGAGGTGCGTCGCCCCATCCTCGAATACGTCGCTCGGCTGGAAGGCATTCACGAAGACCGACAAACCCTGCGAGTGGATGAAATCAACCATCCGTTCACGGCGGCTATGGTCTACTCCGAAATCCTTTCCTGCTTCATCGAGGAAGATGCCCTCGACCCCGGTACCCTTCCACAGCAGCACCCGATGCTGCATCTCTGGAATGGCAAGCTTCTGGGTGTGTCCAAGGCACACATAGCCGAAAACCAGCACTTGCTTGTCTAGACTGGCAATGAGCCGCACCACATTTTCATGCTCCGCACCGGGGAATTCCAGCCCATCGCCGAAGACCACGATGTGGTATCGATTGAATACCTGTGCCGCCTTGTCAAGGTCTCCCTTGGCACCGTTCACCAGAGAAGGATATCCATAGTAGACGGCGACACGCTTCAGGTCAGGCTGGTTACCGCTGGCAAACAGGCTCATAAGCGAGATGGTCATATGTCCTACGATGGTTATCAAGGAACGCCTCTTCGGTGAATTTGCTCAGGGCCCGTGCCATGGCGCGCTGTCCAAGCCGCGTGCGCTGGTCCGGTGATTTGAGCAGCATAATGATTGCTTCGGCCAGTTCGTGCGGGGAACGAGAACGAGTCAGCACTCCAGTGTTGTCCAGAGCTTCCGGCACTCCGCCTACATCGGTAGCGACAATCGCTGCTCCGCTCAACATGGCCTCGACGACCGCATACGGGAAACCCTCGCTGATGCTGGAGAAAGCAACCACGTCCGCTTGGGAATACACTTCGGAAGGATTATCGGTCACACCCGGAAAAAACACGGTCTCTTCGAGGTGGCGTTGTTTGATTCTCTCCAAGCACTTTGCATAATACCTTTCGTCGCTTGCGCTGCCATAAAGCCTGAACTCCACATTCGGAATAACCTGTTTAACTTTGTTGGCGGCTTCGATCATGTCTAGCTGGCCTTTGAGTTCGAAAATCAGGCCTACGCTTGCGACCAGTGGCCGGCTCTTCGGTCGCGGCTCACAGGGACGGAATCGATTAGGGTCACAGCCGTTGTAAATGACTTTGATTTTGCTTGGGTCAGTCCCTAGTTCCCGCTCCCAACGCGCGTTAAAAGCACAGACCGGGGAGACCTGGTCGGCGAAATGGTAATTCAACTGCGCAACCAGCGTAAAAACCTGGTACATGAACCAGCGGACAAACAGGCTCTTCACATCTTTGCGTAGGTTTAGATATTGTTCGCGCAGATACACGCCGTGTTCGGTCAGCAGGTATGGGCGCTGCCTATCGGCCTTGGCAATGATGCACGGTATTCCGCAGAATCCAGCAGCCGAGGAATGGCTTACATCCGTATCAGGAATCCGAAAGCAGAGCACCGACAGGAAGTTATAGAGTAAGCGGTATGCTTGCTTCATCTCGAACAGTGTGGGGTTCATCGTCTCCGCGGGGCGGGCTCGGCTGGAGCAGGCGACGAAATGCTGGAACATCTCCCATACCGATGGCGACGCCCAAACTCTTTGGTAGTCGTACCTGTGGAAGAGGATGTGCATCTCGACCAGAGTTGCGGCCAGATTGTCAAGGTCGGTCGAGCCAGCCGTCAGAGCGCTCTCGGGGAAAAGGCTGCCAAGAAGAGATTCCCAGAGCGGCAGATAGTCTCGCTCAATATTTGCGTGGGTCGCTTCGAGAGTGCTCCGGAGGACGTCGGATACCGGTTGGTGCCACGAGTAGTCAGCCGGGCGCATCGTACCCCACAGCGGAGCCTTTACGATCTCGCGCACGTTGCTCGGGAGCTCGTAACGAACTTCGCTGAAAGGGTTGCTTGTGACCGCAAAGACGCGGAAGTCAATTTCCGGCAGTCCTTGGGTCAGCTTGTGGCACCACGTACTTACCCCACCTGTATAGAAGGGATAAGTACCTTCCGTCGCTAGCAGAACCGAGAGTCGAGAGGTCACTCGAACACAAACCTCACTTCTGCCGGCTGCCCGACCAACAGTTTGCCAGTCGGGTTGTCAAACTCTACTTCTACGTTGTGAGTCATGTTGCCGCTGGGCATGGGGCTGATGGTGCGCACCGCCCCCAGCACGTGCTGGGGCGGCATCGTAGGCAGAGTGATTTGCGCCTGCTGGAACTTGCGGAGCGACCCCACGAGTGAGGCCGCCACCGGCACGTTCACGGTGATGCGATCGATTCGGGCGATGGTCACTAGCGGAGTGCCCACAATGACTTGGTCGCCGACTTCAACGGGAACTTCGGCGAGAGTACCGCTCGAAGTGGCGCGAACCACGTTGTTCGCCAAATGTTCAAGTGCGGCCCGAAGCGCCAGTTTTGCCTCTTTAAGCTGTTGCTCCTGCTCTTGTTGGCCGATTTGTGAGAGCAGATCCGCGCGCCGCCGCTCCACGTCTTGGAGTTTCCGGTTGGCAACGGCGCCTTTGTGAGCGTTCTCCAGATCGTCTTTGGCAATCTTCAACTGCAACGCAGCATTGTCGAGCACCTGCTTGGCGACAATGCCTTCCTTATAGAGTTGCTCTGTTCGTTGGTGATCCACCAACGCTTGGTCATAAATGGCTTGAGCGTGCTGTAGGGAATCCCGCACCTGGCGCGACGGCACCAGCGAAGCTGCTCGGGCTGTTTCCGAAAGGGCGGATTCGGCCTGGGCCAGTTCCTCTCGCAACTGCCCCAATTTGCGCTGCGCCGCTTCATACGCGACGTCAGCCCGCTCGACTGCCATTTCGGCCTCACGGTTGTCCATCTCGACGAGCACGTCCCCCGGTTGGACTGTGTCGCCAACATGCACGCGCACCCGATTGACAACCCCCGGCTCGAGCGCCGTGACCTTGATCTGCGAGGCGGGCCGCATCGTGCCCTCGAACGGGGTGCTCTCGCTAATCGCGCCCGGGTGCGCAGTATTGTTCCGATTGTTCCAGTACACCGTGGCCGAGGTCACGGAAGCAAACAGCAGGACGGCGAAAAGCGTAAACCGCACCTCCGACCCTTTGTGAGGGCGCTGGACCCCGCGCTTTACCTCCACGGTTGCGGTAATCTGCGCCGCCTCTTCCTTCGGCTGCACGGAAGGTTCGAAGGGCGGACGCAAAACCTGCAACAGTTCTTTTTCCTGATGCGCAATCATCAGTGCATTTTGGATTCTAGTCAAGCCAAGGCCTCCAAAGCTTTCTCGATGCCAGCGTGTGGGTCCCTTACCGGGTTTGAAGTGATCCTCCTATGGTGCTCGCAGCGTCAGGATCTCTCGTGCCGTCAGCGCAACGTGCGAGATAGACTGCCCCCCGTACAGTTCCGCGCCCGTGCTCTGGAGCCCGGTGACAGGTATGGTTGCAGGCTGTGCCACGGTCAGAGTGATCGTGCGGGAGGAACCGTTGTTGATCGTGCCAACGATTCCCGACGTGTCCATCGCTTGATTGTTCAGCATGAATTGCCCAAGTGTGTCCAGACTCATGCTTCGCACAGGCAAGTTGAAATAGGATAGATAATTCTTGAAGGTGTCATCAAGCAAGTCAGAGAGCAAGCTGTGCGTGCCGTCGTAGGAACTCAGGTTGGTTTGGTGGAACATTTGCGGATCGGCATCACCCTCGAGCATCCACGACACAAAGCTGTTGGCGATAAAGTCATTGATCTGCTGCTCGGTGTAGGTGTTGTACGGAGGGGTGCTGGCATAGATGCACCGGTACTCGTTCTGCCAGCCGTTCGGGTCGCCCACATTGAAGAACAGGTTGTTGGGCCTCCGAGGAACCTCAGTAATCGAAGGCTGAATCGAGTTGATGATCGGCTTGTTGAAGCCCGGCCCGGGCCCATTGTTGTTGGACGTATCGCAGGTTGGAAGAACACCCACAAAAGCCTCCGGTACGCACGACGTATCTGACACCACATAGCCGACGCCATTATCGACCATGGCTTGCAATGCGTTGGCATCGTTGAGCCCCGTGATCCCGGGCGTGACCAGATTGGTACCGCTAAAGTCGACGAATCCTGCGTTCTGGCCCGCTTTGATGTTCAAGCTAAGCTGGCTCGAATCAGACGGGACCGAGTTACCGTCCAATGACGGATGCTCATAAGTGTGGTTGATCCAGCCAAAATGCGCTGTGTTCGTGCTGTTCAGAGTCCACTGCGTCAAGGTATCATTTGCGCCAAACCAATTGGCACTGCTGCAATTGCTGTCGTTCGTCCCAAACCCGCAGCCGTTGAACGCCTGGTAGAGCTTGAAGTTGGCGAATATCGGATTGGCCTGCCACGTATTTTGCCAAGCAACTAGGGCGTCGGCATCAGTAGCTGCGATGCGCTTAGTCATCCCTGTTTGGTCCGGGGCTGTGCCGCAAGCGGGATACTGTTGCGTCTGCGGATTGAGCGCCCAAATGTCATCGTCTATTCCCCAGTCGTCTATTTGCGCGGTGAAATAGATGTGCTTCTCGCCCACGAACAGCCCCTTAGTCACCCAAGTGAGCAGTCCGTAGGAGAGGACCTGCTCGTGCTTCATATATTGGTTGCTGTCGAAGGTCAGGCTGAGGTACTCCCGACCGTCACCCAAGCTGTAGCTCACCATTAACGCATTGCCGCTAGCGTCGCTCAGGAGCGCAGTCCCGCCAGAAGCAGTGGCCAAATAGACATACGCGTGGGGGTCGATGATGAGCGGGTTGTTCTGATTCACATAGGGAAACACTGCGGGTGCGGTTTGCGAGTTGAATGCAGCTGAATCCCCTTCTTGCGACCCTGTTGACCAATTAAAGCCGAGGCTGGGCGACGGGACCACGTACCAATTCACTTGGCGTATCGCGAAGGTTTGCTCGAAGGTTTGCAGAACGTCGTACCCTGCGAACGGGTAAGCGGGCGGGGTGCTGGCCGGGTTGTACGCAGTGCCATCAAGGAAGGCCACGATGATCCCGTTGTAGAAGGCGTGGCAGCCAGAGTAGAGCATGTTTTGCGTCACAGGCCCGGTGCTGTAGTCAAACACGTCATAGGGCATGTGCAGGTAGTTGAGCGTGGTCGTAATCGCAGGATAGTCCGCTTCCGTATCGTGATTTGTCAGCACGAGAAGCTTCATGTCGGTGCGATTGTTGTTGGCGCAGGCATTTTGTGAACTCACAACGATGGTCGCGGCGCTGCTGAAGCTGCCCGAAACGGCTCCGATCGTGGCTGAGCCTGCGACATCTCCCACTGCAAGACCGTTCACGTCGATTTGAGCGACCGCCGTACTGCTAGAACTCCAAGTGACGCCGACGGGCGCGGCGCTAGTCGTTCCATCGGAGTACGTTGGATACGCGTTGAATTGCTGGCTGTCTCCGGTGTTGATGTTTGCGGAGGTGGGGAGCAGGGCAATTCCGGTTTGTATGTGCGTGACGGCCAGCACGGTGCTCCCGACAATCGCTCCAGAAGTCGCCGAGATGGTGGTCGTCCCGGCAATGCCCGTAGTGGCCAGACCCGACGCACTAATAGCCGCGGTAGCCCCCGTAGAGGAAGTCCAGGTGACCGAATTCGTTAGGTTTTGCTGGCTTCCATCGGTGTAGTTTCCGGTTGCCGTGTACTGCTGTTGGGCAGGAGCGACAAGCGTAGCATTGGCTGGCGTCACCACGATCGACACCAGCACTGCCGGCGTTACGGTCAGGGCCGTCGAGCCGCTGACGCCGCCGCTGCTCGCCGAGATGGTCGTGGTCCCTACGTTCAGCGCCGAAGCCAAGCCCGCGGCACTAATACTGGCAGCGGCGGCGTTCGAGGACGCCCAGCTCACGCTGCTGGTCAGGTTCTGTGTCGATCCGTCATTGAATCTACCAGTGGCTAGGAACTGCACCGGTTTGCCCGCGGGCGTTGAGAAATTGGCTGGGGTCACGGTAATCGATTGGAGTACGGCTACACCGGTGCCGCTCAACTGGGTCACTTGTTGCCCCGCGCCGTCAGTCACGGTCAGCGTCCCTGTGATCGGGCCCGAACTGCTCGGTTTGAAGTAGGTGTTGATGATGCATTTTTTGCCTGCGTTTACCGAGCTTCCGCAGTTGTTGGTCTCGGAGAAGTTACCCGAAGCCACGATGCTGCTAACCGAGAGCGTCGTCTTTCCGTTATTCGTCAGAGAAACGGCCTTTGCGCTGGAGGTGCTGCCCACGTTGACGCTGCCAAATGACGCGCTAGAAGGAGTAAGGCTCACGGTGTCGATGCCCGTTCCCGACAAGGCTACATTTTGGGTTGGCTTCACGGTGTCGTTGCTTTGCAGCGTTATCGAACCTGTGACGAACGTAGCTGTAGTGGGCGAGAACTTTGCAGTAATCGTGCATCTGCTGTTCGGCGCAAGCGAGGCCACACAGTTGTTGGTCTGGCTAAAAGATGGTCCCGACGCGGCGATGCTGGAAATCACGAGCGGTGACGAGCCTGCGTTAGTAAGAGTTAGGTTTTGGCTTGCGGTCGATCCAACCGAGGTGTTCGGGAACGAGACTGAAGAGCTGGAGAATTTGGCAGTCTGCGCGTGTGCGCTCAGACTGACCAAGAAGACCACGATTGGTAACAAACGAAGGCTATTTTTCACAGTATTGCTTCCTCTTCCTCTGCGAGACAAAGCTGTCCCGCGACTGTTAGTCGTACATTGCAAAAACTTGTATGGCAGGGGAAAGCGGCTGCTCAAACGGGCCTTAGCCTGTGGTCTTCGGCCCAGCTAACCCAACCAAAGAGTGGCGCACAGCAGGTCAATTGCAACCTGGGGGCCAAAGCGGACCGCGACGCAAGTTACTGGGCCCGTTTGATTTCGGCTGGTTCAATGACGAGTGAGCCATACCCGTGCGAAGATGTTTGGATAGTTATGGAAATCCTTTATCCCACACCGCCAGAGAGATGCACATGGAGCGAAAAAGGGCCCGGGAAACCGCTGACCAGCTAGTTATATAGTACTGTCGCTCTATTTTTTTAGACTGAAAGCCCATTGACCCAGACGCGTCGTCGCCGCATCATTTGCATGTTTGAACGATATATCGCGTCTCAACTGCAACCATCAGTCGCAGTCAAGGTACGACGCGGCAGCGGCGCCGTATTGCCGCTCGGCAAAGTCTCGCAAAATTAACCTCAACGCGCGGCGTCGGAACCTAAGCTTCGAGAAGTGTGGGGCCCAGTTCGTTAAGGCTTGACACCGCCCAGTGGATCGAGGGGCGGGAAACCTGGCACTTCGACGGTGTATTTATACGGCTTGTTCAACTGCGCGTTGGAGTCGTGCTCGCCAGACAACTGCAGGTCTTCGGTGAACTCGGTTTGCGTGAACGGAGATCCTTTATCAAAGTGTGCCCTGAAGCAGTCGGATCCGTACGTGTGGGTCTGCTTGCAAACCCACATCACTTGCTGTTTTTCCGCTCTGCCTACCCAGAATTGTTCCGGAAAAACTTCAATTTGTTTGGTCTCCGGGTCCGTGCGGATCATAACAACAGCTGGATTGAATCCGACTCTTCGTCATTGAGCTTACTCATTGCGCCCGTAGTAACTGCTGGAATTTGGGGGCGGAGTGAAGAGTTTGGAAATTGGGGTAGTCGCGGATTTTGGCTTGGGGAAAACCGTTGACGCGACATTTGGCGAGTAGGCGAAGAGTGTCGTCGCGATCGTCGAATTGGATGTGGACGAGGGCGGCGTCGAACATGATGGAAGGATCTTCGGGAGCGAGCCGCAAGGCGCGGTTGAGCGTGGCGAAGGAAACGTCCCTTTTACCAAGCATGGCGTGGCACACCGCCAAGACTCCCAGTTTCGTAGAATCGTTGGAATTTTGTTGCAATTGTTGCGAGGCGAATTCGACGCAGTGCTCGTAAGCGGGCGAGGCGTCTTCGCGGTGGTTGGCAGCCCAGTAGTAACCATCGCCGAGATTCAACCATAGCAGCGGATCATTGGGCGAGTAAGTGGTGGCCTTCTCGAAGGCGCGGATGGCGTCGTCGTAGCGCTGTTCAAAGAAGTAGGCGCTGGCGAGATTGGAGTAGGCGTAGTCCGAAGGCTGAATCTCAATGGAGCGTTGGGCGGCACGAAGTGCCTCATCGTAGAGGCCTTCGTCCATGAGAGAGGCTGCGAGATTGGAGTAACCGCGAATCGAATCTGGGGCGAGAGCGACGACCTGGCGAAACATCTCGGAAGCTTCGTGGACGCGAGCCTGGTTGTAGTAGAAGGCGCCAAGCCAGTTGTAGGTGGCCCAATAGTGAGGACGGACAGAGATGGCTTGCTTGTAGGTGGACTCGGCTTCGCGGAGCTCACCCATGCGTTCATAAGCGTTAGCGAGACCCTTATAGGCGGCATCGCTGGTGGGCTCGTGTTGAAGGACCACAGAGAACTCGCTGGCAGTTTCCACGTAGTTCCCACTTGCGACCGCCAGATTCCCTAGACAAGCATGGGCGGCGGGGAGTTGTGGATCCAGCTGATTCGCCATCCGACAAGAATCGCGGCCCTGCTGAAGCGTCGGAGGTTGTTTCGTAACGGTGTATTTCTGGAGGAAGGCTTCGCCGAGACCGGCGTAGGCCAGAGCGTAGTTTCTGTCCAACTCGAGGGCATGCTGGATAGCGGTGTCCAGATTCTCCTGGCGATCGTAGTTTTGGAGGTAGCCAACGCCCTGGAGATAGTAGTCATACGCGCTGGCAACTTGCGCTCGGTGAGTTTCACGTGCAGCATGTTCAGTAGCACGAGTGCTCATGCCAAGCATTTCAAAGACAGCGCTAACGACCGCATCCTCAACGTGGAAAGCGTCGTCGTCAGTCGAGCGTTTGTGGCTACGCCACGAAAGCATGGGCCTGATAGATTCCGATCGACGGATGCGGTGTAGACCTCGCCGGAAAACGACGTGGTGCCACTCTAGCAGACAATCCCGTAGACGCTAATTTCCGCAGGAGGCTGCGGTCCCTCCATGGTGGGTGACCCTCAGCCTGCACTCCAGGCCGCTGGCAAGATGGATCGTTGCGAGATAGCCCGGCAAATGCGAATGAGCAGGAGCAACAGCAATGCGCGCTCCCCTTAGCCAGCGCCGCGTCAACGCAGTGAAGGAAGAGCTTCTGGCCAGATCCTCTCCTGTGAGTTCGAGCTTCGCTGTAGCCGGATGAAATTGATCGAGCGCTTGCCGGGTTTCTGCGAAGGGCTCCCATCGCGAGTAGAGAAATCCGGCGGAGGCGGAAAAACTCCAGAGCATGGTCACCGCGGCCAGAGGCAGAATCGAACGCAGCATCCTCAGGACACTGTCGTCTGGCTCGGTTCGGAACAGCCGATAACTCTGGATCAGGCCGAGGAGCATGGCCGGTATAAACAGCCAGAGCGCCGTTGAGCGGGCGAAGTCGCTGATGGTTGTAAGTGCCAAGGGACTGAGACGGAGCGAAGAAACCATGAAATCCTTTAGAGTGCCCGTGAACTGCGCAAGTTCTTCTCCCAGCCAGAGGCCGGCGAAACTGGCAAAAGGGATCGCGGCTGTCACCGGCACGACCGAGATCGCCGCGCGGACCGTGCCATTCGCCGCGCACGCACACCAGAAGCACGCGAAGGTCAGGACCCCAAACATGATGAGAACGTCCGGTAATGAATGGGCGTTCACATACATGAGCGGCGAGCCGAAGACGGCACCGCCGACAATCATCGCTAGAACGGGAAACACTACGGCGCAGGCAAGCCCTGAGAACATCGCCAAGACCAGCTTGATCAGCCATTGGCGGCGGGCGGAAACGGGCAGGGTCCTCTGCCATGCTTGTGTTCCCGACGATCTCTCCTCCCCCAACGAAAGAATTCCGGCAAGACCGGCCATTGCAACACACACGGACAGCAGCGGGCCGAGCAACGCCCATTCGAGCCCTGTACGCAGCTCCCACTTGGAGGGCGCTGGCAAAAGCCGGAACGTCGCGAGGAACGCCACGTACAGCAGAACCAGCAGTTCGGTCAGCCAGAGCGGCCGAAGCAAGCGAAATTCCTTGCGGATTAGGTTAAGTGACGCGCCAGAGGGCCGGCTGCGGAACCATCCCGCCAAGACTTCCGGCATGACCGAAGGGCCAGC
>Ga0182039_10000865_pt1 | contig 15862 bp, 20 predicted proteins | sample sta12Can44000111_FD_125975 | JGI IMG/M metagenome (GOLD analysis project Ga0182039, IMG submission 125975) | Lab enrichment of tropical soil microbial communities from Luquillo Experimental Forest, Puerto Rico - statanox.12C.anox.44.000.111 | ecosystem: Environmental > Terrestrial > Soil >...
ATGGCGTAGTGCCGGACTGCGAATGGAGCCCTTGATGACGACGCCGGGCGCAAAGGCGGGCAATAAGCTGGCGGATTTGCTAAAATAATGGAGTCACAGGAAACTCCGGACCACGGTCCGGTTTTTGGCCGCCTCGATGGCACGGTCGGCGTTTTTAGCGCGACGGATCACGATGCTTTGCTGGAGGCATCTGAATTGATGACCGTCGGAGCTGAGCAGGTTTTTGAAAAAGCTCACTCGATATCGGCTCATGACTACAAATCTCTATTCGCCGTTACGATAGGCCTACGAGGACCGAAGGTTTTGATCTAGCGCAAAAACTGCGCGGCGAATATCTTCATTAGCGGCGACCTGCGATAGTGAAGCGGGTCAGCATTGCCAGTGAGCTAACATTGCCTTCCGCGCGCTATACCGACAATGCGGGCCTGTGGGTAAAGCACGTAACGTCACTTTCCTCGCGCGCGAAAAGCGTCACGCGGTGAGCCGCGGCCGCCAGTAACAGCGGGTTAAGTCGCATGAGCAAGCCTTTGAGGTTCTTACTGCCGTTGTTGGTGTGCCTGTTGCCCGCCTGCGCCACTCCGCGCTGGGTGAAACCCGACGCGTCAAAGAACGACCTCGCACACGACCAAGCGGCCTGCGGGCAGGCGGTTCAGCAACCGCCACCCTCTGGAACGACAGATCAACAGCAATATGAGACGTGCATGAACGCACACGGCTGGAAATTACTTCATGAGTGATAGACCAAACTCCTCCCGCGCGATGTTGCCCGAACTAGGATGATCGGAGTGGAGCGACGCGACAGGGGTAAGCCGATGCTAGCATCGCGGCGCTCTCTCTCGGTTCCTCGCTTCCGTGTCACGCGTAGTCGCAGTATCGAGGGTCGTACATCTGCCCTTGGACATGCGCCAGCAGATCGTTTGGCGCAGGGCCCGCTGCGAGATTGTGTTGGTAGGCTACCTGCGCGACCGCTGCGGCGATGTGAGCTGAGACTTCCCGGATTCGCGGCAGCGCCGGATAGAGACTTCCCTGATCAAGGTCGGATTGAGGTACGAGATGCGCTAGTGTCTTTGCCGCACTCATAAACATCTCGTCAGTGATCAGCCGCGTGCCGCTCGCGATTGCGCCGAGGCCAACGCCAGGGAAGATATAAGAGTTATTACCCTGGCGCGGCACAAACGTTTGTCCATTGAACTGTACCGGAGCGAACGGGCTACCGCATGCAAATAGCGCGCGCCCGCCAGTGTGGCGATATGCTTCTTCGGCGGTGCATTCCGCCTTCGAGGTCGGATTCGAGAGCGCAAAGATGATCGGCCGCGCGTTCAGTTCGGCCATCTCCTGCAAAACTTCGGCGGTGAAAGTCCCTCCGACCGCCGCAACGCCGATGATCGCGGACGGCTTGAGCGTGCGGATGGCAGACAGGAAATCGCTGACGGGCTTGTGATCGTGCGCGTAGGGAATTTTGTGCTCGAAGAGATCGGCGCGGCTCTTAACTACCAGGCCGTGAGAATCTACCAACCAAATACGCCGCAGCGCATCAGCTTTGGAGCATCCGTCTGCAACCATCGCGGAGACGACGAGGTCTGCAATGCCCGTTGCAGCTTCTCCGGCGCCGAGGAAAAGAATTTTTTGGTTGGCAAGCTTGTTGCCGGTCACGCGGAGTGCAGTGAAGACGCCCGCGAGCGCCACGGCTGCAGTTCCCTGGATATCGTCATTGAACGTGCAAGCCGTGTCGCGATATTTGCGTAACAATCTGAAGGCATTGTGATTGGCGAAGTCTTCGAACTGGATCAGGACACCAGGGAAGGCTGCGCGCGCCGCGGTAATGAACTCGTCGACCAGCTCGTCGTATTCGGCGCCGCGGAGCCGACGCTGACGCAAACCGACATAGTAGGGATCATTCAGCAGTGCCGTGTTGTTTGTGCCGACATCCAATACGACCGGCAGGCATAGCTTGGGGTGAACGCCGGCACAGACGACGTACAGCGAGAGCTTGCCGACCGGAATTCCCATACCATTCGCGCCGAGGTCGCCCAGACCCAGAATGCGCTCGCCGTCAGATACGACAATGAGCTTTGCCGTGTGTGGCCAATTTCTCATCAGCTTGGCAATGCGTCCCCGATCGTTTGAACTGATAAATAATCCTCGCGGCCGCTGAAAAATATCGCCGAACTTCTGACAGGCGAGTCCTACCGTCGGGGTGTAAATTAGTGGTTGAATTTCATCGATATTGTCGCAAACGACGCGGAAGAACAGCGCCTCATTGCGATCGTGCAGTGCATTAAGTGCTACGTACTTTTCAAGGTCATCGGGGAGGCGGCGAAGATTAGTAAGTATGCGAGCCACCTGTTCCTCTTGCGACAGCAGATGCGCCGGCAGTAGGCCCCGGAGGCCAAACGCATCGCGTTCCTTTTCGGAAAAAGCAGTGCCCTTATTAAGCAGCGGATCCCGCAGCAGTGCCACGCCACGAGGAAACTCCGCAGCCGTTGGACTGGTGTTTACGTTCAACAGCGTTTCCATAATCAAGCCCTTTTGACGCATATATCTGCCGAACGGCGTGGCGCGACATTGATGTTGATCAAATGCATGGTGGACGCTATGTGATCACGCCAATTTGCTGGGCCAACGCAAACAAGAACCGGAAGCCCAGGCCCGGCGAGTCACTTTTCAGTCCGACGGAGAACGCTTTTACGTAAACCCCCGTTTCTGCGTCAAAGCCCAATTATCGTCCGCCCAGCACCAAACTCGCAGTCGCAGGCATTCGTACGTTGGCAAGGAAATGGAACGGCAACCAGTCCGTGTGGGACGCGAATCGACGCGCCGATTTGGAGATTCGCAGACATTTGCTACATCGTCATTTGGCCCGCTGGCGCCCAATCTCAACGGCTCCCAACAATCAGGCTCTCGAGATCAGGACGTTGGACGAAACTCCGGTTAGGATTTTTGCCGAACTGGATTCATGACCGACCGCCCGGTTAGGTATCGATTTGTGAGGTCTCAAGGCCCGCTATACAGCGCGTGCTGAAGTTTCCCTTTGTTACAAGGCGGCTAAATGCCAGCTCGCAGCTGAAGGGGATCCTTTTGATACGCCTATCCGCCTGCGGCCCTTCGCGTCGGTTCCTATCGCCACCAGCTACAGCCGATGGCATCGGGACCGCGCTCCACCGTTCCGCGAATGACAAGCTGGAGAGTCGATTCGCTTTGTGGATTCGATTTGAAGCGTCCGATGCGGAAGTCAGATGCACCGGGAGTACATTAATCTTTGCCAGAATATTAGCAGCGGAGACCGGCCAATAGGCCATCGCGAACGCGACAATGGCGCAAGCAGTTGCATAGCTAACAACGATCCGGACTTTTTTATAGAAACTCACTCGCGCCTTCGCATTCCTGAGCGCCTGTTTCCTGATATGCCGGGCCGATTCATGCTCTCCACTTCTGCGCATGACACCCCGCTCCCCTCTTTGGTCTGTTAACCTCCTGATAACTGTCGAGAGGCGGGGCGAAAATTCAGGTGATGTCCCTAAGGAAAAACCCCTAGCTTTGGAGTCCCTATGGAATTATTCCCTCCACGGCGAAAGCGCGGACATTTGACACTTTTCGAGCATCGTACGATTGCTTGAAGGCGTCTGACGAATGCCACGCCTGTGCTTTTTCCATGCTGTCGAACGCGATAATCACAGATCGATTCGGCGGACGCCCATCGAAGCTAACGGTTCTCCCAAAATGGATGATGTAGTGACCGCCAAACGGCTGAATGTGGCCGGGTTGAGTGAGGGGTAGTCAGTGTCCATCTCTGATTTCAATCCACTGTCGAAGAGGGTGACGACGTAGGCAGGCGGAGGGGTCTGCGCAAGCGGCCGATCTGTGAGAATTCCAAGCCCAAAACCAGCAATCATTGCCAACGTCACCGCAGAGCAAGTTTTCACGGAAAAATCCTCGTCTTGAGCTTTAGGAGCAAAGGCACTTCGAGTATACGCACGGCCGACCTATACGTTAAGCTTGTTTGCGTCATATTTGGCGCCCGCGGCTGCGCCAGTTATGTCAGTGCAACGCTCACTAGATCGGACGGGTGTTTAATGCGAATTTTTGCGCTTTTCCAATTTACTGCCGTGCTGCTTGCTTCAACGACACGGCTATGGCGCAGATCCTGAGCATGGTCTCGCGCTCGCTCAACGATGGTGCGCCTCGTGCCTGTGGTTTCGCCAGAGCAGCAACGGGTCAGCGCTGACGTACCACCCTTCGCTACGATTGCGAGGTCACCAAATTTCGATGCGAAGCAATTAGCTTATTTTCTGTTGAACCCGCATCCGAAAATGCCTGACTTGCCTTTGAGCCGGGCCGCGGCAGATGATATCGCCGCATATATCGCGAGTTTGAAAAGATAGACTGGAACTGCTTCAGAGAGCATTGGTGGGACACAACCTGTCGTATTTGTCGTGTTTTCGCAGCGTACTATCGATCCGATCGATGGTTTGCTGGGTCTTGGCTGGGATGACGATCACAGTTGGCAACCTCCAGGCGCAAGAGGTGGGAAATCCTAATCTGGGCCTCAGGATTGCCCGAACCCAATGTGCGGAGTGCCATCTCGTCGAGGAAACGGGCGGCCAGTCACCAAACCGCGATGCGCCGACCTTCGCAAAAATTGCCAATACACCCGGAATGAGCAGCATAGCTCTGACCGCCGCGCTACGGACCTCGCATGAGACCATGCCCAATGTCATCATCAAGGGCAGCGATCTTAGCGATGTTATCGCCTATATCCTGAGCTTAAACGAGCATCGCTAGAACGCTCTAGCACGCGCCCTTGATGACGCCCCACGTCGGCTCGCAAATAAGCGGCAATGCAGTATTGGCTTTGGATTAAGGAAAGCAAGGCAATGCAAACGAAAAAAGAGCCTGGTGAAGCGATGTACGGTTTCGTCGAATGCACGGTTAGGCAGTTTATGACGCGGAGCGTGACGACTGTGAAACGCCAGACCACAATGCGCGAGCTCGCCGTGTTATTTGAGAAGCACGACTTCAATGCGTTTCCGGTGGTGGAAGAGGGAAAGCTATTCGGAATTGTCAGCAAGTTCGATTTCCTTCGCGCCTTCGCATTTACCACCAGTCAAGTTGTGCCGCATTACAATGAATTGATGAGCCGGCCCGCGGCAGAAGTCATGACCGAGGCTGTAGTCGATGTCGATCCGACATCGCCATTAACGCGAGTTCTTCAATTAATGGTGAGTCTAAAGACCCGAAGCTTCCCAGTCGTGAGCGCTGAGGGTCAATTGGATGGCATTATCTCTCGCGAAGACGTCATGCGCGCTCTTAAAGAGACAACACGTGAAATCCCAATGGATGGAACGGGGTAGATACTAGGTCTGCGAATGCCTCAACGGCAACCGCATTGATTGAAGTCAAAAGATGGCCTGATTGATTGGGCTAATGCAATTCGCTCGATGTTGGGGGCGCTTCTCTTTTGGAGAGGAATTGCGTGAGCGGTACTGAGCGGCACTCGTAATCTTTCGAGATACTACTTTGTCAGCGGCACAGACGTACTCACAGAGTTCCCGTCGAACCATTGCTTTCGCCTCAATCATCTGGGCGAGCTCGATCTTGTTTAGCCGCATCATGGGACTGGTGCGCGAACAAATCATAGGGCGTACACTAGGCGCTACCCGGCAGGCAGACCTGTATTTTGCTAGTTTTACCTTGCCTGACTTCCTCAACTATCTCCTGGCAGCCGGCGCGTTATCGATCGTCTTCATTCCGATTTTCGTCGAGCACGTCGAACGCGGCGAGCACGACCAAGCATGGCGTGCTTTGAGCGCCATCGCAAATTTTATCTTGGTGGTAGGTGGGTTGGCGATCGCGCTACTCATAATATTTGCTAGACCGCTTGCGGGTTTGGTAGCGCCCGGATTTACCGGGGACGGTGAATTGGACACGCTAACGCATCTCATCAGAATCATCTTGCCGGCTCAGATTTTTCTGGTGGTCGGCGGTCTGCTGTCGGCGGCTCTGCAGGCACAGGACCGGCATTTGCTGCCGGCAATGGCGCCGCTAGTTTATTCTGCGGGGATTATTGCCGGCGGCCTGATCGGATCACGTGTGGGCGCGAGTGCCGACGGGTTTGCATGGGGCGTACTGATCGGTGCGGCGCTCGGACCGTTCGCGTTGCCATTGGTCGGCTGCATGCGCAGCAAAATGCGATGGTATCCGATTTTCTCTTTCGCAAACCCGGATTTGAAAACATATCTGTGGCTATCATTTCCCATCATGATTGGCTTCTCGATCGTCGTGGTCGATGAATGGATCGTCAAAAATCAGGCTTCGTACCTGTCAGCGGGCGCTCTGTCCTATCTGCAATATGGCCGGACGCTCATGAAAGTCCCGATTGGCGTCTTCGGCATGGCAATCGGCGTCGCCTCCTACCCGACAATTAGCCGTATGGTGGCGGCCGGCGGTGTGGTGGAAGCCTATGGCACGCTGGCGCACGCAGTAAGGCTGACGCTCTTCGTTACATTTGCTGCTCAAATCTGTCTGACATTGGCTGGCTTTGAAGCGACGTATCTCATCTGGGGTTTTCTATCGCACCGGTTCAGCACTGCTGACGCCGAGGCGACCGGCTCGGTATTGGCATTCCTTTCGCTCGGTCTCGCTGGTTGGGCGGCGCAAACCGTCATCAGCCGCGGCTTTTATGCGCTTGGAAGCACTTGGCTGCCCACCGTTGTCGGTACGGCCGTCGCATTCTGTGCTGTGCCTCTCTACGTCGTGCTCCGGCGCGAGTACGGTGCGATCGGTCTGGCAGTTGCAAGCGCAATCGCAATTCTCGTCTATGTGCTGCTGTTAGGCTGGTTACAATACCGACGGTTCAGCCGCGAAGCCGCCGCCCGAGAGGACAGCCTTGATCGCGTCGACGGCATGCTTGGCCCCGCCCTGCGCATGGCCTTGGCATGCGCCATCGCCATCACCGTAGGGCTGGTGATCCGCTCTCTTCTTCCAGATTTTCTCTTGCGAATGGATCTCGATGTCATCCTGCTGCGCAGCGGAATGCTGTGCCTTATCGGTCTTGGCATATATTTGGTTGTTGCTCGGGTGTTGAAGATTCACGAGCTATCAGAGATCCAGCGACTGATGAACCGCAAACTCAACCACAGAGCACTATCTGCGACACGGGCCTGACTGTAGCTAAGCCATGTCCAAGCACACCTGTTTCTCGCGAGTGGTCCGTCGAAGAAATCAATGACTTATTTGCCGTGGCAACCAGTGCCGACCGGCTGAGTGCGAGATCGTTTGGGGTCCGGCCATGATGAAGATGCCGACAAGAATTTTAATTTTCGTGTTCACTACGGCCGCTGTGATGGCGATTGTTCCTTACGCTCGACCGCAAGACGCAGACCGAGGCCAGATTGAATTTTTACTAAACTGTGCAGGTTGCCACGGCACCGATGCCAAGGGCTCGGGTCCACAGAGCCCGAAGCTCCATATAAAGCCTGCCGATTTGACGGTGCTGGCTAAGCGAAACCACGGACGGTTTGATCCCGGCGCGGTCTATCAGATGATTGACGGACGGAATCCGCGCTTAAGTCACCACAACGCTGACATGCCTATTTGGGGATGTGACACCAAACCCCGCTTCCCGATATTCCCGCAACTACGAAGCGCAAACACAAAATACCAAAAAGAATTTTATCGCAGATGAAGGGCCACGAGAACGAACTTGATTCTCTTCTCGATCTTCCCTGCGATTCCGAAGCGGCCATCAGAGAGCGGTTGCTCGCCATCGTCAGCTATCTGAGCCTGGTGCAGGAAAAATAACGATCCATACAATCGGTGGGGAATACGAGGATCCCAGATTGCTCACACGCGATGAGGCACTGCGGATTACGACCGGCGTGCCCAAGCCATTGGCGCGCGCCAGACATAGCGCGACCGTTCATTGCTTTGTGACAAAGGAACAAATCAGTGAATTTTCAGCATTAATCTACATCAACGCCAAGTCGCAAACCAAGCACGTCTGCACTGCACTGAGCGCGCTGTCACAGTGTTGAAAGTATCTGTCGCGCCGACCGGTGTCTTAATAGCGGGCAAATCCACCGACCTTGTCATCCTCGACCAAGATTTTACCAAGGTCGATCCTTCGACCCTCCGCGATATCCCAGTCCGAGCGACTTGGCTCGACAGTAAACGCCGCCTTCAACTTGACGCGTAGTGGCAAGCGCTGATCAACGAAAGAACCTGTCGGCCGAGTTGATTGAATGCATCAATGTGTCTATTGGCGCATGACCCGATGCCGGCCTGAGTACTAATAATGAGTTGAGTTATATCAATTCAAATCACGAATACTTCGCCGATACTTAATCTGTATTCGGCAGCAACTGGAGGTGGCGAGGATCGTCACCGCTGCATTCCAGGCGGAGCGGATGGAGCAAGCCGATGGCACACGCAAAATTGCGAAAGCAGAAATCGTCTCATCGCAGACGGCAACTAATTGTCAGCGAACCCAAAAAACATGCCATGCCCGATGTCACCTATGAGATTGTCCAGCATGACGGTGGCTGGGCCTATAAAGTCAATGGCGCGTTTTCGGAAAGCTTCCCGACGCATGCCGAGGCCCTCGCCGCGGCACAGTCGGCCGCGGAGGAGCAGGAAGTACCTGGGCACACCGAAACGATCGAATATGAGGATGACGAAGGCAACTGGCACACCGAAACCGCCAGAGGCCGAGACCGCCCGCACACTCTTGTCAAGGACCAGGATTGAGGTCCCATACTGGCAGAGATTGAAGGGTTGCGGCCGATTCACGTCGGGGCTAGGCACGTCCGTTTTGCCGTCCTCACGAGACAGAAACGGTCTACGTAATTTCCCTTAAGGACGACATCCGAATGTCCAGCATGATGTCTTTCGATAACGATATCGACGAAAGGCGGATTAATGAAAAGGCCTAAAGCAAGAGGAGGGACCGATATGACAACGACCAATTCACTCCACCAGTCCTTCAAATGTCCCAGCTGTGGAGAATGGCTTACAGCTCCTGAGCGGTCCACATACGTGAGCGAGGAACAAGTCAGGAATTTTTGGGTCTGCTCGAAGTGTGGCAATGAGTTCGAAACCTCAATCTACCTGACTCAAGAAGCGTCATTGACACCGGAAGTGGTCGATACATTTTTCCCGACTTTGTTGGTTGCTTGAGAGCGCGACCCTGCCATCGCGCGCAGGACCATAGTGAACTCTGTGGCGATGGACAGTAATGCTGCGATTTTGCGCTGCCCGAGCGGAAGCTAAGAGGCCTGTGGAACGCGTTTGACGTGATGCCGTTCCATCGCTTACGAACGCTTCAAGCGTTTCGTCTTCGGAAATCGTGCGTGGATGCTCATTCACTTTCGAGATCATCGTCTGGCAGGATGCGCAGTGCGGCGCCATCGAGGTCGTCGTATTGGTTGGTCCTTAACGTCCATATGAATCCGACCAGCCCCGTTAGACCGAGCAAAAGCGCCATAGGCACGAGATAGATCAGAACGTTCATCGCACATATTCCAAGCGATCGCGTGCCGCGGCCGCGCTTTCCAAGACGCGATCTTTTGGCCTATTTTCCGTTACACGCGCCTTGGACGGTGCCGGTTGTTCATCCGCTTGCGTCGGCGCGACCCCAGTCGCGTGGACCTCGGGCCGTCGCCCAAGTCGGCCGCGCAGGGCGTTCAGCGTGACCAAGATCGACGAGCCCGACATCGCTGCGGCCGCAATCAGGGGGTTGGCCAGGCCTGCCACTGCGATCGGAACGGCGAGCGCATTGTAGATGATCGCGAGCCCGAGGTTTTCCTGCATCAACGATCTGGCCCGGCGAGACAGCGCGATTGCATCCAAAACCGGGACTAAGTAATCGCCGAGAAACAGCGCGTCCGCGCGGGTCTGCGTGAGCTGCGCCGCCGTGATCGGCGATAACGAGACTCTTGCCGCTGCGAGCGCCGGTGCGTCGTTTAATCCGTCGCCGATCATAAGGACACGGCGGCCCAGCGCCTTGAGCTTCTCAATCGTGGCGATTTTTTCAGCGGGACTTAGGCCAGCATACCACTGCGTAATACCGAGCTGTCTCGCGATCGGTTCGACAGCGTTGGGCCGGTCGCCTGACAAGATCATCAGATCAAGACGGCGCCCGATCAGCGCCTTGACGACGGCGACGGCATCGGGACGCAGCCGTTGGCAAATCGGGATGCCGGCGACACGCCCGGCATGCGTGAAAAAAATCGTGGATGCCGCGCTGTTCGCCGCTTTGTTTTGGGACGACGGCCTCGTCAGTCCACAGAACGGCGCACTGCCGAGCCGCGCTTCTTGGCCCTCGATGTTGCCGCGCACGCCGTTACCGCAGTCCTCTATCACTCCGGCGTAAGGTATGCGTTCGCGTGCACAGCGCGCCAGCGCCGCCGCCAACGGGTGGTGACTGGATAAGGCTAGCCTGGCCGCGCGCTCAAGAATATCCGGATCAACTGATGAACCATCGACCACGCCTTCGGGCAACGTTAGCGTGCCTGTCTTGTCGAAGATAACAGTATCGGCTGTCCCAAGCCTCTCGATGGCATCGCCAGAATTAAGAATGATGCCAGCGCGAAATAATCGTCCAGCCGCAACCACCTGCACCGTTGGTATCGCCAGCGCTATGGCACAAGGACAGGTAATAATGAGAACGGCAACGGCTGTGACGATCGCATCGTGAAGCGATGCACCGGCCAATAGCCAGCCGACCGCGGTGGCGGCCGCGGTCAAGTGAACGATGGGCGCGTAAAGCCGTGCTGCGCGATCCGCGAGCCGAACAGTGCGCGATTTCGCTTCGGTCGCCCGCAACAGCAGACGCTCGATCTCCTGGAGCAGCGTTGAACTGCCGGCGGCGGCGACCCTAATCGTCAGCGCGCCCGAGCAATTGATGGCGCCGGCATAGATCGTCATGCCCGGTTCGACCGGCTGGGGAATGGTCTCACCGGTCACCAGACTCTGATCCACTTCGGACTGGCCACTTGCGACCAAACCATCGGCCGGCACTGCTTCCCCGGGCTGCACCAGGATGCAGTCGCCTCGCTGCAAGGCGGATGCCGGTACGCGGCTCAGCTCGCCCCGAGGCCCAAACCTGTGTGCGAACTCCGCCTTGGAAGAAGCGAGATTGCCGGCAAATTGCCGCGTTTTTTGCCGCGTTGACCGGTCGAGATAACGTCCGCACAACAAAAAGAACACCAACATAATCGCGGAATCGAAATAGGCGTGAACTGCGTGCGTGGCGGTCTCATAGAGCGATAGGCCAAGCGCCAATATGACGCCTACCGTGATTGGCACGTCCATATTGAACTGCCGCGCGCCAATGGCTCGCCACGCGCTTTTAAAGAACGGATGCCCAGCATAAGCCGCGGCCGGCAGCGCGATCAAAGCCGAGAGCCAATGAAACAGATCGCGCGTCTCCTGCATCATATCCGAAACATTGCCGGCCCAGATCGAAACCGACAACAGCATCACGTTCATTGCTGCAAAGCCGGCAACGGCGAGACATTTCAACAGCCATTTGGTCTCGTGGTTGTCTTCAGCCGCTATGCGCTCGGGAGCGAATGGGTAGGCGCGGTAACCGATTTGTTCGATCGCAGCCACGATCCGTTCGGCATTGGTTTCACTATCGCGCCATTCGACCGCGAGACGGCGCTGCGTAAAATTGAGCCGCGCGTTGACGATGCCCGGCAGTTTTTGCAAACCATCCTCGATCTTGCGAATACAGCCCGCGCAGCCGACGCCCTCGACAGCCAACGTTATATGCGCGCAGCCGGGCTCACTTCGCTCGACAAATTTGGAAAGGTCGAGAGCTTCGATCATCCGCACACTCACCTGAGCACAATGCGGTTTTTGGAGCGGAACAGCCGCTGACCCTGCTCCGAAATCTCGATCACAAGATCCCATTGACCAGGGATGAGCTCGGTTTCGCCGTGGTATTGTCCAGGCGAATCCTCTTTGAGCGCAACGCTGTGATCCAATCCGCGATCGATCGGACGCTCAAAACTCGCTGATGCGGTCATGCCAGTCAGGACATGACCTGCTTCGTCGCGCGCAACGAGTTCGAGACGCATATGGTTACGCGCCGGCGTCAGTTTGGCGTCGATCTGCCAGTGCCGCGCGTCCTGTGCTTTGACCATCGCGACGTCCTGCTCGAACATTCGGCCCGCCTGATAAGCGCTCTCGGTGTCGACGCCGCGCATTGTCGAAAGCGCTTCGTAGATCATCACGCCGTTTATGCCCATAACGATGCCGAAGAACGTCAACAGGTAAACCAGCACCATCCGGCCGGTGAGCCGCGGCGCTGTTCGAACGTCGCTATTTGACTCTGACATGGGCCTCTCACGGTCCGACGAAGCGATCACCTGCGGTGGCGCCAACCTGACCATTTGCGGTCACAATGCTGAACGTCAACGGAATGGACGCATTCGGTTCGAGCAGTTGACGCGTCGTGACAATCACGCGCACTTGTCGAGTCTGGTCGGGTCCAACCGTGATTACCGGCTGGCCCTCCGCGCTCTTGTCGCTGCCGAAGGTCTCGACGTCAGCCCCGGCGAGACCAGTCACTTTCAACACGAAGCTTTGCGTCTCGCGGTTCTTGTTGGCTATGTGAACCGCATAGCCATTGCGGATGGCGCCATCGGAAAGCCGCACGAACAACGGATTCCGGTCGTGAATGATCGTAAGCGCCTGCGCGTGACGAGTCGCCAATGCGTATGCCATCACGCCTCCGACAACGGCGATGATGGCCGCATAAAGCAAGGTGCGCATGCGGACGAACTGATAAGATGTTTGTCCGCCGTGCTGACGAGCGCGGATGTTCAGATCGGTGTCGTAGGCGATGAGGCGAGGTGCGCGACCGACCTTCGCCATCACGGCATCGCACGCGTCAATGCAAAGCCCGCATTGGATACAGCCGAGATTTGGACCGTTGCGAATGTCGACGCCGGTAGGACAGACATAGACGCATTGGCGGCAATCGATGCAATCGCCAGCCGCTTGGCCGTGCTCATGTAGTGCCGCCGCCTTCTTTAGAGAGGCACGTGGCTCGCCGCGATCATGGCGATAACAGACATTGAGCGCGTATTCATCCGTCAAGGCCGCCTGAATGCGCGGCCACGGGCACATGTAGACGCAGACCTGTTCACGCATCCAGCCGGCAAGCGCATAAGTGGTGAAGGTCAGCAGTCCGATAAAGCCATAGGCGACCGGCGGCGCCTTAAAGGTCGCGAGCTCTCTAACCAGGGTCGGCGCATCGCCAAAGTAAAGAACCCACGCACCCCCGGTCCACCAGGCAATCATCAACCAACAAAAATGCTTCGCAGCCGCGCGGGTAGCCCGGTCAAGACCCCAGGGCTGCTGATCGCGCAGCAAATGTTCGCGGCGATCGCCCTCAATCCAGCGCTCGACCGTGACAAAGAGGTCGGTCCAGACAGTCTGCGGACACAAGTAACCGCACCATAACCGTCCGGCTACGGCGTTCATCAAAAACAATGCCATGGCGGCGATGATGAGCAGGCCAGTCAGGTAATAAACTTCTTGCGGCCAGATCTCGATGAAGAAGAAATAAAAGCGCCGGGCGGGAAAATCGATCAGCACGGCTTGGTTGGGCGCGTTGGGGCCGCGGTCCCAGCGGACGAATGGCAGAAAATAATAGATCCCTAGCGTGATGACGAGCAGCGCCCATTTCAATCTGCGAAACGTGCCGCTGACACGTTGTGGGTAGATTTTCTTGCGCGCGGCATAAAGCGGCTCGTCGTCGGGATCAGAGGGGAAATCCGATTCGGCGATGGTTGTTGTCGTGGCTGCATCGGTGGCTGCGGCGGCGAGATCGCTCAGTGGGTGAGCCGCTCGCATAACGGCTGCGGTCGGACCCACGCCGGCGGACACCGATAAGCCGCTCGGGCACATGCTTTATTCCCCGCCGCCAAAGGTGTGCACGTAGACCGTGAGCGCCTTGATCGTCACCGGATCGAGCTTGCCGCCCCAAGCCGGCATGACGCCGCCGTGGCCGTTCCAGATGCCCTCGATGATTGCCTGGGTATCGGAACCATAAAGCCAAATCTGGTCCGTCAGATTTGGTGCGCCAAGCGCGCGATTTCCTTTGCCGTCGGGGCCATGACAAACCGCGCAATTGTCGGCGAAGATTTTCGCACCGCGCGCGAGATCGGCCCCGGCCGTCGTTCAGAGCCCGGACAACGATCGCACGTATTCGGCAACGACAAGGACTTCGTCGCGCTTGAGCATGCCATCGCGGCCGAATGCCGGCATCGAGCCCTGGTGTCCTTGCTCGTCGCCCGAGCGCACGCCGTGCGTGATCGTTTGCGAAATAGCGTCGAGGCTGCCGCCCCATAGCCAGTCATTGTCGACGAGATTGGGGTAACCCTTGGCGCCGCCGCCGCCAGCGCCATGGCAGGGTGCGCAATTATCGGCGAAGGCTCGGCCGCCGAGCGCCCGGGCGAAATCGAGCATTTCAGGAGTCGATTCGATTTCCGCGAGCGAGGCAGCAGCGAGTCGGGTGGTCATGGCACCACGCTGCGTCTGCAGAACAGCGAGATCGCTGCTAACGGCCGCGCGCGAATGCCATTTAAAAATGCCGTTGCTATACGATGACAGCAGGGGCCAGGCGGGATAAACCAACCAGTAGCCGACCGACCAGACGATCGTCGCGTAGAACAACCACAGCCACCAGCGCGGCAGCGGTCTGTTCAATTCCTGTAAGCCATCCCACTCGTGTCCTGTCGTCGGCACCTGGCGGGTCGATTGGGACGCCGGTTTGCGCGCGAGCTTGTCGAGGCGTTCGGTCTGCCCGCTCATATCAGTCCTCCCGCAGCGGCACGCGCGCGGATTCGTCAAATTGCTTCTGGCGCGACGGCCAAAGCGCATAGATCAGTACGACGATGAAGATCACGACGAAATAGACCAGACCCCAAGTCTGGGCAAAGTGCGCGAAGAAAGCGTAATTCGATTCCACAGGCGTCTCCTCAGCGAATGTTCGCTTTGTCGTCGTAGAGTTTAAAATCGACGAGCGTGCCGAGCATTTGCAAATATGCGATCAGCGCATCGGCTTCTGTGATACGAGTCGGATCGCCACCAAAATTGCGCGATTGCGCTTTCGGATATCGCTTCGCGAGCGCGGCAGCGTCGGGCGCATCGTTCGCGGTCTGAGTGCGCAGATCGGCGACCGCTTTCTCGATCATTTCGCCGCTATATGGCACGCCGAGCAGCGCCTGGACCTTCATGTCCTCGGCGATATGGGAATAATCGAGGTCGGTCGTGAACAGCCACGGATAGGACGGCATGATCGAACCGGGTACGACCGCGCGCGGATCGTTGAGATGATCGCGATGCCAGTCGTCGGAATATTTGCCGCCGACGCGTGCGAGATCGGGACCATTGCGCTTCGAGCCCCATTGAAAGGGATGGTCGTATTCGCTTTCGGCCGCCAATGAATAATGTCCATAGCGCTCGACTTCATCGCGGAGTGCCCGGATCATCTGGGAGTGGCATAGATAGCAGCCCTCGCTCACGTAAATATTGCGCCCGGCGAGCTCGAGCGGCGTGTAGGGCCGCATCCCCTCGGCAGTCTCGATGGTGCTGCGCAGATAGAACAGCGGCACCACTTCGACAAGACCGCCGAAAGCGATGACGATCAGAATACCGACCAGGAGCAGGATCGAGTTGCGCTCCAGGATCCAATGTTTCTGCCAGAGCGACTGCGCCATCGGACCCTCTATTCAGCCGGAGCAAGGCCGGGCATGGCCTCGGTCATTTCACGTGCTGGGTAGATCGTGCGCCAGATGTTGAAAGCCATGATCAGCGCGCCGGCAAGAAACAGCGCGCCCCCGAGCGCGCG
>Ga0182039_10000882_pt1 | contig 15771 bp, 22 predicted proteins | sample sta12Can44000111_FD_125975 | JGI IMG/M metagenome (GOLD analysis project Ga0182039, IMG submission 125975) | Lab enrichment of tropical soil microbial communities from Luquillo Experimental Forest, Puerto Rico - statanox.12C.anox.44.000.111 | ecosystem: Environmental > Terrestrial > Soil >...
CGGGGTGTGGCAGGTACCCCGTAGATGCGGGACGAAGAAATCTCCATGCCGATCAGATGACCCTCCCGATTTAACACGTGCTAGATGAGCTAAAAGTGGCCTAGATGAGCCATTAAGTCCGCTTACCGTCGGAGGCTAGATGAGCCGTCGCCAGATGAGCCTCCGAGGCTAGATGAGCCATTCGGAGGCCATTCCACGTCCGAGGTTTTACGCCTCCGAGGGAAAAAACCTCCGAGGTGCGCCAGGGGCGCAAAGCGGGTTGTGGCGGCGAGGTTGTGCAACCTCTGTCCGCGCAACCAAGGACCTGGTTGTGGACCTGGCTCTGCGCAACCAAAAACGGCTGCCATTTTATCTAGCCGTTGTCAAGTAAAAAAAGTAGTGGGGCGTATAAAAAACTTGTTGTTTTTTACTAAAAAAAGTGTACTATGATTTTGGGCAAACCCGCCCATTGAAAGGCAAACTACCATGAAAATTCAACCTAACGCATTTCATCAAGGCGCATACCCTGCGGTTTTTGCCGGTTGGCAAAAAAAGTGGGGCTCAGCGCCAACTGACGCTGAACTGCAAATCATGCATGCGCTGTGCTCAGCACCGGGCAGCAAGCACGCCTTTGCCTGCGCCATGATGCTACGTGACGGCGGTGCACATGATTTTGACCACATTCACCCTGCAACACAGCTGATAAAGTTTGTGAACGGGGTGCCACAGGTACTGCACAATTACCGTGACAACATTGTGCGGGCAGGATGGTTCACGCGTACCAGCAACGGCAAAAACCACAGCGCTTTGACCCTGACTGACAAGGGTGCTGCTGAACTCAAGCGCCGCCTTGGCGTCAACAACACTGTTGACAGCCGTGCTAAGGCGCGCAGTGACAAGCACGCTGCCTCAGTGGCAGCGGCGCGCAAGGCTACCCGTGACGCGGCAAAGGCAAAGGCAAAAGCTACGCGCGCCAAGCGCAAAGCTTCACTGCCTGCCGCGCCCGTTATCAGTGACGCGCCACAAGTAGCAATGCCAATGAGCATTGAGGCGGCGCTTGCAATACCCGTCAACACTGATAGTGAATAGCTGAGCTACACTTAATGAGCCCCGGCTTAACCGCCGGGGCTTTTTATTTGTTTGTTTGGTGTATATACACCTATCATCTGTGCCCTGGTTACTGTAGGTAACCTAGTCACTAAGCATGCTTTAGTCACTGTGGCACAACCAAAAGTGGTAGACCCCCCCTTGACACAACCGCGCGAGGCTCCCTTGTCTAGCGCACCAATTTTTCAGGATTCAAACGAACCTCTTATAGTACGGTTACAGGCTCCCTCACCAACCGCACCAATTTTTCAGGATTTGAAACGAACATCCAATAGTACGGTTACTTGGCTACCTGCACCGCGCCTGTAGCGGGGTAATTGGTTCCTCAAGTTCAACGGTAGGAACCTCCTGCCATGGCGTCCAGTCACCGGCTATTACCGTGTCAGGGTAGTTGAGTGATTGACGGTATTGCAGCTTTTTCTCCTTGTAGTCATAGCTGTCACCAAGGCTATTCCTACGGGTGGCGGTGAAGCGTACCCAGCGTAGTTCAATCATGGTTCTTCCCTCCTTAAGGCCCTTGTTGAAATACTTGGCGGCAATTTTCTCAGCTTCCTGCTTTAAGGCCTCAGGATCACCAAACGGGTTCCCCGCCATTTGTGGTGCCTTTATACGGCTATGAGTGACCAAATGCGTCCTATGATTTCAGGCGTTGAAAAAAGCACATTTGTGTTGGCCCGGGTGCAGAGCAACTTGGTATTGAGTGGGACCAATAATGGTATTTCACCCTGGGGGGAGAGAGCAAAGGTTTCATAGCCTTTGCTGTGCATGAGTTGCCTGAGTGAATGCTGGTTCTGGCTGAATAAATGCAGGGCCTGCTCATTGATTTCAGCAATGACAAAGGGGCAGGCGTGAGGACCGTCTAGAGGTTCCAGCGCATTGACTTCGCTACCTTCAATATCAAGCTTGATGAACTTGGCCGGTAGGTACTGATCAATGGTGGTGGCCGTCATGAGCGCGGCCTGATACGCCTGCCCGTTTGGTGCCAGGGCGTTGCCGCCGCCATCCTCATAAAGGTGCAGGGTAACGGGTTTGACCATTGACCACAACGGTTGTTCTATGACGGTAGTGTTGCTGGCATTGTTGAGTTGCAGGTTGCAGCGCAGCCAGGGCAGATTATTTTCGCCTGGTTCTATGGCAATCACGGTGCCGTTGCTGCCTGCCAACTGGCTCATCATCATGGTATAAGTGCCAATATTGGCCCCGCCGTCAATGACAGTATCGCCAGGCCAAATGACCCGCATCATCAAATGTATGATTTCAATGTTGGGGAAAGTATTGGCGTTGAAGCACCCCAGCAGATCCCTGTTGGGCGGGTAGGCTTCATCCAAGCCATATTTGACTTCAATGCTGCGGCCATTGACCGCCAGCATTTTGCTATGGATGGTTACTGCCATTGCCGCCCCTTTGCTCAAAAAACCCCAGCCTGATGATCAATGTAGGTTCCTTGTTCTGGCCGCAGGCACATTCACTGGGGCGCTTGGCCCCTGACTGGCCGGGGTGCCACCAGAACTTTTCATTGCAGTACCGGCACAGCCACTCAGTGGCCCCCGGCATGAATACGTCCATCCCTCATGCCCTCCATTGACAAGGGCCGGTGGCAGCTTTTACCTTGTGCCCCCATTGGTAGTATCACAATGGGCTGCCCCATGCCATGGATTGTTGGCGTGTCAAAACCTAATCAGGAAGCGCTTGCCGCTGAGAATCTTGCCCGCCAGGGCTATGATTATTATTACCCGCGCATCAAGCAAGCAAAACCTGGGAAGAAAGCCGTTATTGAACCGCTTTTTAAGAGGTATTTATTCATTTTGATTGATTTGCACTGGTGGTGCCTGCGCAATACCAAGGGTATGAGTTCCCTTTTAATGGGTGAGGGGGTGCCACGGGTGGTATCACCCTGTGTGATCGCGGAAATCAAGGGGCGGGAAGGGCCGGATGGCCTGATACAACTCATCAAGCCGCCCAAATACCGTAAGGGGCAGCGCGTTAAAGTAGATCATGGCCCCTTGGCGGGCCATTTGGCTTTGTATGACGGCGTAAGTTCGCATGATCGGGCCAGGGTACTCCTCTCCATGTTTGGCTGCATGACCAAGGTTGAGCTTGAAGAGGGTTTGCTGGCCGCTGTGTGAGTAAAAATCTGCTTAATGTAAGCGTATTGCGCCCGCCCCGGGTGCGGTAGCTATTGTAGAGGGTAGGAAAATGCAAGAGAGTGACTTCACTACAGGCCGGGTAAAGTGGTTTAATGGCGATAAGGGCTACGGTTTCATCAGCGGGTCCAATGGCGGCCCAGATGTCTTCCTTCATATCAAGGAATTGACGCGATCTGGGGTTCATACCGTGCCCACTGAAGGCCAAAGCGTCAAATATGTGAAGGATTCAGGCCCGAAAGGGCCGTTTGCCAAACAAATTTCACTCACCGAGGGCAGCAAATGAAGAGATTAGCTGCGGCGCTGGCCTTTTTAGGGTTGCTATTGATCCCTGCCAACGGACAGCAGGCGCGTGGCTTCACGCCATGCGCCGCTTTCACGTTTTCTGTGACCAATAGCAGCGCCAATACCCAACTTAGCGGCTGCGGCGCTAACGTGGTGCTGATTAATGGCACCAGTACGGAGGTATTTTACAGCGTTGGCACCACTAACGCTGTCACGGCCACTGCCAGTGCCGCCACTACCGGTTCAAACACCAGCTTCAGCCTGCCCGCCAACTCCACTACTACCTTGACCCTCAGCATTTTACCTGGGAACCCCGGTCCGTTCATTGCCATGATTGCCGGTGTGGCCGGTCCAACGCTCATCCGCATCAATCAGGGCTGGAACACCATATGAGAGGGTTGGCTTTTGCCCTGTTGCTGTTGCTGGGCGGCAATGCGCTGGCGCAGCCGGTGACCGGGCTGGGGCCAACATCACTGACAACAGCCTGGGTAACCAGTGACCAATCATATATCTCAAATATTACGCTTGCTGACGTCCCCGGGCTGTCAATCAACCTGCAAACCGGCCATACTTATTCATTCCGCGTGGAACTGCTCTATACTGATGCCAGTGCGGGCAACAACGGCGGTATTCAGGTGGCCATATCCGGCACCGTGACCCCCAGCAACATCATTTATGACGGCTGGCAGATTGAGAGCAACAGCATTGAAGGGCAGACCCAGGCCACTGCATTGGGCGGCGTGGTTGCATCCTCTGCTGGCCCGGCAACCATCGGCCACCTTCAGGTTATTGGCAGCATTACGGTTGTAACGGCGGGTACGCTGACGGTACAGGCCGCGCAATACAGCAGCAATGCAACGCCTACGGTGATCAAGCAGGGTTCTTTCTTTGTAGCAACGGATATGCCGTGAACCAAGTATGTACGGTACCCGGGCGTTACGGTACCATAGCCTATTGGGCCAACGATTATGTGATTGGCCGCATCGTATCCACCTATGGTGAGTGGTATGAACGTGAGGTGGATATTTTTCGTTTGTATTGTGGCCGCAATGATACTTGTGTGGACGTGGGCGCTAACATCGGTACCCACACCTTAGCTTTAGCGAATATTGTTGGGCCTAAGGGCCGCGTGGTCAGCATTGAACCGCAGCGCCCTATGTTCATGCTGATGTGTGCCAATGCGGTGATGAACGGCTACCTGCAAGTGGAGCCGTTCAGGGCGGTTGCAGGCAAAGCGTGCCACCGCATGAACTACGCCGTGGTACGGTATGATGAAGGGAACAGCTTTGGCGGCTATGATACCAGGTTGCAGGCGGCGATGGCCCCCGGTCATGTCAATGAAGCGCTTGAGACCGTCACCATTGACTACCTGAGTTGCTACAAGGCCAAGCTGATCAAAATTGACGTGGAGGGTAGTGAGTGCAACGTCATTTGGGGGGCTGAAAAGACCCTCAAGCTGGCCAGGCCGGTTTTATATGTTGAAAATGACCGGGTTGAGAACAGCAAGGAACTGATCATTGCTTTGCGTGCCCTTGATTACAAGCTTTATTGGCACCTGCCAGCCAGCTTCAACCCTGACAACTTTGCTGGCAGCAAAGAGATACTGCATGAAGTTGGGATGGTCTATACCCGTGGACAATATTGGGTTAACGGCCTGGCAGTGAATTTGCTTTGCTTGCCTGATGGTAAGGAATTGCCCCTGCCGCCAGATGTGCTAGAAGTAGGCAATGATGATGAACACCCCTGTCTGCCAAAAGACCGGCAGCGGCTGGTTCCTAACCTCAAGGAACTAATAGATGCCAATGACGTCGCCAGGGTTGAGTGAAATAGCAACTACCACACAAAGGAACCGTAAGATGCCATCGCACAGTGTCAAGCAGGCCAAAACAATGTCGGCCATTGCCCACGGCTGGAAGCCAAAGGGCAGCGCGGCTGGCATCCCCGTCAAAGTAGCCAAGGAATTTCATGCCGCCGATAAAGGCAAGAAGTACGGCAAAGGTCATGACAAGGGCCATGCGCATGAGGAGCACCGGCAGCCGCATCACTCAGTTCATGTAGGTAACAACGATGGCTTTGCCGGTAAGCTTGAATCTCATTTCACCGGCAAGGGCCATGAACATGATTTGGCGCATCATAAGAAGCAGCCGCACGGGCGCAAAGGTAAGGAGATGGTTGGCTTTGCTGAAACCCGCCATCACGGCGGCCATGATAGTTTTCATGCTGAGCAGGAAGAACACTGGGGCAAGAAGCGTGGCGGCGTTGCTCATGGCACTGGCCCGCAGCGCCCACATGGCCATGGCGATGTAGTTGGCCATGTGCGTCATCACAATGCCGATCATGATCAGGCGCATAGCAAACTGGTAGGGCAGGCAGGTATGGGCCATAAGAAGCAGCCGCATAGGGGTGATAGCACGGGTGCAGGCCGCACTGCGGTTGCGGAGCATCACGTGGGTCATGTGATGAAGCAGGAGCACAGCAGCCACAATGCCGTGACCCATGAGCCATTGACAGCCCACGTGTTCAGGAACCCAATGGGTGGTGACAGTCATGGATACGGCCATTCATCTTATCAGCGCCATGGCTTTCATAGGCATAGTGGTCATCCCGGCGGACATCGCATAGGGCATAGGAGCAAATAGCCATGCCTCATAAATCCCATGAAGTGCACATAAAGGAACAGGGTAAGGATTGTCTTGCTAACAACGACTGTTACGTGCCGCATCACCCTGAACCCGGCCATGGCGATAACCCGCATTGCAGTCAGCACAAGCCAAGCCCTGATTGCACCTATGACAAGAGTGGCCAGCTTGAGCACAAATGCTTTGGTGAGGCTGACAGTTTCCGCCACATGCACCATGCTCATATCAACAGCGGTACTCATAGCTTCCATGGTGCCAGCAAAATAGGGCATTTGCGCAATTCAGGTCATAAAGGTGCGCATAGGGTAGGAAAACGCTGATGTCCACTCTTTACATTACGGAGTACCAGACTGCTGCCTCTGACCAGGGCCGTGCGCTGCCGTTAGGCCATGGTTACCCATTGGCCAATCAGATCGTAGGTGTTACTGGCGTTTCATTGCAATCAGCACCATTCACTGGACGTACACATTTCATCAGGCTTCATAATGACAGCGGAAGTCCATGTTCTATCCTTGTGGGTACGCAGCCGGGTGTTGGACCGCCAGCGGCACAAAACCCCATAGCTACGCCCAGTTGTGCACGTATGGCGCAAAACCAAACGGAATATATGGGTGTTGACCCCGGTATGTTAGTGGCTGTTATCGCAAACGTCTGAGGTTTTATCATGCCAATCCCGCTTGCACCGAATACCACACCGGCTGATGCTAGTGGGGCCTTTGCCCTTCTTGAGATCATCGGTGATGAGAGCAAATTCAAGAAACGATTAAAGGAACTTCAGGATCAAGCCAAGTCCATTGAGCAAATGATTGAGAACTCTAAGAAGCTTGATGTTGAAAGTAAGAACCGCTTAAAGGAAGTTGAAAAGCTCAATGAGCGACTTGAATTGCGTGAGGCTCAGCTAAAAACCCGTGAAGATGGTTTAGGCAAGGCCCGGCACGATACGTTGGAGTTGCAGGAATCACTTAATGCCAGGCAAGCCAAGTTTGATGAGGAGAATGACAAACGGGTTAAGGCTAAGGAAGCCAGCCTGAACGTCAGGGCCGCTGAACTTACTGAAAAAGAAAAGATAGTGACTGCGGCAATGCGTGACCTTCAGGAGAAACTGGCTGCACACGACATGTTTGTGGCCACTAAAAGCCGTGAAATTACAGGGTTTGCAGAAAACTTAGCCAAACGTGAAGAACTGCTTAAGCAGGGTTTGGCCGACTTGGAGGCGGGAAAGACTGCGTTACAAGCCAAAATGAGTAAAGTGGATGAATTGCGCAAAGCAATTCAAAATGCAGCATAGCTAAAGGAGAGATTAATGGCTAACTATGAAGCAATGCTTCTGCAAGCAACGGTGTCCACCACCTATAAAAGCGCTGGTGTGCTCGCGGCTGCTGGCAGGCGTGCAATGGTGTATGAAATTGAATTTGGTCAGTCAGGCGTTCCGGTCTCCAACGACGTGCAGTGCCAATGGGACGTATCACGTACCGCAAGCACAGCTACCTTAGTTGCTGCTGGCGGCGCGGTTGCGGCCAACTTGCTTGATCAGGCTGATGTGACGGCAACCACTCTGTTTTATCCAAACATCACGACTGAGCCAACCACCATCACTACTGCTGGCTTAGGCTTGAATCTTAAGAACTGGGCCATCAACCAGCGCGGTTCTTACCGTTGGCGTGCATTGGATGATGGTGACAACCTCATCATTGCCGCAACTGCATCCCAAGGCTTGGCAGTTCGTGTACTTAGCCAAAGCTTTGCCAGCACAGCGGTTGGAAATATCTCCTTCATCGAACGGTAAACCGTCATGAAGCGGCTGCGGTTTGAGCCGGGCGGCGTCGGTGAGTACCGTAATGAGTATGGGTTGCTGACGGAAGTGTACAGCAGCACCTGTGCGCATTGCCAACGCATGACTGAATTCCCGTCAAAACGCAGGATGATGGAGTTTGTTGAAATCTGCCGTGGCTGCATGCGGCTGATTTGCCTTGAGTGTCATGGTAAGCCGTGTAGAACCTATGAACAGATGGTTGACGAAAAGGAAACTCATGATGAGTTGCAGCGGCGGCTCATCAGAGATGGGTGGAGGTGCTATTGACGTGCGCAACGTGTAAAAAATGGTTCCTGCGCCGTGAAACGCACTATGCTGGTAACGGTGAGGTAATCATCAACTGGTCAGACCCTGAAGGGAAGGGCAAGTGCACCGTGCTTAATATACTGACCGCCCCGGAATTCGGCTGCAATCAGTATGAGCAAGGTGAGCCTATTGTAGAAGTAGCTCATAAACCAGGCGAGCCTTGGCATCATTGGGTGCTTGGGCCATGCCCAACTTGCAAGGGCAATGGTGTTGCTGCCGGTGTTGGCATAGATAGAGATTGTTGTGGTACCGGTTTGGTTCAATATTATGATGATGGGTATATTGGTGAAAACCGCACCAAGATGCACCCAAAAGAGAAAGTTCACGGTAAGCGTGGTGATCTACCAGTACCAGTTTGCTTTAATTGCGTGAAGCCTATTGATCCGGTTTGGAAACTTTGCCCATTCTGCGGCACCCAATTGCAAGCACGTGAGAAAAATATGGAAAGCGAAGTTCACCCTTTATGAAATCAAAACAATTCTGGGAATGGTTTGAGGGTCACGTGGCCCCGCGTGTGAATGGCCATCCTAGGCTGCACCGCGCCGGTACCTTTAGACAGATGTTTCAGCACCTTGATAAAGCTGCTGACCCTGTTTGCATTATTGAAACTGGCTGCATTGAAGACCCTGAAAATTGGGCGGGCAATGGCTGCTCAACATTGATCTTTGACAAGTATGTAGCGCTGAATGGGGGCAGGCTTTATTCAGTTGATATTATCCCTGAAAAGGTAAAATTGGCGCAGTCTCTTGTCAGTGAGAACACCACAGTAACATGCGCTGACAGTGTTGCATATTTGGGCACCCTTAAGGTCAACCCTGATTTGGTTTATTTGGATGCAAGTCACCTGTATTGGCACAAGGTGACCCCGGCACAGGTTCATCATTATAACGAATTTATGGCAATACTGCCGCAGCTTCGCCCCAGCACACTGTTGGTGGTTGATGACAGCCCGGCTATCGTTGATGAAGGAATGAAGTTCACCATTATGGGAAAGGGTGGTTTGGTCAGTACTTATGCCAATGAAGTTGGTGCTGAGATGGTATTCAGTGAATATCAAACCGGCTGGGTTGGATTCCCTGGAATCACTAGGAATGAATTTGAGGATGATGATATTGAATTGATCCTCAGCAAAGGTAGGGAACAAGTTGAGGCTGGGAAATGGCCGCAGGCTTATAATTGCTATCGCACTGTCTTGATGAAATTACCGCCGCCATGGAATGGGCGGCAGCGGGTCATGTACGGCGAAGCTTGCGCGTTCTTTGCCCGGTTGGCCACACAATCTGAGCGTCTTGGCACGGCTTATGATTGGTATGAGCGGGCGCTGAAGGCAGACCCAAGGGCTACCGATTACCGCATTGAACTGGTCAACAAGAGCATGGCCCTGCTGGGCATTAACGAAGGGGCCAAAGAGCAGGCTGAGAGGTGCACCAAAATATCACCTGAAGACCCTATGGCGTGGCGCACGCTGGCCCTGTCATATGACAGGCTTGGCAACCTGAAGCAGAGTTTAAACGCGCATAATAAGCAGGTGCAATTCAGCAACAGATCATCCATGGCCTTGCTTGATAAGGTAGCAACGCTGATTGATCTTGAACAATATGACGTAGCTGAGAGCATCTCTGATGAAGTGATTATGCGCAATGAGCCGGTATACAAGGCGGACGCATTTCACTGTAAGGCAATGATCAAGGCGCGGTGTGATGAGCATGAGGAGGCAATCATCTACTTTGAAAGGGCTCTAAGTGGTGGGTGTCTGAATGGCACTTTGGTACATTTTCACTTGGCGCTATCGCTATTTTCAATTGGCCGTTATAAGGAAGGTTTTGCCCATCAATCTCATGGCCGCCTGAACCGTACTGACCCCAACCTCTTTGTGCCAATGCAGCGGTTTGACCGGCCAATGTTTGCCATGCAGGAACCTCCAGCCTTGGTGCATGTGCATACGGAATCAGGTGCTGGTGACAACTTTGCGCTATGGCGCTTTCTGCCGCTTCTTAAACAGCGGGGTTATGCTGTCAGGTATGAAGCTGGCGATGATTTTTTCAAGCTGGCAAAGGACAGTCTAACTGATATTGAGGTGGTGCCCGCCGCCCTTGATTACCCTGGCGGGGTTGGCCTCAAAGGGTTTGATTATCACCTGCCTATTGGTGAATTGCCGCATGTCTTTGGTACTAACATTGACACGGTGCCATGGCATGGTCGGTATATCAAATCGGACCCAACCCTGGCTCAGAAGTACAAGGGCGCACCAAAGGTTGGCATAGCGTGGTCATCTGGCATCCGTGAGCAACTAGGACCTTGGGTGAAGCGTTACGGTCAGCTTAAATCCGTAAGCTTTGAGCTAATCAGGCCAATCATTGAAACCCTGCCCATGCTCAGCTTCGTATCTCTTCAGGTTGGGTCGCCTAGAGCTGAAAATGACATTATTGTTGACTTGTTGCCTGAAGAACCAAGTTGGGCTGATACTGCCGCGTTGATTGAGAATCTTGATTTGGTCATTACGCCTGATACCGGTCTAGCCCATCTGGCCGGGGCCATGGGTAAACCTACATGGTTGATGATGCACGCGCACAATCAGGGATGGCACTTCATGTGTGAGCGCCCCAGTGCATCATGGAATGAGCGGTCGCCATGGTACCCATCAATGCGCATCTTTAGGCAGAAGCGTGGTGATGATTGGACTAACGTAGTTGGAGAAATAGCTATGGAATTGCGCAACGGTAAGATAAGGGAGGCTGCATAAATGGCTGGCGGACCGCTTTTACCATCGTCAATCTATGTTGGCGGAGCATCCGGTAACTTATCGGTTAACTTCTATATTGGCACCACAGCAAGTGGCACCGGTGCCGTTGCATCCTACAGCGCCTTTGAAGGGGTAAGTGTTATTGCCTCGTTGACTGCTGACGCACTTGCGGTACTGCAATTTAATGCGCCAGAAGTAATACCAAGTGGCGTTTGCAAGCTGCGGCTTCTGGCGCAGGCCAATGCTGTTACCGGTATTGCCAAGCTTGATATTATCGACGGTGTTACATCAGCGGGTACCGCTATTGGAGCGTCTAATTTTACCACTGAAGCAGGAAGCCCAACCATTACCACCCCTAATTGGGCAAGTGTAGATACCCTGTTTGAGTACAAGGTCAACCTGACTAATGCGCCTACAGCCAATCAAATCCTAACAGTGATATTGGCATACCGGACATCAGGCTGGACGCTTGCACAATCAAGCGTTTGGCAACCATCACTGGTATGGGAGTGAGTTATGGCAACACTTACACCGCAACAACTTGCTGAAACCAGCGCCTTTTGGGTCAATAAATGGTTTGTATTACCTAACGTCACGGCCAATCTCACTACGGCCGATTTGACTGCGGCAATCTCAGCAATTGATAGCGCGTTTGATACGACGCTCAATGCGGCAGTGACTGCCGGTCATGGCCCACAAACAGTAGCGCAGGCATTGAACTCGGTTATCCCCGCACCTGCATCAAGCTTGAGCACCCAGCAGAAGGCAGAACTGGTTACGTTTGCAATCATGAAGCGCTATGGACTGCTGTAATGGCGCGGTCCTTTAATGGCACTACAGACGGTGCCTCTGACGGCACCGGTAATAATTTAAGTCCGTCAACGGCAATATCTGTATCAGTTTGGGTTCTCTTTAGTGCATTTCAGAATTTTTCAGGCGTTTTTGGTCAAACTCGTTTTGCTATTGGTGGGTGGGGGATTGGTACGTGGACTTCCCCCAACAATACACTCGCTGTGATGTTTAATAATCAACTTCAACTTCCTATTTCTGGCGCCCCGGCAATGTCAACAGGTACTTGGTATCATGCAGTCTCAACCTACGATCAGACTGCATGGAAAACCTATCTCAATGGTACACTTCTTAGTAATATCAATGAGGTTGCAAATCCTTGGTCACCACTGGTTACTAATACGGGGAAAAATATTGGGAATCTGGCTGGATGGGGGGTAATGGCTGGGAGTGTTGCGGAGTGTACTGTCTGGAGCGACATAACTTTAACACAGCTGGAAGTAACTGCCCTGGCGAACGGTGCGCGTCCCAGTATGATCAGGCCAAAGTCATTGCGTTTCTGGTATCCACTTGACGGACTTCAGTCGCCAGAACCTGAGATTAGTGGTGCAGGGTTTAGTACAACGGGAATGACTTTAACCGGCACCAACCCCGCCTTCGGCCCGCCCATCATGCAGTTCACGCCAAGGTGGCCACAGTTTATAGCTCCGCCACCAGTAATACCGACAAGAATTGCGCCCCCGGGTTTTGCTTGGGCTGAATGGTAAACAAGGGTATTAAATGGCGCGGAATGTTAATGGTAGCGTCACCACTACTGAGCAGATACTTTCATCTTTAACGACAGCGCCGGTACAGCGCAGTTTCTTTATTCGGTTTTATCAGAACGGTGCTGGCGGCGCTGGCTTCGGCACATTGTTTGGCACCGGTAACGGCACTTCCAGTGGAACAGAAATATTCACAAACGGCACATCAAACCATCAACTTCAGGTTTATTTCAGCACTACGCAAGGTGAGTGGCAATGGGCTATTCCGTCGCAAAATGTGTGGCATACGCTTGGGCTGAATTACGACAATAGTTCAGTTTCAAATGATCCAGTTGTTTACATCGATGGGGTTTCTGTTTCTGTAACAAATACATTACGTCCGGTTGGCACACTTGTCGCTGCAAGCCCTGCAAATCTTACTATCGGTAACCTTCCCAACAATGGGGTGGCATGGGATGGAAATGTTGCCGATGCAGCGGTGTGGGACGGCGTGCTTTTGACAGCTACGGAACATGCCGCGCTGGGTAGGGGGGCGAGACCGTACCAGATTAGAAAAGGTAGCCTAAAAGGCTGGTGGCCGCTTGATGGATTCAGTTCCCCTGAGCCAGACCTATCCGGTAACGCCAATAATGGCACCCTAACCGGAACCACGCGCGTCTTTGGCCCGCCCATGATGGCCTTCACGCCAAGGTGGCCGCAATTTATTATGCCACCAGTAACACCGGTAGTAATTGCATCCTCTGGATATGTGGAACTTGATTGGTGAAGAGCCTTGTTGCTGGCATCATAGACCGCAAAGGCGGCCTGCGCATTGTTGTCACTGATGGCGATTTGAATTGTCATATTGGCCCTGGTGAGCGGACCTATGTGTTGCCCTTCAAAGTTCAGGAACCAATCCCATTTGAAGATATCCCAAAATTGGTTGCCAAGGTAGAACAGTATGTTCTTCAGCAAACTGCTGCAAATGGCACTTGTAGTCTTACTCACTAGCTCAACGTCACCTTGGACTGTGCCCGGTGACTTTAAGGCTGCTGGGCACACCGTGACCTTGATAGGGTCAGGCGGCAATGGCGGTGTTGGGACTTCAGGTGCTTCAGGAACCGCAGGTGGTGGCGGTGGTGGCGGTGCTTGTACGCAGTTGGTCTATTCATCCGGCACCATGACGCCTAACAGCACCACGGTGCCGTTCCTGATCAATGCCGGTAACTCAGCTAACGCTACCCAATGGCAATCCTCAGCGGCAGGTAGCGGTGCCTATTATGAGGCGCTTTCAGGTGGTGCTGGGGCGTCTGCGGGTACGGCAGGCACTGCGGGCGGTGCAACCACAACTGTTGGCACGCCGACCATTACCTATACGCCAACCAACCATACGGGTGGGGCTGGTGGGACCGGTGCTGGGGCCAATACACATGGTGCTGGTGGCGGTGGCGGTTCAGGCGGTCCAGCCGCCAATGGCGGGGCTGGAGGTTCACCAACCGGCACTGGTGGCGGTGGCGGTGGTGGTGGCGGTGCAGCCAATACTGGTGGCAGCCCATCTACGGCAACAGGCGGTACTGGCGGTAACGGTTCAAGCGGTACTGGCGGCCCTGGTGGTGCGACTGGTACGGCTGGAACTGGAAGCTCAGGCGGTGGTGGCGGTAATGGTACGGCTACAGCGGGCACGGCCTCTACTGGCGGTTTGGGTGGTTCAGGCACTGATTTCACGGCAACAGCAGGATGTGGTGGTGGTGGCGGTGGCTCAGGCCGGAATACTAATACTGCCAGCGGTACCCCAAATAGCATTGGGGGCAACGGCGGCACTTTTGGCGGCGGCGGCGGTGGCAGCGCAAATACAGGAAGGGGAACCGGCACCAACACTGCTGGCAGCGGTCAGGCTGGCGTTATTGCTATTGTTTATTCAAGCACTGCGGTTGGTTATGAGCAGCAGGGTTGTGATGAAGCTCAGCCGTTGATCCGCCGTCCACTGGGCCGTCAAGCTGGTGCTGGCATCAGGCAACGCAATGCCTTTAGGTTCTTTGGTTTCATACCTAGCGGCTTTGATCAAACGGGGCCTCAAGACCGGCACCCAACGCCTGAACGCCGTGCTGCTGGTATCATGCGGGGTGACGATGGCACTGAAGCCGTTTATGTCTTTGTGCCCCCAGGAGTTTCCATATTCTTTGACGTTCAAGATGCCAGTGATAACCCATTAACCAAATGGTACAACCCGCGCAGTCAGTATTTTGCTGGGGTGACACGCGGTGATGATGGCATAGAGTGGCCATTCATCAATTGGTTCAAACAGGGTTGGGATCAATACACTAGTCAACCCCGCCGCCCACGTCCTACCGCCTCAGCATTAAGGCACCGACCTGGCTTCACTTGGTTTGCGTGGACCAATTTTGGCTTTGAACAATCCTATTCACAGCCAGTATACCGTTGGCACAAGTCACCTGATATTGGTGACCCAGGCAATGAAAATGTCTTTACAGTCGTAGCACCAACAGCGGTTGCTTGGCCCTTTGAACAATTTACTGCACCATTTAAACGGGCACCCAAGCCAGGCACATTTGATGTTGGCGATGTAAGCGGCATAGATAGACCATTTACCCAATGGATAAATCAGGGTTATGAACAATCTTATTCACAACCCTTACACCGGTGGTTCAAGTCACCTGATGTTGGTAACCCGTTTATTCAAAGCCAGTTTGTACAATGGCGCAACGCCGGTTGGGAAGTTCAACCGCTTCAACCTAAGAAGTCACCATTTACCAGGCCCAGCATTCTTGAGGTTGGCAGCCCAGGTATAGATAGACCATTTACCCAATGGATAAATCAGGGTTGGGCGCAAGTAGAAGCACTGGTACGCTATCAACGGCTCAAGTCACCTGATATTGGTGACCCAGGCAATGAAAATGTTTTTGTTGGCGTACCACCCCCAACAGCGTTTTGGGGTTGGGATCTACAAAAAGACCTTTACGCCAGACGCAAAGTTACTGCCTCAGCGTTGAAGGGACGTTCTGAATTTGGTTTCTTTGATCCCTGGATCAATCAAATTTATGAGCAGGTTTATACACAACCGCTTCATCGTTGGTACAAGTCACCTGACATAGGTGATGGCGGTATTGAGAACGTCTTTAGTTTTGTACCGCCAACGGCTGTAATTTACGGTTGGGATCAGGTTTATACCCAACCATTGCACAAGTTCTTCAAGGCTGGTGCC
>Ga0182039_10000887_pt1 | contig 15753 bp, 14 predicted proteins | sample sta12Can44000111_FD_125975 | JGI IMG/M metagenome (GOLD analysis project Ga0182039, IMG submission 125975) | Lab enrichment of tropical soil microbial communities from Luquillo Experimental Forest, Puerto Rico - statanox.12C.anox.44.000.111 | ecosystem: Environmental > Terrestrial > Soil >...
CCTGCGATCCAAGTAGCTGAGCTCTTATCACCATCATACTCTAAGAGAAGGTTGACTGAATCCGATTGTTTAATCAGAGCTACTTTCTTCTTCTTAGTTACAGTCTTAATGTGATTGTTGAAGATGGCAAAATCGATGCAGAAGCGACAATACTGTTCTGCTGGAGGTGGAGGACATTCAAACCTATAGTTTGGAATGGATGAAGCATCGATCTCAAAGTATGAATATAAATCTTCACTGTTGGAGTAGCCCCAGATACCTTTAGCTGAGAAGATCCATTCACCAGTTCCATAAGCATCCTTAAAGAAGTCAACTAGCTTTCTTATGGCATATCCATTGGGAAATTCGGCCCTAAATGAGATCCCATCGTTATCAAAATTCATTTTCTTTAATAGCTTTCTTGCCTTTAGTGATTTTTGCTCTTTCTTTTAAGATAAGCTTGAATGAATGAGCTTTGACGCGTAAATACAGAATTAGTTGTGTTAGTATTAGGATCTAATTCAGTTAAGGCTTCAAAATGAGCATCATAGTTGATCAGACAGATGATAGGTCTCTGCACCGTTCCAAATGTATCTGCGTGAGGAATAAGATCTCCATCTCGATATTCTAGAACTAATAGATCCACCTTCAAGAATAGAGGAATCAAACTATACATGTAATCTTCAGCAAACTCCTTAGGATCAGACAGTTTCTTATATACATTACTCAAACTATATGCTGGATTAACTTTAGCAAACTCAGGTAGAGCTGAGGATAGATAATATTCCTTTCCAGATGCAGGATCTATTTGGTATAAAGCTTCAGCTAAATCCTTTCTAAACTTAGAGACTAAAGCTACCTTCTGGCTTAAACTTTCCACATTGAAATACTCAGCATTAATCAGCTTAACTAATGCATGGAAGAAGCACGATCCATCACCTATAGTTGTATAAGCCACTAAGTTATCATACCAAGAACAATTAGTTATATATGGTGTGTTATCTCCTTCAGCTCTATCAGTTGCATAGTTCAAGATAGGTAATCTGGATACTACTGGAACAAGATCTACTTCTCTCATGTTAGGTTCAGGTGATTTTACCAAAGAACCATAAGTAAACAGAGAGGAGAATCCCTTCTCATTTAATGGTAAAAACTTCTCCTTATCTGCTCGTTCTCTAGGACCTTCCTGCCATTTAAGTCGGATCATTAGATCATCTAAATGGACTAGATATTCTTCTTGATCCGTAACGATAGATTCATTAATATGTACATGGATCTTATTACTTTCCAAAGCTTGAAGTTTAGCTCCATTGAAATCGATATCTTTAAGATTATAATCGTGTCCTATGACTGTATCCTTTGATATAGCATTAGTTAGAAATGCGGGACGAAATAGTTGCTCCACTAAATCACCATCCATGACGAAGTAAATGAAGAGACCTCCATCAGCTAAGAAAGTCTTGAGAGTAGTTACAAACTTATTTAAGGTATCTGCACTTTCCCATAAGAAAGTCATAGCTAACATACATGAGATACATGAAACTTTATCAATACCTAGATTTCTAAGGTTTTGAGCTATAAGCTCTGTATCTTGAGCTCGTGCTTGAATGATAGTAACTCTATCTTCCATGTGATAAGTTTTAAGTCTTTGTTTCATCTCTTGAATGTATTCTAAATTAGGTTCCACTGCTATGATTCTATCAAACTCCTTCCACTTACCTATGTCTCCTCCTTTACCTGAACCTAAATCTAATAGAATCTTGGAGCCATGAATCTTCTCTAAGGCATAATCTATAAGAGCCTTCTTAATTTTATTGTGATAATGTCTCATTAGCTTGAAACCTTTACCTGATATAGTATCATTGGTTATTGGATTGAGTATATCTTTAAAAACGGATCTAGCAATATCAGAGTTATTAGGAAGGGATTTATCCTCTCTTATCTTATGGAAAACAGGTTTGAGATCTTCGGTAAATCCTATTTCAACAATGGAACCAGAAACTATATCTGGAAGCTCTTGTTTGGGAATTCTAGGGTATCTATCAAAGAGTTCTAGTTGTCCAGAATTATAAGTATAAAGCTCGTAATAAGTTCCCATATCTATTACGCTAAAATCTATAGTTAACTTTTCTAAAGGTTTCCACTTAACTAGATCTGGATGTTTAGATAGAACTCTTTGCTCTAAAGCTAAGGAACTTGAATGAGTGTTATAAATAGTATTATTAGGAGTGAAGATTAAACCATCTGTCTCATAAGCTTGAGCTACCTCATTATTCAACATATAGTTGATAATTTGGAAGAACTCATTAGGAGATGAATATGGTCTTGGCTTCATGGGGATTTCAGTATCATACATATCTAATTCGATACCCTTCTCCAAACTCATGTAATCCTTGAGACGTAACTCAACAGTATCTAAGAGTTGTTCAGTTCTAATTGCTTCAACCATAGAAGTAGCACATTCCATCCTATTATTAAGACCTAAGAATTGGACTCCTATATCTGGAGTTGAAGCTATTGTTTCATTCAATGGCATGGCTAAACAATCATAAACATAGAATAGATGTTTATAACCTTTGTCTTGATCTAATCGTCTCTTATTGATTGGTACTAACTCTCCTTCTAGAACTAAACCTATGAGACCTAAAAACTCATTCCTAAAAGGTTGAATTAAGGATAAAGTATTAGGAGGGTTGAAGAACCAAACACCTGAATTAGCTATGACTAAGAACTTATGGATACCATCTGTCTTAAAGGTAACGGAGTAAGTTACTGGACTTCCAACAATAGCTCCATGTTTTAGATCTTCCATCTTTAGATTCCTAAGTCTTGGATATGGATAGTATGACAGGATCTTACCTACATCGGATTCAGGGAAACGCTTCCTGGTTTCTTCATCGTTAAAATCTAACATAGCACGATTGATATATTCTATAAGAGCAGAACTCTGAACGCTTGTATAGATATAGTCTGAATCATATATAAGCTTGAATATTCTCTCAAAGACCGAATTGAGTTCTGACACAATGTTAGCCTTAGCATCTAAGAACTCTAATTCTAATTCATAAGAGGTACCTTGAGCCGTTACGACTTGGGTTAGATCGATTCTTACATGTCCCATAACCTTAGAATAACGAGTCTTAGCTCTAACTAATGGTTCCGCATTCTCATCGAACTCATTTTCTGAAACTTCTTGCTCCAGATTTAGAGCTATTCTAACACCTAAACTTTGAACGTCCGTGGACGTTATATTAATCTTCTTGACATAAATTACAGTGCCTTCGGTTTCGGTCTTTCTGACTCCATATGCAGTAGTATCTTTAGAAACTGTAACGATATGAGGTCCTTGAGTGATATAATCTTTCATCCTGCCAAAGGCAACTATTCCTATGTTTGGCTTGAAGCCATTATCGAACTTACCTATTCTGCATTCTAATTCAACTACTTCATTAGCTGACACATTCTGAGAAAGTTCTTTATATTTCTGGAGTAACTCTATATTTCCACTGATATTTAAATAGTCCATTTCTTTGGATGTGAATTATTCCAAACTATTATTCCTAAAACAAAAACTTAAAAAATCATCATAACTTAAAATGCAAAGAAGAGTTTTGTTATCACCTACTAAGAGATTTAACACATTATCCGTTTCTTCACGTAGACAGGCTCTTAGATCCACCAAGGATTCCGCCCTTAGTTATGACGAGTTCAAGACCGACGTCACCTTACTCCGTTCCAATGCTAACATCAAGATCCCAGATGTGATTCATAATCAACCACTTTCAACTGCTCTTAATAGAGTTAGAGATCTCTTGCTTACTATGTCTGGTGATGAATCCTATGCTGAACTCATCAAGATTGTAGAGGCTTCGTTCGCAGATTTAGCTAATCCTATTCCTTATACTATCGGAGCCCAATTCAGAGGATGGAATATTAAGACTAACATGGATGGAACCGACTTCGAGCCATGTGTTGCCGTTAGAATTGGATCACTCCAAAAGCCAGGATACATTAATCGATGCAAATATGTCTCTATGTATGCTGATTGGACCAATGATAAATTTATGTTTACCAATGATATCATTGATAGATCCACTGATAAGAGACCTTTGAACCAAGTAGTTGTTAACGTTCCATTTACTAGTGTAAATGCTTTCCCCGGCTTCTCTAATGAAGAGAAGGAAGAGCTCAAACGTAATGAGATTACAGAAGTTTGCGTCATTGGATTTAGAGCAGGTTCTAATGACTACATTCATCTAACTAAGGGAGAGTTCATTCCATTAGAAAACATTAAGACCCGATATACATCTATTTCCAGAATCTCAGCTAAGAATGCTTATGTCACTGATATCACAGGTAACAGACAAATTGTTGAAGGTAAACATCAAGAGAATGAGACCAACAATGGTTTTGGAGCTGCCGCTTTCATCTTCTTCATCCTAATTATCATTGTAATCATCATGCTCTTCTGGTTCTTCTGGAAATAAAACATGACGTTTCATGTTTTATTTCCGTAGCGACAAAGCTCGCGGTGGAAATAGAGTGAGCAACATTAAAGATCAAGATAGAAAGTAAAGTATATAAGTTATAATATCTCTGTATGAGATATTATATAGTAACGTTTATGATATTTTAGTGCATTAATACATCATGATCTTTAATTTTCATGTTATATAGGGTACTATAAAAATATCCTAAAATATTATATAATATAACAATGGAATGTAAGAAATTATCTATATATAATATCTCACAGATGGAGATATTATATAAGAGCAATGATGTTTGGTATGTTGCATCATGTGTTTCTTATTTTTATGTTATATAGGTTACTATGAATTTTTCCTAAAATTATATATAATATAGCAATAGCAATAGAATTAAAGATTTCATGCTAACATACAAACTATAAAGGGGTTCTTCTCTAATTCATAACGAATTTTAACATATCTTATAAATTACATGTTAAAATTTCTAAGTGTTAAACTAATTAATACCAATAGGATCGGGCAACGAAATAGAAGATAATGACAATGATCAGTGCTATAATGACCGAGACGAGAATGGCTTTACCTTGATCAATCTGGCATTTGTGATTGTGTTTATGCTTTTTCTTGTCATCTGTTTCTGACTCTTCCTCTTCACCACATTCTCCACAGTTATTCTTCATAATCCATGAAGGTTGGAGACTATAAATAATAAACCAGATGATGACCACTAAAATCAACCACCACAGAATGAAATAAGCGAATTTTCCTGTGCCCGAATTACAACATGGATCTGGTTTAGCGCAAGGATTACAAGGATCACATCCTACTAAATTTGGATATAAAGATTCTAATTGTTGAGACATTTTTCAAGAGTTTCCAATTTTTTTCATATTTATTCGTAATCTCTGAAACTTACTCCAGTTGGAAATCTTGGAGCTCCGTTAGCTCCAATAGAAAAATATTTATATGTATAGAGTTTATTCATGACTAGCTCTGGATGTTGAAGCCAATACTTCCTCTGTTCAAAGGATCCACCAGGTCTAATATCGAATTGGACTTTAAGTTCAGGATCATATAGAACAAAGTCTGCGCAATCAGCTTCGGTACCTGAACCTCTCGTTACTGCTATAACATAGCCTTCAGATGTTTCAAACGCTTTAACCTTCAAGAGATTAGAGGTTCTTCCCATGATATAATGTGTCTTAGGACCTGTCTTTCTCAAGATTAAACCCTCATAACCAAGCTCCATGAAGGTATTTAAAGTTGGAGTTATTTGGTCTGGAGTTTCCAGTTGATAATTGGGGACCAGAACTATGTATTGGAGTCTATCTTTAACTTGGTTATATGCATTGAGCAGAGTTATATATCGTTCCTCAAAGTTACCATCCATAACTAAATCAAAGATCCAGTATTGGATCTTATACTCATCTAATCTTACATTGACGGTTCTTCTAACGATCGAGGCTATCTCTTCGAACTCCATTTCATGATTGTATAACTCTCCATCCAATAGAGTGCCTGGTGGCAAGACAGATAAAAGCAACTTGCAATCCTCATCTAAATGTTTGAGGTGAGGATAGGATCTATTCTTTCTGGAAGACTTTGAGATACCTGTGGGCTGATTACTGATCAGACATCTAATACCATCGATCTTAGGTTGCAGATAGATACAGGGCCATTTACCCAGTTGATTCTTCTTATTATCGTACTTAGCTGCTAACATTGGTTCGAAAGAGACACCGGGATTAATTCCTTCTGTATGATAACCTTCTAAGCATTTATCTAAATATCTTCTCTTACCTTCAAGGAATCCTTGTTCATAAATGTTACGACCTGATGTATTAGTTGTGACATCTCTAGCTGTAGTCTGCAAAACTCCATTAACTCTTCCATATTGAGTAATTAACTGAGATCCATCAAAACCGATTTGCCATCTTTGATCGTTTCCATTGACATCTTTACCTAAAAGCAAAGGTAGTATCCAAGGTTCTTGAATATTAGTATCATCAACTCCAACCATCCTAGCATCAGCAAGTCGAGCATCAACATTTGTATTATAAGATTCATTATTGATATATGTGTCTGAGACTAAAGACTCTATCATTTAGAACGAGAGTTTCAATAAAATTCTACTAAGTCAAAAAACATATGCCTTCTCCAATTTTTCAGAGAACAAATTCACATCCTAATAGTGTGATTAGGCCTCTTTCCTTGAAACCTTTCAATTTAGACGTCTCCTCACCCGTTAGAAGATTCACTCCTGTGGTTTCACCTCAAGTGACTTCCCCAGAGATTATGCAGATTCCAACCCCAAGGATAACATCTAGCCCTATGACAATCAATCGTCTGTCTGTGACTGGTTCATCGGTACCACCATCCTCACCTGCTCGTTCCATTTCTTCAGTGAGACGTCCCAGCCCTAACATACCTACCAGTGCTGTATTACCATCATCTAGAAGAGCTATTTTAGAAAGCATTAACAATCCAATTTCCCCTACACCTGAAGAACCTATCCTTATCAATGGTCAGAGGTTTGACCCTACTACTTTAACACCTATTGCTCGAACGGTACCTAGTAGACCTCCTAGCATCCAAGAACCTATTATAGAACAAATAGCTAGACCTCCTACAACTCATATCATACAAGAACCTCAAGTTAATGCCCCTGAAGTAGTGAAGCCAATCAAGAAAACTAAGAAGAAACCTAGAGCTAAAGTTACAACATGGGATCAACTAATCAAGAACTATCAGATACCTGATTATACTATCATGTCTATTGAACAACAAAGAGTTATTCGTAACGATTTCATGATTCGTTTCAATCTTATGAAGCAATACTATCCTAGTCTAGGTATCATCAACTTAGCTGAGGATCCTAACATATCATTAACCGAAATTCACATGGCTTATGCTAAGATCCTAGACCAAATATCTACTTCTACCAATGCAGATTGGTATAAAACTATGTTGGTCCTATCATGGTTAGCTATAGAATTTATCATTACCAAATACTTAGGCCTTAAGTCTGGAGGTTATGCTTACTTCCAGTCCCAAAACATGAGCAAATATAACCATCTTTTATCTCAACTTGGTGAGGTAGATAGATCTAAAGGTTTTGCATCATGGTCTCCAATGGCTCAACTAGTTACAGGTTCTATCATTAACTTGGTTATCTTTGTAGTGATCCAGACCTTCCTTGAAAGTTATATGTCAGCCGATCAACGAAATTCATTATGTAACACGGTCGGATCCTTCTTCACTTCTAATGAAACTAAAGGACCTCCAGGAGTCTTTGAAGGAGTCATGGGTTTAGCTTCAGGTGGTAACCCATTAGATAACCCCGAAGCTATGGCTAGAGCAGGTTCCAGCGTTATCAATAATGATGGTATCATGGGCATGTTCGGTAATCTCATGGGAGCATTTGGTGGTAACAGATCTAATAACAATGCTGCTACAACTACCACTACAACTAACAATAGTGCTACCAATAAACCTAAAAGAAGACTTATAGAAGACTAAGGTGTTATATTTTCATGAAACTATAGACCCATACAACAGGATTACATGAAATTTAAACATAGATTGTAGCAAATAATAAGTTATTATAACACCACAGTGGTGTTATAATATTTCTTAACATGTTTTAAGACCTTTCAATGAATGTTTTTCGTGATCGTTATAGGGTTGTAATAATTTTTTCTAAAATCTATAGACTTATATAACAGGATTACATGAAATTTCATATATTAAAATAACAAAGAATAATTTATTTTACTATTACTGTAATAGTAAAATACCGGAGAAGTAGTTTAAAGAACTTAAGACAATAATTTTCGTGAAGTTTGTGACATAAAGCTTATAGATTTTAGAAAAAATTATTACAACCCTATAACGATCACGAAAAACATTCATTGAAAGGTCTTAAAACATGTTAAGAAATATTATAACACCATAGTGGTGTTATAATAACTTATTATTTGCTACAATCTATGTTATATTTTCATGGTTCTATAAGCTTATAGATTCAGATTCCTTGGGGTTTTTATATAAAAACCCCAAGGAATCATGAAAAAATTATATAGACGGAAGGCTTCAGCCTTCCTTCGGAGCAGGAACTTGTTCCTGCGCCAACCTATAATACTCATGAAAATATAATATAGAAGATCCAAAATCTTCTTACAAACTTTGTTACATGAAACAGCTTATTATATAATAGCTTCACGTGAAGCTATTATAGACTAAAGTATGAATAGACTAAAGTATGACTTATTCTAGAACAGAGTTAACGAAGCGTTGTAGGATAATACAAAGACCATCAGGAAACGTATTTAAATTATACTTAATTTTCTTGCCTCCTATATTAAGGGAGCTTAGATCGTTAATACCTGTCTGAGCCACATATAAAGTAATAGTTAAGTATACATACTGCATAAGATTAGCATCCATAGATGCTAATTGTGAAGCTAAAGTAACTCTATCAAAGGGAGTATTTTCTTGCATCTCTAAGAGTTGATTATAGAACATTTTCAGGAGTTCGTTGGATTTTAGGTTTAACATTGAATCGACTCTTAGATACAATCAGTGTTTCATTTTTAACTTTGAGGAGTTCAGATTCATCAATCCATCTTGATAGAGTTGCAATATCTGTCATATATTGAGAGTTAGCAGCAAAAGATTCATTAACACCATACATGTTATGCTTATTAAGGACCAGAGATGAACTGGAGAACCAATCCCTAGCAGGAATTAGGAAGAATGAAGGAAAGAAAGTTACATAACTCATGATGCTTGTATTATACCATGTAGAACTCTTAATGCTTCTTTCAATACCATGTTCGGTTTTAAACATTACTGGCTCAAGATGAGAGATGATAAACCTCTTATCTTGTTCTAATTTATCTTTCAAGAGTTCCCAAGTTAAAGTTAAGAATCTAGTGCATGCAGGACATCCCTCTTTGGTTACGAGAACGAATACGAATTCAGCTGACATGTTGTTGAGATTAAATGAGAATTTTTGTATATAAGAACTTATTTACCTGCCCATGTCACAATATTTTCAATTGAAAGATCCATATTTGGATTGAAAGTTAATCTTCCATTCTTATAGACACCTCCGAAGATATCAGGAGTTGAAGAGCCATTAAACTTCAATAAACATGGATACCAATTAACATATTTCTTGAGCTCTGGATGTGTTCTAGCCCATTTTAACTTACCTTCAGAACCAGCTCCAATCTCCTCATGAACTATGGTCCATCCAGCATCAGAGATTTGCTTTTTGGCTCCACCTTTAGGATTCCAGACCGTATCTAGCATAGTGTGACAATGGCCACACGATTCCCATGTGATTAATATAATCTTCTTCTCGCCCATTTTTATTAAATTAAATCTTATCTTTAGTGTTTTATATCTTTATTTAATGTGTCTTGAACACTTGGTATATAATCACAGCCTTCAGCTAAGGTGTTGACATAGCATTTAGCTAGAGATTCACTAGCTCCTGGAGTGTTGAGAAAGGCATCATGTGCATCTCTGTACCATGAACTCTGTTTAGCTTTAGGGATGTTTCTCCTTGTCTTAGAGATGACTACTGAGGGAGTTGAAGCTACACCAGTTCTGAATCTTCTAGGATATAATACAGGCTTAACTACATATGGTTGAGGAATTGTAAAGCCTAAAGGTACATTCGCATTGATACTTATGCCAGGAGAGATCGGTGGTACTGAAGTAACTGTAGGAGGTAAAAAGGTAGTCATAGGTGTTGAAGGTGGAATATACTGTGGCACTTGGACCATCTCGGATATTAATGGTGGCTTATATGTGATAGGTTGCGGTATAGAAGATGGAATCACAGAAGGTTGTGATACTGGAGGAGGCATAACAGTAGGTCGTCTAGCTACAACAGGTTGAGGGATAATAGAAGGAGTAGTAACTGGTTGAGGAGGAATAACAGTAGGTCGTCTTGTTACTACAGGTTGTGGTACGAGAGGTTGCCTAGGTTGAATTCCCACTGAAACGGATGTAGGCACTGAAGGTTGACCCCTAGCTAAAGAGCTACGACCTAGAATCTTCTCATATTCCTCCCCTTCACTTTCGCTACCTTCCTCTTCGCTTTCATATTCTTCGCTAATATCACTTCCAGTATATTCTTCTTCATCTGAGATATCTTCGTCTGAATAGTCTGACATTTATAAAAAGCTAGCATATTATTTTGTATCATTAAGTCTTTTGGTGTGTAAAAGACTTAATGCAAGGAAACATTAAGTAAAAATGGAAGGAACTGGAAGTTATTTAGCAGTTGGTGCCCTAGCAGCTGCAGCTGGATCGTATGCTTACACTTATAATCAAGTTCAAAACCTCCAAAAGGAAATATCTAAAGTCTCTGATTCTATCACTAAAACCAACGATTCACTCAAAGTGTACGATGAGAATTTTAAAGAGAACATCAAGAAATTAGTGGAGTGGGCTAACTTAGCTGATGCTGATCTCAATGATATGAAACGTAAGATCTCTAACATAGAGCAGTTCTTAGTTTATAATTTACGATATGAAGTTCAGGAACAGGAACCAGCTCATGAACCACCACAACAACCAAGAAGATAATTAATATAATGTTACTATAGCAGTAACATTATAGTTTTAAGTCTAACTAAGATCTAATACTTATCTATTAAGAACGTTTTGCATGAAACCATACGAGTTTTGTGGAATATTATTATAAGCGTTTGGAGTAATCAATGAGTTATTCACAGTACCTGGATGATAAACTGTATTAGGTGCTTGGAAAGCACTTTGAGGTTGATATGGATTAGTAGGTTGTACCGATTGAGGTGGCAATTCATTTAATGAAGTTGTATTAGATACTTTATCTTGTTTCTCCTTATCAGTGTCTTCTTCCTCTTGAAGAGCTACATTCTCTTTAAGAGTAGTAATCTTACATACACTTTCTTGGATTTTAGAACATAGAGATGAATCTAACGCTAACTCTCCAGCTAAGTTAGATGCTTCTTCTGCTAACTCTGAGGTCTTAATATCAGTGATAATAGCAGTTTCAACTGTAGCTTGAAGACATACATTCAATGGACCAGCAAAGATTCTAGGCTTAATGAAGAATACTCCTTCAATACAAGAATCCACTAGAAGCTTGTAATCAATGGATTCAGACTTGTTATCTTTGCATGGAATCAAGAATGTATTAGCTAGATCTTTAGGATATTTCTTAACTTTAGCCCAAATAGTTGGATTAGCATTCTCATCAGGAACATCATTGAGATCTTTAGGATATACTTCTAAACCTCTCTTAAAGAATGTAACACCTTCCTTAATAGAACCATTGTAAACTAATCCTCTATTTGGATATAATAACTCATCACATTTATTACGTAATAGCTTCAGGAACTTAATAAATTCCTCTTCTTGAAACTCTGACTTGTTAAGATTCAAACAGCAATTAAACTCTAACATTGCTGACTGTTTCTTAGCAGGTTGTTGAACTTGTTGAGGTTGCATCATCATAGCCATCATAGGATGTTGATATCCTTGAATCATAGGTTGAGGAGTTTCCTCCTTCTTCTTATCATTCTTACTAAGACCTCTTCTAGATTTAACGATAGGAGTACGGAAAATAAGGAGTTCTGGCTCTTTGTTATCTTGATACTTATACATTAAATCTACATACTTAAATCTAATTTCGGTACCTGGCTTGGATAAATCTGGCATCTTGTTTTCAGTACGGACAATGAGTGAGAGCTTGTTTGCGTCGAAAGTTTTGTAATCGATGGATGGCATGGTTGTTGAATTTTGGATTGGGATGTTTTGGTTTGCTTACACTAAAATATCTTAGCATCAAAAAGATGTATTCTAATAGGTTGAAATTATACCTTATTAAAGTTATCAATGAAAATCTAGAACTATCCCTAGATGAATTAGAATTGAAACCTGAAGTCGTTATTCATCTAGTGCCATCCTGGACCTCTGAGACTTCCTTTTATGCTAGATCAGTAGCTAAGAAAGATGTTAAATTACTCTACTCTATGACCTATGAACAACTATATCCTGAAATGAAGAAAGTAGCAGCTAAGGATCAAGTATATGCTAAAACACGTTATGAAATAGAAGTCTTAGCTCTAAAGAATTTTATAATTTATTATTCTAACCATGCTATAGCTAATAATAAAACATTCCAAGAATTATATGAACCTTTCATAACAGATACATCGGATCAAGGCATCGTTCATCATGCAACTAGTTGTATCTTTGAGGATAATGATGTCTTATATGTTATACCTAACTCTGAGATCTATACTATAGCTTATTCTGGTATTAATCCACATACTAATGTAACTATAACTCCCTATGTTAAAGAACAATTAATGTCTAAATATAGAGTTGAGCTATCTATGTACCAAAAATAATTATATAGTTGTAATAAGTTGGATCCAACTTATTACATTTTAATCGGTCGGCGCTCCGCTTCAGCATTCCCTAATCTACTACAATTCGCTTTTCTTCAGGATAGAATGCTATGTTATTCTGGGCTTGAATTTTAATATAAGCAGGAGTGTAATTAGATGCTATAACACGTTCACATGCTTTACGACCTAATGACATCTTTCCAACATAGAATGAAGAGATACCAGTTAAATAATCTATATAGTATTGCTTGTAGTGAATGTAATTAAATAAGGCATCTTCGTTAGGTTCAGTTCTAAGTTCTTGAAGCCTAGGAATAAAAAGTGCTGCTTTGTGATGCTCTGGTTTGTCAGACAGAACATAGTGTTGAACTAAAGATACTAGAGGTTCACACCTAGAAGGTAGCATCTGATAAGCTTTGAGTAGGGCTGGTTCTGCTTCATCCCATCGTTTTAGAGCTTCTAAACATAATCCAATACGGAACTGAGAATACCATCTCTCTGAATAGTAACCATCACCTTTGAGTCTTTCGGAGTAGTATCTGATGGCTTTAGAATACTTACCTGTGTCAAAGTATGTTTGAGCTAAATAGAAGTTATATCTATTCTTGAGAGGATCTTTAGGATCTATAGTTTTGAGGGCTTCGGTAAGTAACTTCTCATCTCTTTGGAACTTAGTATCTTTAGAACCACCATCTCCGATATCATAGATCTTGATGGTATCCAAAGTTGTTTGGTCTGCGAGTTTATGTCCCGCTTTAGGATTAATGAACTCATGGGTTACACCTACATAACACCAACCAATTTTAGTTGAGACTAATCTTACATTACCATATTCTATCTTATCATTGTATTGATCCACCAAGTATGACTCGGCTTTGAGATCTTCTCTCTTGAATCCATGATCCTCAAGTTGCATATCAGCATCTATGAGCAGTAGATAATCAGCTTCAGGAAATTCCTTAATAGAGTTGTCTAGAGCTACGGTTCTGTTATAGCCAAAGTTCTTCCATGGTTCATAACATACCTTAGTCGGAATATCATGTTTTTTACCCCAAGCTTCTATAAGCTCTACTGTGTTATCAGTAGAACCTGTATCTGTTATACAAACATAATCTAGAGCAAACTTAGCCGAATCCAGATATCTCTCTATGATCTTGGATTCGTTCTTAACAATGGCTGACAGACAGATTTTAACCATTTTTAGTTCTCTATATCTATGTTTAGTGAAATTTCATACATCTTCAATTGCTCTATTAACTCTAACAGAACGGAACTATCATCGCTTCCGTCGTAGCTTTTACAGATAATATAATCTTTAGGATCATTGAATCGCATCTTAGAAGCACTATCATCTATGATCAGGATTCTTTCTCCATATTCTTGTTTAACATCGGATGCTAGTTTAATGGTTTCATGACCTCCTAGTTCTTCATCCTTCTTAGTTTTATCTCGGAACCAATAGAAGACTGTTTTCTCCCTTTGCTCTTCATCTAATAATGCATTTAATATCATTCTAGCATTAGGTTCCGTAGTTGAGCTAAAGAATGCTACATTAAAATTCTTATATGCATAGTTTAAGAACTCTTTCACATAAGGTCGGAACTTTACCTCGTATGATCTAAGTTTTATGTTACCTCCAGATGGAACCTTACAACATAAAACTCCATTAATATCCAATACTAATAGCATTTTTACTCTACTATGTATACAACTTCAAAAGATAAATTACAAATAATTCTATCCGAATCCATAAGTATATTACCCCATGTTTCGGATCCCTTGAAGTATAAACCTACACCTTCTAAACCACTTCGTTGTTTCAATGGTATAACCCTAGAAGTAATATCTTCCTCGGAGAACATAACATTAGAATGACAATCTATAACTTTAGCTACCATTCCTGGAATGACTTCAGGAAAGAATGCAGGATAAGCTTCGTCTAAACCATCATCAACATTACAGTTGATAGCAGCTCCCATGTTATAATAATCGTCTGCAACGCTAGTACTAAAGTATGAACCTCCACTCTGATTAGGACTATAGATTAACTCACCTGTATATTCCATTCCAAGGGTATCATAAGGTTTTACAACTCTAATGCCAGTTATGATTCCGGCTATACCATTGTTACGTCCTACATTAACAAAGATTACACTCTTAGCTCTAGAAAAACATACTACACTATTGCATGTTCTCTTGAAGAGACCATTAGGGGCTAAACCATGATAAGCATCCACAAACAAGGATTTATATTCATCAACATAGAGTTGTGTTTTACCTTTCACTCCTTGAAGAATATTTAAGGTTTCATTCCAACCTATATTGCCTTCTAGGATTTTTGCATTGCCTAAGGCTATATCATTAATTGTTATAACGTTTCCATCTTTAGCTGAAATTGTATTAACCTTGACATCTGGATTTATATCATAGATTTCGTTGTCATTAACTATGCTTTCCCCAAAGTTTATTTTATAAACTTCACCCTTCTCTCCTTTAGGGCCTATATCACCTTTAGGGCCTATATCACCTTTAGGGCCTATATCACCTTTAGGGCCTATATCACCTTTAGGGCCTATATCACCTTTAGGGCCTATATCACCTTTAGGGCCTATATCACCCTTCTCTCCTTTCATACCTTGGAGTCCCATGTCACCTTTCTCTCCTTTAAGACCTACCTCACCCTTATCTCCCTTTTCACCTCTAATACCTTGAATTCCAACATCACCCTTATCTCCCTTCATCCCAACATCACCTTTCTCTCCCTTGTCGCCCTTGGAACCTACTTCTCCCTTATCTCCCTTTATACCTTGAGGTCCTATATCACCTTTCATTCCAACATCACCTTTCTCTCCCTTAGGTCCTATATTTCC